>ERZ791654.390-NODE-390-length-27240-cov-2.647122_pt1 | contig 27240 bp, 32 predicted proteins | sample MGYA00509960_ERZ791654 | MGnify/ENA primary metagenome ERZ791654 (study PRJEB30046, sample SAMN00715198) | human gut metagenome | study: EMG produced TPA metagenomics assembly of the A metagenome-wide association study of gut microbiota in type 2... | reverse complement strand
AGTCGGATTATAAGCCGCCGGATTCAACCCGCTTTCCGAGTTCATGACGAACATAAGCCAATCGGGCTCTATACCCAGTTTTGCGCAGATTAGTCGTACCTTCTGCAAGAATGCTTCCTTATTGCTTGTTACTTTATTTTCGAACCACATGATACATAGTTATTTATATTGTTATTCTTCCTGAATGACTAAAAACCAAACGAGGGCTACCGCTCCGATCGCAACGGCCCACTTCTTCCAGCGCAAATCCTGACCGGTGACTACCACGTCATCGAATCCTCCACCGTCAAGGGCGCCATCGTCCGAGGTTTCCGGGGATTGAAGCACGGTATTATTCCGGGACGGCATGATGATTCTTTTTTTTCTGTCTTTCCGTACCATATCGCTACATATTATTTTTCAACAACAACAGACCGAGAGCCAATACACCGGCTCCGGCCAATACGTTTTTCTCGACGACTTCCGTAGAGGGGTTATGGTTCGAAGTCCCATTCTCGATATCCATATTGGCTTTGATTTCGTCGGCCCAATCCTCCATAAAATCGGGGTCGCCTCCATTGGGGTAAGCGTTAATTCTTAAATGACTATCTATGTCAGGATTCCATTTGTATATCCTTTGAGTAACATTCGTTAAAGGATAATCAAGTTTGTCCCCTCTCAAAAAAGATCCGGGAAGCAATATATAAAGATACGAATAACCATTTTCAGCATTATAACTATATTGATAATCATAATTGTAGAACATAGGATATTCATATTTTGGGCCGTATATCTCTCGACGAAATGATGTATTTACTTTTTGTCCATTTATTTCATAATCTTCATAGAACGATATAAGATCTTCACGAACAAATCCGAATTTAAATACCTCATAATTTTTAAGAATTGATTCAAAATCTTCGGGAGTGACAAATCCCATAAATTCTTTTGTCCATTCATACAGCTCCTTATATGTCTCGTATTCAGGTCTTGGAAGATATCGCCAATACCAAAATACAGTATTTAATTGAATATGTTCTTTAACATACACATAATGCCAACGTCCATCAGGCATATCAATGAATTGACCGGTCAAAACCAAAGGAAATCGAAATGTATACTCTGTATCGGTTTTATGCCCCTCATTTTCTTTCGAATGTTTATAAAATTGATTCATGTGCATATTGAATACAGAGAAAGCATCATTCGAGGGGCGCGCCCTCAATGATAAAAAGGTACAAAGACGACCGACCGATATACCTTGCAACTCTTTGGAATATCCTATTGCAGCAGATTTATAATGACTTTCTAATTCTTCCCAATACGGAGAAGAGCCGGGCCATTCATGTACTAAATCCTCCGGTTTTAAAAGTGGTACGGTATTGTAATTATAGTTCCAAGTATTTATCTTGAAATTTTGAGTATTGAGAGGTGGATGCACAGCTTTACTACACCATATTTCCAACTCCTCTTTTGTTAGAAATTTGATATATGAATTTGGATCGATATATGCTGGATTGAATAGATTTGCCATAATTTAAAAATTATTTTTAATCCACTTGACCACCCAAATAGCACCTACGGCAATGGCTCCATATTTCAGTATAGAAAACCATGTTATATTGGTAGCACTTTTCCAATACCCAGTTGTAAAAGCTCCTTTCATCTGTCGGTTTATATCGTCTTCCAATATTTGAATTTGTTCTTCGGTCAGACTGGAATAAACCTTTTTGACAACTTTATCCGATGCCTTGTAGGACACATTCGAATTGGAAGCAAGAGTCTTAGTCTTGTCATAGACATAATACGCTGCACCCAATGAAAGCGAAACTATGGCAGCAATAACAAGTACGGGAACCCACGCTATACCTACCGCATTTTGTGTCACGATATTCCGAAGGTCAGAAGCGAATTTATCTAAAACAGGCTCACCGTAAACCTTATCGTCCAAGTTGGGCATTGACGCGATTATGTTATTCCGGTTAACGATGTCGATATACAGATTGCGAATCTCATTTTTTATAGAAGATACATTTCTACCGGAACTTTCAAGCATAGAACAACCACGAGAGGCTACTAATAGATTGATCATGCTATTTTTATCGTTCTCTATAATAAGATTTAATTGAGATTGCGCCGCTTCGTTATTGATAGGGTCTACCGTCTTTAACTCTACATAATCCTCACGTACCCAACCCCACACATGAACGCCATCGATAGAGCCGAGCCTGTACCAATTCCAGCCGTCCACATTTTCATAATTTCCGTCTGTCATTCCGGCAAAACCTCTTATTTCGTACAGGACATCTGAACTATACGAAGGTTTTGCATACACCGTCACACTGGTAAATCGGGGGAATACCCCTTTATTGAATAGGTTAGGATTGTATTTCATATCAAGCGAATTGTTTAATCATGCCCAAGAGAGCGGGGTTTTCTTCCAATTTGTCACACAGTTTTTCCAACAGATTCAGATAATCGGGCTCGATGGCTGCCAGCCGTTCGGCGATCCGCAATATCCGGGAGTTGTCGTCGGTATTCGGATCCGGAGCTGGAACCCGGATAGGCTGCGAAGTTCCGGCAACGCCTACCTGCATGCCCGGACGGCCGAAGAACCTTTCGAGGATAGCCGGAAGATAAGGGGCTACACGGCCGATCGCGGACTGCAAAGGGCTTTCCCGTTCCTCTAATTCTTCCTCATACTCTTTTACCTTCGATTCGAGCTCGGCGATACGGAACTCTTTCTTTTGAGCGTCAAGTGCCGCGGCGATTCTCCGGTCCACTTCATCGGAAGGCACGCCGCCAATATTCGCCGCTCCCGGCTGGAAAGAAACAGCCGATGCATCATCTTCCAGCACAAAATAATCCCGATACCAGTTTCTCCGGGAGTTTCCATCGGACATCTCGATGTAATATTTTCCCGGCTCCAAATATTCGAGGGTTCGGGATAGTCGATCTTCCATCGTCTTTTTATTCTCGCCTTCCTCGCTTTGGAACTGGAAAGCATCAGCGCCGGGAGAGGTGCGAATCTGTATCTGTTTCACATTCGGCGTCGATTTCACCCATTCGATTAGATTTTCTTTTCCGCGTATCATAGTCAGTCAGTTTTAATCTTCATACTCAAAGTTTAAGAAAACGACCTTATCCCCTACCGTCTGGGCGATATTTTGGGAGAGCTCTATATAGGAGCTCGGTAAGTCGGCTTGCAGATTATCCATATTCAGTCTAAAAGGGAAATTCCATTGTGAAAGGTATAATACAGGGAAGCGGTATAATATGATATCCGATCGCAGAATAAGAGTTAAAAACGAATTATCCGGCGCTACGATTTCCTTTACAGAGGGGGTCGTCGTGTTTACAAAAACCGACGTAGAATAGATATTTCTAAATTTTTTATCTACAAGAACCCTATTATCCGGTAAGTAATATCTATTCGCCGAATTGGAATATACGGGAATGTTCATCGATTGGATTCTCAGTTTTCTAACCGGAGAAAGCACATTATTCTCAACCTTCGATGTATAGAAGAAGGTAAGCATGATATGATTTGCCGGGCTTGCAGCATAATTATTCGTAATATAGCAGTTCGGCAGTACGAGGTAGCGATTTACGGGTATCTGACGACCTCCGAAGGAAAAATAAACCAGAGGAACATTCGATATAAAATCGTCATTCTCCAAATCGACCAGAGTAAGATTCATATAGTAAAGCCTGTTTCCGTCTATAAGATTTCCGTCCGGGTCCTGTATATTACCATCATACGACCAAAAGGCAAAAACGCCGGTAATAAACTTATCGGACAAAACAGGTGTGTCCGGTAAATACACGCGCTCACCGGGTTTGGCTTGGCTCATATCCACAACAATGGAATAAGCTCCGGTAAAGGGAAGATATGATAAACCGATATTATTCATAATAGAAAGATAAATTTAGGGTTTGTATAGTTTCGTCCGTGGATCGTATCAAAATTTTGCTTCGGTTGAAATCGATCTCTACCGGATCTATGAATTTTCGTTGCAAAGAAATCGGTGTATAGTATTCATAAATCGAGGTAAGAGACATTCCATATATAAATTGTAACGGAATGTAATTGATATATCTGGTTTTATCTTTCGGAACCAAATACAGATATCCGTTTATGAATCCAAATAATTGATCCGGCTTACCTGCCGTAGACCCGACCATCGCATATACACCGGTTATTTTTTTTCCTTTCAACGCCTGAACCTTTCGGAAAAGAGATATTTCCATCGTTCCGGCAACAGAAGGAAAGGTTAGATTGTATAAGTTCTTTTGAGATGGAACAGGAAGATTTTCCGATCCGATATATACCGAAAAGAACAAGACAGAGGTTTGTTTGACTGAAACAGGGACCGAAATAAATGATCTTTCCCAATCTATCTCACTGTCTATTCTCGGAAAGTCATTTCCTGTTAAAGTTGAGAAATAGTTGATAAAGAGGGTATCAATAATTAAATTCCCGGAAGTATCATACAGCGTTACAAATAAACTATCGGGCGATAAAATGGGATATCGGCCGGAAAGGTCCAAGCCCTTATCCGGATTAAGGACTTCCAAATATAAAACCTTCTTTCCCTGCAAATGGGTAGACACGGGAAAATAAACCCGATCCTCGCCCGGATTTACAGTTAATTGTATAAAGTCTACATTCTGTATAACGTATTCCCTCATTTCTTTTCTTTTTAAGATTTCCCGGAGATAGAGGTCACTCCGGGAAATCGATGGTCTGACACTATTATGGAATCATCACGCGGGGGCGAGGAAATCGTTCACGTCGCCCTTGTAGTTTTCGAGCAACAGCGCTCCGTTCTTCACGAGGAAGCCGAGCATAACGAGACTCAACCCTACGGAGCCTTTCGGAGAGCTTGCCGGCTGGAATACCGATGTGTTGGCACACGGGAATTTCAGACTGAAAGTCTGTTCTTTCGTTCCGGCGAAAGCGATCATTTCCGGGGTATAGAAAATCTCGTCGAGTACGGAACTGTCGAGCGATACGACTGCGGCATCGGTTGTTCCGCTGTTGGCTGCTTGGTGCGATACGTTGAAGATAGAGGTTTCCAAAGCCTCGAATGTTACCGTCGTTCCGGTTTGCAAACGAAGCGAACCGCCATAAACGCATTGAACATCTACGGGGATCGTGTCGGTCGAACCCATTACCTTCGCTTTGGCAACGAGATCGGATAATGAAGTGGCGAGTACGGAGGCTCCCGGATTGGCTGTCAGCTGGTAATTCAGGAACAACCCCATGCCATAGGCAAGGAATAAATCGTTACGGTTCAACAACTGCCCGTATGTGCCCTGCTGTCCATTCTGGCGCATGGGATCGAAAACATAGTTGCCTACTCCGTTTACCAGAGTCTGGTCTATCCGGAGATAGGAAGATTGGGGGAAAAGTTCGGGACTCAGCGTCTGCACTTTTTTTCTTGCGTCCTCCCAACGTTTGCGAAGGTAAGGCGCTATAAATTGATTATTCATAATTTACCTTGTTTTAAAATAAGACATTTTTAAACGGCGATCCTTTTACATCAGGACGCTGTTTCGATTTTTTTTTTGATCCTTACCGGAAAGAATGCTTTGGCGGTAAGCCGTACCGTACAGGGCGTTATTGAATCTGCTGAACGGAGTACCGGCCAACGAGGGGACCGAGCTTGCGATCACGCCTGCGGCTCCCGCTCCGATCATTCCAGCGCCCAATTCGCCGATACCGTCCATCTTCACAAGGGCAGGAAGAACAGCACCGATGGCGATTGCGCCCAAATCGGTATATAAAGAGTTCTTTCCTTTCATGATGGTCCCTTTCACCACCTGACAGATGGCGCCGCCTGCGGCTCCACCGAGGACAGTTTTAACGAGTCTGTCCGTTTTCGTTTTCTTTTTCATAAAACAATCTTTTTTACCTGTTAATTACTTACTTCATTTTACGCACTTTGTCGATGATGCGTTTCTTCTCCGCTTCCTTACGTTTGAGTTCGTTGTTGTAGCGGTCAACTTCACGACAACGTTCTTCGTAGCGTTTCCAAACCTCTACCGAGCTTTTCATCTTCGGTTGTTTGGGGTACTTTTTCTGTTTTGCCATTTTCTTTATTTTTTAGAGGGTTTATAAAAGTTATTTTTTCTTCTTTTTCTTATCGCTGCTTCCGCCGAATATCAAAGCCATCAATACGCCGCCTACCAGTAGAATACCGAGAAGATTCGAGCTGGCGACTGTTCCGGAAGGTTTGCTGAAATTCACAAGGGGATTGTTGGTGGTACTGTTATCGGGATATGTGTTATTACTATCTGTAACAGCAAAGAGCCCATCTGTCGATGACGGACCATTTACTTTTAATTCCTCATTCATCTCATCTTCATCTTTTCCGAATATTTTTGAAAGAAGGGATCCTATCGCAGATATCAATCCGACAACGACAGTTATAATAGATAAAATATCACCCACAACAGGAATTTTTCCATCGCGAATCATAATTAAAAAAATGGGACCACTATAACCATATTTGGAGTAGATAGCCGAATTTACAACTGACAAAGCCTGTTCTTGCGTTAATACATTATTTTTATTCAGCTTGTTATAGAAATCCTTATAATAAGCCCTTTTTTCTAATACAACAGGAAGATGCGAAAACTCTGATACTCTACTATCAGGAATAAATGAGTACATAAAATATTCCGCATTGGTTGTAAGAGTTTGTTCTATCTTATTTATTTCTGCCTGTGTTGGTTTTGATCCCGAAAGGGATGCCGCTCTCATCTGGCGGTATGAAGCCCTACCGACAGCCACATCGCTACCGAGGAACTCCGAAGCGTCGAAACCCGGCGTACTGATACCGGTAGTTTCGAGCAGGTAATCGATATCTTCTTCATTGGCTATCACATCAGCAGACTTTTGTACGATAGCACTAACCATGATATTCATTACTTGTGAACGTTGCTCGTTGGTCGTTCCGACAGGCTGGTTAAAGGCCCCTTCGTCGTACATCACCCGGAGACAAGAGATGCCCTTTTCGACATCGCCGAATCCGTCTTCCGAATATTCATATAAAAGAATAGCCACCGTCGCCACGTCCATAAGGTTCTCTATACGGTTGGCAAATGCTTCGTCTTTCGCCGCGACGGCTCCCTTATACAAGGTATTCAACGCATTCAGGTTAATTAAAAAGTCTTGCTCCACACGGGGCAAATATTCCTTGCCCTGTATCTCGATCATTTCGGTTTCGGTAAAATAACCGATGCCGGGACCGGATAACCGGCTTATTTCTGTGGTTCCTTTCATATCTATTTTTTTTGTATATGGACATTCTTTGTTAAAGACGGCTTTTCCGTTTTCGTCCCGATAAACGGGATCGACGATGATCTCTTTTCCGCTTTCGTCGATGGCTACCGCATAGACGTGCGTAGGATCGCTGTTCCCTTCATAGGCGGCGAACCGGAACAAGTGAGGAATACCCATGCACCGGAGGCACGAGCAAATGAAGATAGAGAAGCTCTTGCAATCCCCCTCGCCATCGCTCCATAACCTCGCCGGGGTTCTGATCCATTGCTTTTGCAAAGGGTCTATCTGATATTTGATATTTTTATCGACGAAATCGAAAACAGCCCGGCAACGGGAAAGGGTATCATTCCCCGGAAGGTTATCGGCCAGCTCCTGAACTTGTGCATAGTCGGAGTTGTAACAGTCGACGACTGCCTGCATGATATCCTTCGTCTTGCCCTGACGATTGATTATCGTGTCTTTATGTTCTGCTTGTGCGATCATTCCGTAGTAGAGGTTATTTCGGTTACTTCCGCGTCTTTGTCATGGGCGACATCGGTCACTTTGTCGCCGCTCGAAAACAGGTTCTTTATCATTTCCACAAGGGAAACCAGCGAAGGAATACGCACGTAGAAAGACGGGGTAAACTGGTAACTGGTTCCGTTGGCTCCGAGTCGGCCGTTTATCGATACATCGATGTGGTATTTGCTGGCATTCGTGGCCAAATAAGCATTCAGGAGGCTAAGCAATTTAGAGGTTTTCAGGCTTACCCGTGCCCGTACCTTCACAGTCTGGTAAGATTCCAAGACTACATTATTGAGGCTTTGGCTCGACGATCCGACAAACGTACCGTTCAAATACAGGCTGAACTGTATGCCGTTCAGTACTACCCTGTTCTGCGAAAGGTTTTGCAGTTGGAAATCTATATCTACCGTGGTATAATCCCACTTGATAGAAAAGAAACGGAATCCCACGACTTCGATGTTCGTTTTCATCAATGCCGTTGCCGTGGAAAACTTGTTATATAAATAAAGAAGGGCAGCGCCTCCGATAAGCCATTTTAGAGCACTCATTATTCGTTCGTCATTATCATGCGGAACGAATATAGGTATCTTCTTACCGGAGGCTGCAAGAATTGCAATTTATGAAATTTTTGACCGTCTTTTAACTCGGTTTAACTTCCAAACCGAGAAAATCGCAGAACTTTACCCACTCGACAGGCGAATATTTGGGCAAAGAATGCGCATCGCGATACAAACGTACCAACCGGCACGCTTTGCTCTCGCTGATCTTCAACCGACGCGCTATCTCTTTGTTCGTCACAATATCGATTTGCATGGATATTTGTTTTTTTAATGTTTTATTTATGTCCGAAAATGGTTGCAAAAATCAACTTAATTTTTAAATAGCTAATAATAAAGCCATTACGATTTTTCAAATTTAATGAATTTATTGAGAAAAACAATGTAATCTATTGAAAATCTTTTGTGTTTTTATCATTATATTCTCTTTTTGTCCGAAAAAAATCCTGTGACTTGTGCGAAAATCCTGTTACATTTGTTACATGATGGGGTAAATCTTTCAAAAAGCCGATGGGCAAAGCGTTTCACGGTGTAACAAACTTTTTTACAAGAGGCGTTCGTGTAAAAAAAATTTGTTACAATCCGGGAACGTAAAAATCGATTTGTTACAATTTCCGATTTTGTTACAAGATTTGTTACAACTTTTTTATTGTATAATATCCTTATTATCATATTATTATCTATATTTTGTAACAAATGTAACAAATGTAACAAGTTTTCAGTCAAAATTTTTTTTTATCCTTTTCTCGGACTGATACGAATTAGCAAAATGATAAGAAAAAGCACGATTATCAATCCTATTGCTTCCATGATCTTTTTAAATACGTTCTTTTCTTTTTCCTCCACATATTTGTTTTCTACGGTAGTCGAGGCGGTGACGACTGGGATATTCTTCTCCTGTGTCCGTGTTTCCACTTTCAGCGTGTCGCCGCTGATGGAAACAGAGGTCTCGATCCCCGGTGTTTGTTTCTGGTCTATTCCGGTAAATACAATTCCGGTTCCGGGTATATACGACAAAGTACCGGTAAGCGTAGAACGCTCGGCCGGTACTTGTATCGTGTCGATGGTCTGTTTCTCGATAAACTCGGACTTGACTAACTTCTGTTTGCTCTTACAGCCTGCCACTGCCACCAGCAGCGCGAGGCAAAAAAAAATCGGTGTTTCATCTTTTCTATTTTTTATAAGTTGGAATGTATCTTGAAATCACAATTTGTGATATCCAATCGGTTTCTTCTGAGGTCACTATTTGCGTCCTCAAAATATATCTTTCAAGGTCCCAATTTGGGACCTTGAAAGATTAGAATAATTGTGTTTGTCGTTTATGAAATTCTTGATCCTCCCATTCTTTGATTAACCTGTCCACTTCCTTCTCGGCCTGTCGCCTCGCGTCTTGGAATTGGTAATCATTTCTTTTACCGGCGGCTTTCTTCTGGTAGGTCCGCATCCTGCGTACCGCTTCCATGACTTCGTTTATTTCCTTTTCTTTCATGGCTTATCTCCTTTCTCATTATCGTACTTTTCACAGTTTAATTTATATCCGTAAGCTAGCATCTTCAAGAAGTTTTCATCAAGTCCGAAATCGAACTGTTTATTATTGCTTACAACAGAAACACATAAACTTTTGTCGCAGAAATCAATATACGCTTTTGCTGTTTGATTGTTATCTGTAATAATTATCGTTTGTGATTGAATGATTTTCATCTTTTATTCCTCCTTTCTCATATCTTTTTTATATTTCCGACGAAAAATAAATCTACATTTACCCAATCGTAAGCATATAACCAATCCTTATTCCGCGATTCTTCATGAATCCCTATTATTACATAAGTAGCTATAACTTTCTTTTTTGAGAAAAAAACATTAACAGTAACTCCTTTTTTGGGGACGATATATTTTCCATTGTCATCGTATATCTGTATATGATCTGTTGTTTTCGCTTCACTTTCTGTCATCATCGCCCTATAATTATACCATTTGTCTTTAATATATAATGGTATACCGTTTTTCTTTGCTTTTATCCATTTTAAAATAAACATCTCTTATTCCTCCTATTTATTGGTTAATAAATCTTCTATGTATGCCCAATAGAGAATATTGTTATGTGATGCCGGTGTAAAATATCCGTAAATATTCCATTTACCTACATTCTTCCCCTGTTTTTCTATTCTCCCGATATGCCAACCTTCTCTCATCGAATCGTTCAAAAACACAAGACATTCTTTCCCATATTCCGGAATTTCGCTCTTATCGTGCCATGTGTTTTTCAGATAGTATTCCACGCCGTTTGCGAAATCGCAATGTTGGTTGTCGGTGACTTCTCTTTTGTAATTAGACAGATAATTTTCTGTATAATTCTTTTTCATGTACTCATCGAAACTCTTTTCAATTGTTTTCTCGTTCATTTCTATTCCTCCTTTATAAAATCTTTCCGTTCGAATTTATAGGGCCTTCCGGTCTTGGTTCCACCCTTTTCCGGTCTTATCGTCCCTGTATTGGGATCCGCTTTCATCACATAGTAGTCATACCGCATCATGGGTTCCGGCTTGATGTTCAAATCGTATTTCAGAAAATCGATGATCGTCGATTTCGAGATAGTGAATCCTCCCACTTGGTTGATTTCTATCGCCAGATCTTTCGGAGAGTAATATAATTCAACAGTTCCGTAGTCGATAAAGCTCTGCCGGATAAAGTCCTTTATCTCTTTAACGGCCTTGTTTTCCGTGCGCTCCTGTACCCGGATCAAACTTTCCGTCATATATACTTCCGGCTTGAATCCCATTCTCGACTCCCCGCATTCGTAATGATACTCCCTTTTCGAAAGGTAATAGAGAAAGGCCCCGATCTCTTTCTCCATCTTACTCATGATAAAAGGATCATCTTTTTCCAATACCCCTACTTTGAGTACGGCATAACGGTTTTCCCCTTCGTCTATCTGCATGAAGTTCGTTTCGTTGTTCGAGCATACGATGATGTGCATGTAGTTCTTTATCTCGCTGGCATCTTTCCCTTTCTGCTCCATTAACATATTGGGATTGGTCGCCCAGTTCTTTATCTTTTCCTTTATTTCCGTCCTCTTTTCACTTACGAAGGCTTCCTCTATACCTACAATCAATTTATCGGAATATACGCTTGAAAATTGGCTGTTTAACCGGTCCGAGTCTACAACGATAACATTCTCTTGGAATATAGCTCGCATAAGATAGAGGAAAGTCGATTTTCCCGTATTCCGTTCTTTCGAAACGAAACAGAGGACCGGCATTTTCTTTCGGGGCTCGAAAAAGGTGTGCTGTATGTAATCCAATCCGAACTCATACATCGTTTCCCCCGCTAAATTGGTATCGGAAAAGATATGCCGCAAAAAGGATTCTATCGTTTTCCAGCTCCCCGGTTTTATGTCGTGATATACCGGGTTATAGCGGTTATAGCTCACTGTCTCTATGCCTTCGAAAACTTCCCGCTTTATGCGCCTGTATTTGTTCGTGTTCTCCGGTTCGTTAAAAAACATCTGGTAACGGGGGATAAGCGAAATGTCCTTCACTTCCTGTCTTACCGTTCCTTCGTTATACCTTACCAGCTTCATAATGGGCTGTTTGTGCTCTTTGTCGTGGTCGTCATCGAATACGATACATTTGCGGTAATACTGGTCGGCCACCTTGATAAACATCTTGGCTTTGGTGAGATTGTCCCGAACTACCTTGCTACCGTCGAAGTAATAAGAGGCTCCTTTCCACTTGAATATCCTGTCCTCCAATATGGCTTTGTAATTCTCGTAAAAATTCGCCACGTTGTCGAGGAAGAAGTATTTTTCGAGCTTGTATTTGATACCGGGCGAAAGAGCCATGCAGTTTATAAAATCTTTCCTGCCTGTAATCAAGTCGTTCAGTTCCTCTACCAGCTTTGTTTTCTTCTTGGGTTTCAGCGTGGCGATCAAATCGTCCAACCCTTTTGCCGATTCGCTGTACTTCGTCGACAGGTGCGAGAAATAGAGATCTACATCGAAAGGCTTCATGTACTCCATAAAGTTTATGACGGCGGAGCAAAAGTTTTGCAGGCGGGTAGCCAGATCTTTGTCCTCGGAATATTTCACATCGAGCAGGTCGGCGTCGAAAAGCAGCGCCACGTTGTCGGGCTTACAGCGATCGATAATCATTCGTATGTAGTCGTCGATCGTATTGTTCTCCTTATCCTTGATGTTTTGAATACCGCCGATCCCTATCATGGGGAGCCCCAGCACATCGCCGGAAAGGGCTTTGATTTCGCCCTCGACGATAAACAATGTTTTTATTTTCTCGGCTAACCGGTATCTCCTGACTATGCCGGGCGTCATGTAGGTATATACACCGGTTTTCGGCGGCTGGCTGTACCGCATTGTCTTTTTCTTCCCGTCTTTGTCCTCGTACTCCTGCGGTTCCATGTACCGGAGCCGCTCGAAGGGAATTTGTCGGCCTTCGTATTCATAAGTGGCGACTTCTCCGTTCGGATCGCAATAGGGCAATGTAATGGACTGCTTGCGCTCGTTCAGCCCGATAATAGGTACTTCTTTCGGTTGACCGGAGTAGTATAGGGTTCGTTTGTTTTCAGCGGCAGAGAGCCCGATATTAGCCAAACGGGTATTGAGATATTCTTCTAATCGTGTCATAACAGAATGGTATCGTTTTTAACGACAATTTCGGTCGTGTCTATGGTGATGTTCATTCCCGGACGTTCGTTGTCCGGCAAAGGCGGTTCTTCCGGTATTTCCTTCGGTATGCAGGAGGCGAGGAAAAGAAGGATAAATAGTGCTTTAATTCGATTCATCGGTTGCTTTTGTCTGTTCCTCTTTCTCCAATGCTTTCAATACGACTTCCATCACATTTTTGATTGATGGAATCTCTTTACAAAGTTCGAATACCGATTCGGCTATGCTTATTTCTTCCCCTTTTACATGTATAAGTCTCTCATCTTTTGTTTCTATCAAAATAAGAGATGATTTAATGTTGTTGTCTCTTTCTCTTGCCTCTACAAAAGAGTCGAATATATCGCTTATATTTTGTTCATTCTTCGTTTCCATAATGTCAGTGGTTTATTTATCCTTTAAAATTTTGTATATCAATATAAATAGTGCTATAATGAGTAGCAATACATATATTAGCATAGATCCTAATAGAATCAATTCCATTATAGCTTGTGCCTTTTCCATTTTTAAGAACTTTAATCATGAATATTCCCGGTGATGATCATTCGCTTCAAGTCATAGCCGGATATCTGGTAAGTGGGGTTGTCGATTCCTTTGCCGACATATCCGGCCCCGTCTTTGTCGTACTCGACTACGAATTTATATCCCTTGTATTCGAAAGTGTCGCCGGTGTAGATGGGGGTTCCTGTTTTATCCTCTACATCGATGGCTTTGCCTACGGTGGCGACGTCTACCTGTATGTATTTCTTCTCTACACCGTAAATCCATTGTTCGACGAAATATCCGTAATGCCAGATTCCCGCGGCATCTCTCCCTCTGTATAATTTCGATGGTTCCATAATAATAGTGTCAGACAGTTAAGGGGTTAATAATCTATATCTTCTTCGTCAAAGTCATCTTTAAATCGGTCGTAGATGTCTGGGTATTCCTCTCCCAGCTCTTCGAAATTCTCCTTCGACACTTCGAGTATCTCCCATTCTTTATCGCCGTATATGTCCGTCGAGTATCCATACGGTATTTTAGAACCGGTTCGCTTCACAAAATCTTTTGAGGTTTTTAAATTGTTCAGAGACTTAATAAGGGCTTTGTCGTTGTTGTCATAGGCCCAGTCTAAGATCTTCATGACAACATTGTCGTACATATTTTCTTCCCCGTAGTCGTAATCGATCATTCGGCTTGTCCTTCTTGGGAGATTCTTCTCAATCACCACATACCATTCATCATGGAAGCCTCTCACCCGTGGCTTTCGACCACTACGAGATTTCCCGATTTGATGAGACGGTTTAAATCCGAATTGATCCAGCCATCGATTCAACTTGGTTTTTGTCATGTAGAGTTCTTCTACATGCCCGTTATCCTCTCTCAATTCTACCCGGAAAAGGTCTCTGCCGTATTCATCTTGTCCACCCGGATAGACTTCTGCACGGCTATTGCGATCCTTCGATATGTACTGTGTTCCTCCGATCGAATGTTTACCTCTCACTTCTTTGTACCCGTAGCTTTCCAAAAACTTTTGAGCACCCCGCAAGGATTTGAATTTTTTGCTTGTGCTCGCTGTGACCGCTATATACTGGTCTTTCCCGTTAACGAGGATGCCACCTTCGTCATTTCCTCTTTTGTAGTCAATAATTTTCATACGTTTAATAATTTATTGGTTAGTAATTTTTTTGTTAAAAGGGTAGATCATCATCTTCCGGCTTACGGGCTCCTATGTTTATGATCTCTTTTTTGCATGAAGCAACGGCAGAAAGAATAAAAACCTCTTTACCGGTTGTTCCGGCCAAACGATAAGCCTCTTTCGATGCACTTTCGTATGAATCGTGCTTGTATGTGGGGCTGTTTCCTCCCTCTACATAAATCATATAAAATACTGTTTGTTTCATATTCTTTTATTTTTATGGTTAGTATTCGAATATTCTTTTACCGGCGATTTCCTCTATTTTTTGCATGGCGAGATAAGGAATCTTCGTGCGTCCACTCAGCCAATAAGAGAGCACGTAGCGCGTTATTCCGCAGTCCCGCATGATCTGTTCCCGGATTTCCGGGAGTATGCCGACCGGGATTGTCGAAAGCCACGCTAACAGCCTGTCGTTGTTTGTTGTGTCTGTCGTCTTTTTCATATTTTTTTTGCTTGTTTTGTGTCGTTTTACTTATTTTGTGTAGGATTACACACGACAAAGAAAACTATTTTATCTACAAGTAGATATTATTTTATAGTTAAAAATATTTATAAAACAAATTTTCATTTATAATAACATGGATTACAAGCTATTAAAAGAAAGAATAAAAAGTAGTAGAATTACTTTTAGAGAATGTGCTTCTTTTGTCGGATTAACGGAGGCTGGACTCCGTCAATCTATCGAAGGCGAAAGAATTACAGTTTCTGTGTTTGAAAAACTTTGTAAATTATTAGGTGATACTCCTTTATTATACTTAGATCCTATTGGCTATAATGTAACAGGAAATCAAAATCTAATTGGAGGAAATGGAAATCATTTAATTATATCCCAAGAAGCCGCTGAAATTTCTACTCTTAAACAAAGAATTTTCGATTTGGAAAAATTGGTTGAATCAAAAGAAAAAACTATCTCCATACAAGAAAAAACTATTGAATTACTAACCAACAAAAAATAACCATTATGAAAAAACTATTATTTCTATTATTTCCTTTAATATTGTCCTCCTGTGTTGGAGAAATAGATAAAGGTCCAAATGACGGAGAATCTGAAAGTTCAGATACAGGAACCTTTTACTTAACTGTCGCAAATATTTGTGACGAATCTGATTTATCTTTTGAAATTACCAATATCCTATATACCAAACAATTAAAACCTAAAACGAAAGTAAAAATTTCTTGTCCTATATTAACAAATGAAATATATACAATTGAATATACAAACGCATATAATAAAACATCGTATTATTTCATAAAAGAGCCAAAGTCTGGAATTCATTATATACTAACATTTAACGCAATGCGGGAGCCATGTTTCACAGAGGATTCCGGTACTTATTCTCTTCGCGTTACTAATAATACAAAGTACAAATATCTATCGACAGATCTCTATAATAATTCTACTTATTCCATAGAACCTGCTACATCTCAAACACTTCGTAATTTACCGTGTAACATCGATATTCCAATCAAATTTGAAACTGATTATAAAGATTTAGACATAAAAAAAGTACAATATTACGAATTTATAAAAAAAATACGAGCTGACTATACATTTGATTATTTTATTACCAAAACTCCAACTTGTGAAGATTATAACTTATGCTATATCTATCTGACAAATAAATCGTCTGATAATTTTTGTATTTTGGATAGTGAGGGTTCAGAAATTTTAATCGTTGCTCCCGGAAAGGTTTCTTTTACAGCTCATTCAGCAGGTAATAATTCGCTTACCATCAAGCAAAAAGACGGATATATATTTTATCCCGATGAATATTCTTTCAATGGAACTATTCCGAAATGCGGTTCCATCAATTTTTCAGTAACTGATGATGATTGTATTCAATCTATAAGCTATTAATTGTTATGAAAAAAGTATTTTTATTTTTATTTATATCTCTTGTTTTAATTAGTTGTGGAACGTCAAAAACAACGAGTGTATTAAACTATTCAACACCACTACCAGCAGGAACGCCGGTTGAAGTTATCGGTATTGGTCAAAAATTGCCGAATGATGTGAAATTTATTGGCTCTATATCCGTCGGAGATTCGGGCTTTACGTCTAATTGTTCCTACCAAGAAGTCATTAATGATGCCATGAGTTTAGCTCGTGGTATGGGTGGTAATATTGTTCAAATAACAAGTCATAAAGAACCTGATATATGGAGCACATGCCATCGAATTAAAGCCGATGTATATTATATGACTAAAAATTAAATTTTTAGCTCTAAAATACCGAGAGAAATACGGGAGAAACGCCCTGTATTTCTCTTAAAATCTTTGTTGAAAATCAATCATTTATACAGCTCTATCCCCTTGAATAAGGTCCCGCTACCCCGACAAAATATAAACACTGATTATCAAATGATTTTCAGTGTTTTTTCTTTATATATTCCATCAAAAAATATACTTTCAATCGATACATAAATTATCGACGTTTCGTATATTTTTGTTGTGCTTAGGTGCGTTTTGTTTCAAAACCGTGCAAAAAAACTTGGCAAATATGGCTTCTACAAATCGTACTTAGACACACATCAAAAAAGAAAGATTGAATATCACCACTCAAATAGAGACTAAACCATCGGAATAAACATGTAATTCAAAACTCCTGCCCACTATTTTCTTCCATTTTATAAAATATACAAAGCCCACGTTTACAATCTCTTATAAAAGAAGAAAAATAAAATAATTTAGATTAGTAAAAATTCTAGGATTATTTTATAAAATAATCAAAAACAAATCGCTATATTTGTATCATACAGTGAATAAATTCGTGGTGGCGATTGCCATTTCGGTTGGTTTGACATAGGCCTCCGATCCATAATAAAATGCAAATAGAGTTTTGCATTTCACGAATTTATTCACTGTTCTTTTTAGTATCGTGTATTATGGTCGGAGGCTTTTATATAAAAAAGTTATGACTAAAATTAAATTGTTTCAACTTAGATTATTTAGAACAATTCGCCGTCAAATTTGTTCAATAGACATGATTGATATAGAAACATTTACAAATATATTCCGATTGCTCAACCACGTTGACCGGTCAATCATTGAAAAATATATACAAGGATATTCTATAAAATCTATTGCAGATGAATCCGAATATTCCAAAGCATTTGTGTCCGAAAGAATCTATGTATTCCAGAACGAATTAAAAAAAGAAATTTCCAAAAAACAGAGTAAAGTTAAGAATTAAAATAAATCTGTCCTATTTTTTTCTTATCAAGTTCATAAAAAGCGTATTAAAGCCTTTTCTTACCGATTTGCGACCCAGAAAATAAAAACGAAATCGTGCATTCCGTTCCTTCTACTGTCGTATTATCGACCGTCATGATACATGAATCGACAAGGGGAATAAATTGTTTTCGAAAAACATAAAAAAAGAAAGGTTACCCGATATCACATCGGATAACCTTTCGAGAGAGGCAGTCTTTTCAGACTGTTATTAACCTGAAACAATCTTCTTTATTTCTTGAACATCTTCTGGCTACGTACCACATTGCCTTTCTGCATCTTCACTACATACATAGCAGAAGACAGATCGGAGACATTCACAGATTCGGGATTGTTGTTTACATATTTAACCAACTGTCCATCGACCGTATATATCCAAGCCTTATCTACATTGTTGAAATAGATTACATCGGTAGCTACCGTAGGATACAGCGAAGAAACAGACGATACACCGTTGCCGTTGCCATTTACGACATCTTCGATTCCAGATACATACAAGCCTTCGGGTTCATCGGCGATGCCGGCATCACGGTATGCCGTATAGCTGACAGCCGGCACACGAGGAGTATTCGTACCGCTGATTTCAACCGGGAAGTCAATAGAGAAACCTTTGTTCGTAGCGCCCGTAGGACCGGGGTGCGGGAACCATGCATCGGAGAAAACAATACGGAGACGTGACATTCCTATTGCAGCATCTTCGGGAACTGTGAATGTAAATGTAGTTCCAGATGCTATCGCAGGTGTACCTTTATTTACCGTTCCAATCGAGAACACAACTTCGTCACTACCCTCCGAAGCATCGAATTGATAGTTGAGATCCCAGTCTATATAACCCGTACCGAAGCAGAATTGCAGATTATCATAAGTCGGATCGCCGGTTCCTTCCTTTCCAGTACCATAAGCATCAAGATATACGCTTATTTCTTGTCCTTGTTCCACTTTCAATACATTGTCTTCGGCAAACAGGTAATTATCGCCACCCACAGAATCTGTTCTGGAATAGTCGATATTCTGAGTAGCGCCCTGTGTCGTCAATTTTTCAACAAAACGGATTTTCAAAGCGGTTTGGTAACCATCGGAGGCCGTATTGATATACGTAGGAGGATATTGCGAGGTACTTGCTTCGGGCAGATTACCACCGGCACGCTCGATATGCGTCCACACCACCGGAGAATAGGATTTCAAGTCTTTTGAAACCGAACGAACACCGATATAGGGATCGTCGTTTTCATTTTCAAATTGAATATCACCTACATAAGCCGACCAAGTGGAAGTACGTCCTACTTCCGATACTCGTCCGTCTTCTCCATTCTTATACAAAATTTCGAAGTGATCGATATTTACCTCGTCGTTGTAAATCATACCACAGTCTTTACGAGCAGGAGTAAAGCCCGTATCATCTACGTTCCAAGCCAATTTTACAGACAAAGAAGATGTCGTCTCTTCTTTTACCTCGGCGATAACACTTTCTGCATCGATTTGAGCAGGGGCCGAAGCCACACGGTCATCGCTCAATTCCAATTTACCCACCATAATTTTATAATCTTCCGTTACCGAAGACCCTTTCACACGGAACCCGATATATTCGATTACATCGTTTTGGCTGATACCGCTGAGAGCTATTTCTTTTTCTTCCCAAGCAGCTCCGGCCAAATCACCTACGGGGAATTCCAACCATGTATTGTCGTCAAATTTCTTCAAGATGAGATACAAATTCGAAGCATTTTGACCTTCTACGCCTGTTTTAACGGCAATCTTAGCTTTGGCATTTGCTGCGGTCACATTCAATTTCGTACGATACAACATTACATCGGCTCCCGTAGAAGAGGGTGTACCTTTCAAGCGCAAGGCAGAACCTCCGATATAAGCATCTTCGTGTGTAAACTCAGCCTTGATATCGTTGGAAAGATTTTCCGTTCCGGTTTGGTAGATGACCCAACGATAAGTGGGTACATAGTCTTGCTGCCCCATGTTGTACCAGTTCCCCAGTGTTTTTTTACCTTTGTAGGCATAGAAGTCGCCGTTACCCAACGTAAAGTGGGTGCTGAACGGCAGATCGCCTTGAATAGCCGTACGCTCGGGAATGAACGAAGCCAAACCGCAGAAAGTGTTCAACTGACCGTCTATACCTACTGCTGTGGAAACTTGGAAACCCCCGCCCGTATTCGATATGGCCGGACGGTTCAACGGTGTACGATTTGCACCGGAGAATACTTTTTCCAACAAAGTTTGGTAGTTGGTCTGGATATCCATCAACGAGTTACCTACCGTATATTGGAAAATACGGCTCACTTTATGTTCTCCCCAAAGGCAAACACCGCATTTCTTAGCTTGGTCATCTTGATTCAAGGCTGTCCAACGACGATTCAAAGTTACCATCCATACACCGGCATACAACCCGTCGGCCGTTCCAAGCGCTTTCTCGGCAGCCGTAACAGAAGAACCAATCCCCCATGAGAAATCGTTCGCTGCATAATTCAGCATCAAATCGGCTGTTTTTCCATTCGCAGTCGTTCCATAAAGCGAATTTGCATAGTAATCTGTCAGAGTAGAATTAGATGTATATAACCCAATGTGAAAATTGTCAAAACCAATTTCCTTAGCCCTTTTGTAAAGCGCTTGATGGAAACCAACTACATCGGGCTGAGAATAACCAGTATCCTCGAAGTTGTAGTTGATACCGTCCAAGCCCAAGAAAAGTAGAGCATTCAGCAAAGCATCTACATAACGGTAGGAACCATCTTCGTTTTTGGTAGTAATGAATCTAATGTACTCACCCGAATCAGTACCCCAACTTTCGAAGAACTTAATACCCGAGAACATGTGCGTTCCATTTTTGTGTGCAGCATCCGCCCAAGAACCGGGAGCCTGCAAAATGCTGTGATTCCATGCGCCGAACAAATTGGTATAATTCCACATGGAGTACACATCGTTGTTGAACTCGGCACTGGGATAACCACCAATAAGATCGCCTTGTCCCGTAGGGATATTCATCCATAACCGACGTGTAGGATACACATCGTCGACAATGTTTTTGGCTGCATCTTCCATAATGGCAGCCGGACGCACATGCGAACGGGAGAACTCCAAGTCGAGATTGAAACCGGCAGCTTCGAACTCTTCTTTGGTCGGGTACTTACGTCCTTCATCGGCCGCGTTGGCGAACAACTCCAATAACTTGTCGTCGTTCCACGGCGTAAAATCAAATACATCGGTCGATGCAGATGCCGGATATTCCGGTTCTTGCGCCTGCACGTTGCCGGCCAGACAACATAGAGCCACGGCCGCTGCAAATACTGTAAACTTCTTCATAATAATGAATTTAATTAATAAGGTTTATAATTTATATAGAGAAGAAGGGGAGAAAACCGAATTCTCCCACCCCCTTCGACTATTCGATTAGAAATTGGAACCTTCTACATCCCACCAAACCCGGGTGTTTTGTGTATCACTTCCGCCCAAAGCCTCGATACCCGAAGTCGTGATATCGGACATACCCACCGAGGTATCGCGTCCCGGAAGAAGGATTCTGCGAACAAGATCTCCCTCTGCCAAAGAGCCGTCACCATCTTCGACGTTCAATACCGGGAAAAGTTTGGGATAACCCGTACGACGCAAATCGTTCCATGCTTCATAGGAATAGGGGAAGCCGGCGATATACTTTTGGGTGATAATCTTTTCCAATTTCACCTCTAAGGGATCGCCTTCGTTCCATTTCACCCCGATTTTGGTCACACTCTCAATATCGTTTCTATGATCCATCTGATCCTCATATTTATATGCAACCGGAGTTTCTACCGCCATATATGCATCAAGATAATTTTGATAAGTAGATCCCATCTTACGATTTTCTACCTGCGCATTACGAATGCCATCTTCATAAAATTGTTGAGCGGAACCATTCATTGCCCAACCGTGAAGACAACCTTCGGCGCGGAGGAATTGCACTTCGGAGAGTTTCATCAAATACAACGGAGCCATAGGAATCTCACCCGAATTCTTAATCGAGGAATAGGCTACACGTGGATTTACATCAACGCTTTGACCGGGATCCATGCGAACACCTGCTCTCAACCCGATAACCCGACTATTCGCCGGCAATATATCCGAGCCATCTGCCGAATTGACAATTTGAGATGAATTCTTTTCGAACAGATATTCCAAATAGGGGTGTTGCAGACTTGCCAATAAGCTCTCGAACGAGGCATTTAATCGGGTATCGTTCCAACTATTGGCAATCTCGAACAGCGGATTAGTAAAACCTTCCATCATAGGATCTAATAAAAATTCTTGATCCGTAGTTTCGATAACACCTTCTTGAATAGCCTCCTCAGCCCATTGTTTGGCCTTATTGGGTTGTACTTTAACGGTGTGCATAGCCATGCGCAATTTAAGCGAATTGGCCAAACGCCGCCACGAAGCGATACTTTTATCTTGCGATACTTTATCGTATTGCATCAATATGCCTTGTACACCCGACTTATACCAATCGGGACGTTGGTCGAAATGCTTCAAGCAAGCGTTGATGGTATCGAGATTATCCACGATCGAAGCATAAATATCGGCCATCTTATTGAAGGTAAACGGATTTGCCTCTTTATTGGCTTTATGATCGACATAAGGAATAGAACCATACAGATCGACCATCTCCTGTGCCGAATAATCGAAAAGCAATAGACCTATCGCTTTCATCTCGGGAATGGAATCGATCATAGGGTGGTTAATCATATTAGCGATGTTATTTTTTACCATTAAGAAAGCTCCATAAGGACCATCGCAATATCCTTGGTTGTAAGCATAGGTAGAAGTGAGTAGGCCGTCACCTCCATGAGAAAAATTGTGAGGAACCACCAAATAGCCGGCATAGTTGTCGACAATTATATTATATACATATTGATATTGGTGTGCTCCCGGCATTTGGCCTTCTTTACCACCTCGCAAACAATATTGAACAGTCTGCATTTGCCCGAAATACTGGCTCAACTGCGATTGTGCCTCGGCAAATCCTTCCGAGGTAATCTCCCTCCGGTAATCTATGCTATCGGCTTTGCCTCTATAAACTATCGGATCCAAATCGACATCGCCCCCTGTAAACGAATCGGTGGGCATATCGAAATCCAAACATGAGTGCAAGCCTGCCATCGCAAACAACGCACAAAATGCTGTTAAAACAGTCTTTTTCATATATCTAATCTTTATTTACTACTAAAAATCAATTTTCAAATTCACACCGACCGAACGGGTTGCCGGCATATTGAAGATATCGAACGCACCCAAACCGTTTTTGGTAGAAAGAGCGATATCGGGATCGACCGGAGCATCTTTGTAAATGAAGAAGAGGTTACGTCCAATAACCGAGAGGGAAAGGTTGCGGATAACACCGCCGAAAAGATTGCGGAAAGTATATCCCAATGAAACCTCGGCCAAACGGAAATTGGTGGCCTCGTACACATATTGAGAGCCTAAAAAGTTACCTCCCACGGTTTGATAATAATCCTGAATCGGAGCCAAATTACCATCTGGCATTACCATAGCAGGCTTAGTAATCGACCCATCGGGCGAAGTCCACATGAGATTATGGGCTGCTGCATAGTCACGGGCATCGCCAACACGCTTGGACACACCTTGATAATCGAGATATGCCTCGGTCAAAGAAACCACTTTACCACCTATTCGGCCATTAATCAAGAAATAGAGCGAAAAGTCTTTCCAAGAAAAAGTGTTACCCCAGCCTAACTGGAACTTAGAGTTCATATTACCCAAATAAACGAAATCGGTAGTGCTCACTTGTGGCTTTCCTTCGGAACTAAGCCAAATGCTACCATCGTCATTACGACGAAAATCGAGTGCATACATATCGCCGTAAGAACCACCTTCGTCATACCTTACCACAATATTACCGCCCGCAATTTTCTGTTCGAGTTTAGCAGGATTTCCCTGCTCATCTTTGAATGTCTTTACAATCTTGTTGTCGTTGTACGAGAAATTCACCGAAGTACGCCACATCCAATCTTTGGCAAAGCCCAACGAATAGGAAACGGTGGTTTCGATACCTTGATTACGAATTAAACCGGTATTTACAGGTTTGGTCTTACCGCCCGTAGTCGCCTGCAAGAAATAACTATTACACAACTCGGTGTGATAATACGTCAAATCCCAGTTCAAAGCACTTTCGAAGAACGATACGTCGAATCCGGCCTCGAACGATTTCGACTTCTCGGGAAGTGGGTTATCGAAATAACCATAGGTAGATGAAGCGATTGCTCCGGTCGCCAAGTTTTGAGAACCCATGCTGAACACTTCGTTGGGAATAGAGTTACCCACCTCACTATACGAAGCACGGAGTTTCAAGTGTGTCATGAACTCGGGCAAAGAAATGTAGCGATGCATCAACGTATTGGCTCCAACCGAGAAATAGCCATAATTATCGGGAGTACCGCGATATTCGAATTGTTTGAAAGCCCGATACCAGTCTTGGCGATAGCTACCTTCCAAATAGACATAATCTTTGTATCCTACTTGTCCCGTAAAGAAAAGAGCTTTGTCCCAATTGGAAGACAGCGAATATTCATTCATACTGCTTCCGCCCCACGAAGCCTGTGGCTCAAAGAAGTTAATACGGGTCGGTAGCTGATTCATGTCGGTATAAGAGAAATAGGTGGCTCTCGTCCACAGTTTTTGAGTTTCGCCTTTTAACGTATGCCCCACCCAACCGGCCGATGCCGACACCGAAAAATCTTTGATTTCTTTGTTGTAACTCAGCATGGCATCGACGTAGACATCGTTGCTCCAAATGAGGTCTTGACCATACATACCGTAATCTTCCATCGTAGCAACATTCCAAGTGGTTGCGTAACGATTTGTAAAACCTTTATACTTGGCACGGTCCATATTCAAACGGCCTTGTACTTTCAAGCCGGGAATGATTTCATAGCTTGCCGTGATAGAACCATAGGCTCTCTCTTCTGTATGTTCGCCTCGATTGACATTGGTAAGCCAATAGGGGTTGTTGTTACCAGCCATGAAATAGGCCCATTGTTGTTTTGGCCCGGACAATTCGGTTGTTCCGTTGGCGACCCATTGTTTTTGATCGTTGTAATAACCGTAGATATTTGAAGTCCAAGTGCCTTCTCCCCGATAATTTTTCCGATAATAATCCATATCGATGTTACGCGGCATGCGATACAAATCATATAGCGGATTCATGACTGTACCTCCACCGGGACGATTTTTAGTTGTGGCATGCACATAGTTCAACGACAAGTCGACATTCAACTTTTTGTTGAACAAAGAATAATTCTGACGGAATGAGAATGTGTTCCGCTGGTAGGAATTATTAGGAACCATACCATCGGAATAAGAGTTGGCATACGAGAAATAGGAACGTACTTTCTCTGTACCGCCACTTACCGATACCGAGTTGTTGTAAGTCGCACCGGTCTCGAAAAAGTCGGAAATATCGTCTTTTGTATAATTACGTAACTTGGCTCCGCTATAATTAAGTTCTTCGGGAGTCATTTCAGAGACCTTTTTCCCCCAACTGGTAGAAGAATGGGTATTGGCGGCCAAATTTACATCAGCTCCATATATATTCTGTATCTGAGGAAGCACCAACGGATTTTCAAAAGTCACATTCGAATTGACACTTACCGATATGCTTCCTTCTTTCCCCCTTTTCGTGGTAATCATGAGCACACCGTTGGCTGCGGCACTACCATACAGAGCGGCAGCATTAGCGCCCTTCAAGATGTTGATGCTCTCGATATCGTCGGGATTAATCAAAGAAAGAGCATCCCCCCCTTCGGCAGAACTTGAATAGGTGAGCCCTTCCCCCCCCGACCAAGAAGAAGCCGCTCCACCGACTTGGTTAGTCATAGGTATACCGTCGATAACGATCAAGGGGCTGTTGTTACCCATAACCGACTTATTACCACGCAAAAGGATTTTTGAAGTACCACCGGCTCCACCGGCACTTTGAGTGATAGTTACACCGGCTGCTTTCCCTTGAAGCGAGTTCACGAAGTTGGCATCTTGCACCTTCATTAAATCATCTCCCTTAATTTCTTGGGTCGCATAGGTCAAAGACGATTCTTTACGGGTGATACCCATGGCGGTTACAACGACTTCGTCGAGCACCTCGGAATTGTCCTGCATAACTACATCTATCTTGCTCTGCCCGTTGATAGCGCGCTTGATGGTTTGATAACCGATGTAGGAAAACTCCAATTCGTTACTCCCCGCAGGAACCTTGATCGAGTAGTTACCATCGAGATCTGTCGCTACGGCCACATTTGTACCGGAAACTTTTACCGTGAGGCCGATAAGAGTCTCTCCCGACGGATCGGTAACTGTACCCGTTACCACTTTTGTCCCCGTGGCAACATTTTGATTTACACTCTTCGATTGTGCCGCTCCTTGTGGCGACATCGTATCAGCTGCGCTGACATGCGCAGCAGTACCGATTCCAAAACCAGAAACCAGTACGAAAGCTACAATAATTGCTTTTAGATTTCTTCTATACATACGTGTATTATAGGTATTCGAATACTAAAAAAATAATTCTCCTCTCTCATTTTAATTCTAAAAAATAGTCTCTCTTATTTCCATAGGCTAATGTTTTTTATATTAAAAATGGATAAACTTCAAAATGCTTCCTATAAACTGCGACGTAGTCGGGATTCTGATAAAACGACATGCCTCACCATTCGTAAATGATACTTCAAACTATCAAAAAAAACAGATATGTACTTTTTCATGGATCCTTTAATGTTTTTTTTACGAATCAATAAGTATCTCTATAATTTTTTTGTTATATATTATATAACCCTAAATCAAAAACAATCCCTAGTGAAAAATGGAATTTTTTTTTTTGCTCCCTTGAAGAAAATAGTAGTAAAACCGATTGAAATAAGCATATATCTATTTGGTTTATAAACAAATACAAATCACTCCAAAGATTGCACTTTTTAGAAACTATCTATGATTCCCTCCCAAACAGCATTTCTTATTTATTATCGGAATCCCTATCCGGCACAGAACCGTCCCTTTCCGTATTACGTTTAATATCTAAATATTGTCACAAAAAAGGCGTATTTGAAGAAAAAAGAGTACTTTTGCGGACTATTCCATTCTCATATCAGGATTATTGTGTATTTACTTCCAAAAAGTTTCTTGACTTTATGATAAAAATTTCATTTGAAAATATTCGGCAAGCCGCTAAAAATATCGGCAACTATGCTTTACGGCTTAGTGAAAAGATTCGTCGTGTTTCTCCTCGGGTATGGTTGTACGTGGGGGCAGGTATTCTCCTATTAAGCGGAGGATG
>ERZ791654.357-NODE-357-length-29063-cov-2.412197_pt1 | contig 29063 bp, 20 predicted proteins | sample MGYA00509960_ERZ791654 | MGnify/ENA primary metagenome ERZ791654 (study PRJEB30046, sample SAMN00715198) | human gut metagenome | study: EMG produced TPA metagenomics assembly of the A metagenome-wide association study of gut microbiota in type 2... | reverse complement strand
AGAATATTAATAGATAATATTAATGAAATTGAGAATAAGTATAAAAAGAATTTACAAGAGAATTCTGTTGGACAAATAAATGGTTGGAACAACAAGAAAATATTAGATGAATTAATTTGTGCAACAAAAGTGGAAGAATATTTTAATAAAATGTATCCTAATTACAGCGAATTAAGTATAGAAGAAAAAATTATGGCAATAAAAAACAAATCAATTTTAATTAAAAATATAAATAAAGTTGAAAAAAAATACAATTATGCCATAAATAATGAAAATATTACTAATGAAAAATATTTAATAGAAGAGATAATAAAGACATTAAAAGTAGACGAGTATATAAATATTTTATATCCAAGATTTGAAAGCTTAACTTCAAGTGAAAAAGTAAATTATTTTGATACAAAAAAATTCTTTATAGATAATTTAGATGAAATTGAAGAATTATATTCTGAATATATAGATGAAAATTCTTGGATACAGAAAAAAGGATATAACGAAAAAAGAATTTTAAGTGAAGTTTTGAGATTAGTAAAGACTGAAAAATATTACAATAAACTATATCCTGATTCAAATGAGTTAGCTTGTAATCAAAAAATAAAAGCTTACAGAGATAGAGCATTCATATATAACAATATAAACGAAGTTGAAAGAAAATATAAAGAGCTAAATAATGTTAACAATGTAAGTGAAAAAGAAGTAATAAAAAAATCCATAGATTCAGTAAAGGCTGACAACTACTTTAAAGAGTTATATGCAAATTTTGATAATTTAAATAAATCAGAAAGAATTAAAGCATATAGAGATAAAATTACAATAAAAAATAATATTGAAAAAATTGATGAAATTATTACATCTAATAAAGAAATAACTCTAGCAAATGCAATAAAAAATATTCAAGTTCAAGAAACTTTTGAAGGATTATATCCAAACTTTAATGAATTATCTATTAAAGATAAAATTGAAGCTTTAAATAAAAAGAAACAGTTATATAAAAATACAGGAAACAATATATCTAGTAAGAAATATTCAAATAAATTCAATAAACAGTCAAATAAAAATACTGTAAGTACAAGACAAAAAATTGAAGAAAAAAATAATAATTTGAAAAATACATTACAAAGTAATGATGAATATATTGAAGTTAATTTGAGCTGGAAAGAAAAATTAATTAACAAAATTAATGTAATAAAAAGAATATTAAAGAAACAAAAGGCTTTGCCAGAGAATAAATAAAAACATAGAAATTTTCTTAATACATAATTAAGGAAATTTCTTTTTTTATATAAAATCATTTTTAGTGTTATCAATTTCAAATAAATTTTCAAAGAAGCTCATAGAAAATGTGAAAATGTATTTTTACAACAATAAGTTTAATCTATTATGTTTTATAAAATTAATAAGCTAATATATACTTGTTAAAATTAAAATTCTGTGATACCATAACAACGAAAAACAAAACAATCGGAGGCAAAAAAATGAGCACAAATCTATCAAAAGAAAAACGAGAAAAAATACTAAACAACATAAAAATAATGAGATCAAAATTACAAGAAAACCCAGAGCTTTTAACAACACTAAACGACATAGAAACAGAGCTAAAAAGAAAAAAATACGGACTAGTTTGGGAAGACCACGAAGAAAAAATAGACAAAGAGCTTTCAGACAAAATACCAGTATTCGAAGAAAATAAGGATTTAGAAATAAAACTAAATCCACAAAAGTCAACAAATTTCATACTAGAAGGAGATAATCTACATAGCTTGTATCTATTAGAAAAAACACACAAAAACAGTATAGACTTAATAATAATAGATCCCCCATACAACAGGGGAATAAACGACTTTGTCTACGATGACAATTATATAGATAGAACGGATTCATTTAAACACAGTAAATGGATATCATTTATGAGTAGACGTCTAGAAATAGCCAAAAAACTTCTAAAAGATAATGGTGTAATATTCATAAACATAGACGATAATGAATTTGCTCAACTAAAATTATTATGTGACGATATATTTGGAGAAGAAAATTTTATATCATGTTTCCCATGGCATAATAGGACATCAATTCAAAATGATACGGATATAAGCATTAATCACGAATACATAATTGCATATGCAAAAAAAAGAAGACTAACAAATCGTAGATTAAAAGCAAGCAACAAAGAAAGTTGGTACAATTTAAATGACTTTGTAATACAGCCAAAAGAAACAGACTCAAGCAAATACTCAAATCCAGATAATGACCCTAGGGGAATATGGAAAGCAGATCCATTTGATGCACCAAATGTTAGACCAAATTTAACATATGAAATAATAAATCCAGTAACAGGTGTAAAATATTTACCACCAAAAGGAAGATGCTGGAGAACAGAGCCAGAAAAATATAAACAATTATTAGAAGATAAACGAATAGTATTTGGAAAAAACGGAACATCAAAACCACAATTAAAAGTATTTTATAATGAAGTAAAAATGAAAGGCGAAATACGAAATAGTTGGTTTGATTCTGAAACATATGATACATCAACAAATGGTAAAAAAGAGTTTTTATCAATATTACCAGACAAAAAAATATTTAATACACCAAAGCCAGTAAATTTATACAAAGAAATAATAAAAATGGCAATTTCACCTAAAGTAGAAAAGCCGGTAATATTAGATTTTTTTGCAGGATCTGGAACAGTAGGACAAGCAGTATTAGAAGAATTTAGAGGAAAAAATGCAGAATTTATACTATGTAACAGCAATGAAAATAACATATGTACAGAAATAACATATGAAAGAATAAAAAGAATTATACAAGGTTATACAAATCAAAAAGGATATAATGTTCAAGGAATAGAAGCAAACCTAAAATACTACAAGGTAAAATACATAGATAGATTTAACAGAGAAGATGATGGTTATTATATAGTAAATGAATTATCAAAATACACAAAAGAGCTAGCACAGCTAGAGCACGGATTAGATTTACAAGCTGGAGAATTACAAATATTATTTTCGGATGAAGATGTAGACAAATTTACACAAAATGAAGAAGCCGTAAGTAAATGCAAAATTATATACTTAGATAATAATGCACTAATTACAGAAGAGCAATTAAAATTATTTGAGCAAAACGATATAAAAATTTGTTATATTCCAGATTATTATTTTGAAAAAGAAATAATGGAGGTTGAACAATGGTAGGAATTAAGTTAAAAGAATTTCAAGAAAAATGTGTTGAAGAATTATTAGAGCAAACAGTATTTGGTGAAAAAAAAGAAATTTTATTGCAAGCTCCTACGGGAAGTGGAAAAACAATAATGCTATTAGAATACATAGACAGATTTTTATTAGAAAATAAAGATTATGTATTTGTATGGTTAACACCAGGCTCTGGAGAGCTTGAAGAGCAAAGTAAAAATAAAATGAATCAACTGCTAAAAAATAGAACAACAAAGACATTAAACGAAGTATTAACAACTGGATTTGAAGAGCAAGACACAGCTTTTATAAACTGGGAGAATGTAACTAAAAAAGGAAACACAGCATTAAGAGAGCTAGAAAAAAGTAATTTATATGACAGAATAGAGCAAGCACAAAATAACGGAATAAAATTTATAGTAATAATAGACGAAGAGCACAGAAATAAAACAGAAAAAGCAGAAAGCATAACCAATTTATTTAATGCAAAACATACAGTAAGAGTATCTGCAACAACAAAAAGAAATGATGAAGCATATAACATAAAAATAAGTGAAATGGAAGTTATAAATTCAGGATTAATAACAAAATCATTATATATAAATCAAGGAATTGAAAATAACATTTTATTAGATGATGAAATAGAATATTTATTAAAACTTGCAATAAACAAAAGAAGACAAATAAGAAATACCTGTACAGAACTTGGAATAAACTACAATCCATTAGTTATAATTCAATTACCAAGTATGAGTGAAAACTTAATAGAAAAAATAGAGCAATATCTAGAAAAAGAAGGATTTACATATGACAATGGGTTACTAGCAATATGGCTTGCAGACAGAAAAGAAAATATAGAAAATATAAGTGATAACACAAGTGAACAATGCTTTTTAATAATGAAACAAGCAATATCAACAGGTTGGGATTGCCCAAGAGCAAAAGTACTAGTAAAAATAAGAGAAAATATGCACGAAGATTTTGAAATACAAACTTTAGGAAGAATTCGTAGAATGCCAGAAGGAAAACATTACGGAAATGAAGTACTAGATAACTGTTATTTATATACATTTGATGATGAATATACAGAAACAGTAAAACACGAACTAGGAAGACAAGCAAGCAATGTAAAAAGCTTATTTGTAAAAGACGAATTTAGAAAATTTAAATTATATAAAGAAGTAAAAAATACTGATGCAGATAACTTTGCACCAAGAGAAGCATTTTATGCAATATACGAATATTACTGTAAAGAATATAATTTAGAAAATTCACAAGAAAAACAAAGCAGTAATGATGATAATAAAGAGGAAAACAAAGAAAGCAACAAAGTAAAACTTGCAAAAGCTGGATACAATTTTAATCAAAATATTACAAACGAAGTAGTTCAAGGAAGTGCAATAGAGCTAAATAAAAAGAACTTTATAAACAGTGAAAAAATTCGTATACAAAGTTCAGTAGATACATATAAAAACGGAATAGATTTACGTCATTCAATAAATGTAATAGCAACGAAAATAGGAATGGTATATCAATACTTATCACCAATATTGCAAAGATTATTCCTAGGGAATGTTGAATTCCCAGAAAAAATATTAAAATTAACTAAAAAAGAATTTTACGCATTTATTATTAATAATGAAAGAAAATTAGAATATGATATATTAAATGCAGTTATTCAAAAAAGAGAGCAAAGAGTAAAATTGCAAACAGAATTTAAAAAGGTAAAAGAATTTATATTCCCAGAGCGAATAACAGTAAAATATAACAAAAAAGATCCAAGTTTATCAGAAATGAGCAAGAATGTATATTATGGTTATCCATCAACAACAATAAAATCCTCATCAGAAGAAAAATTTGAAAAATATTGTGAAGCATCAAGTAAAATAAAATATTGGTATAAAAATGGAGAATCATCAGACGAATTTTTCTCAATAGTATACTTAGATAAAATGAACAAAGCATGGACATTTTATCCAGACTATATAGTAGGTGATACAAAAGGAAATATATGGATAATTGAAACAAAAGGTGGCGAAGATGCCTACGGATATTCAAAAAACATAGATATAAAAATAGAAAACAAATATGAAGCACTAAAAACATATGCACAAAAATACAATTTAAAATGGGGCTTTGTAAGAGATATAGATGAAGTGCTATACATATCAAATGCAGATGAATATATAGAAGATATGAAAAGCACAAACTGGGTGAATTTAAAAAATTATGAAATATAAAACAACAAAATTGTCAAAAAAGATAAATATAATCTTATAAAAACAACTAAATGTAAAAAAATACAAAAGATGTATTGACAATAGTAAACTAACTGGGATATAATAATGAGCGTACACAATTTAGATGTGCATCCCAAGCAAGACTAATTGCAATGCCGGAAGGAGGGGAATACTATGTCAGAGACTAAAGTTAAAGATGGTAATTTAGAAGACGCATTGAAAAGATTTAAAAGACAATGCGCTAGAAATGGTGTATTACAAGAAGTTCGTAAAAGAGAACACTATGAAAAGCCAAGTGTAAAAAGAAAAAAGAAATCAGAGGCTGCAAGAAAAAGAAAGTTTTAATATAATATTAATTTTATATTCAAATAAAAAAGAGGTAATAACATAGCGTTTTTACCTCTTTTAGTGTATAATACAAAAAGATAATAAAAAAGAGAGGTTGATAAAAATGTTAAAAGAAAAATTATTAGAAGATTTAAAAAATTCAATGAAAGAAAAAAACATTAACAGAAAAAATGTAATACAAATGGTAAGAGCAGGAATATTACAAAAAGAAAAAGATAACAACATAGAGCTAGATGATACACAAATAATGGAAATAATATCAAAAGAGCACAAAAAAAGAGAAGATTCATTAGAAGACTACAAAAAAGCAAACAGAGAAGACCTAATAGCACAAATAGAAGAAGAAATAAATGTATTAAATGAATACCTACCTAAAAAAATGGAAAAAGAAGAGCTAGAAAAAATAATAAGTCAAATAATAGAAGAAACAGGTGCATCAAGCATGAAGGACATGGGAAAAGTTATGAAACTAGCTAAAGAAAAATGTGGTGTATCTGCAGATGGAAGAGACATAAACGAAATCGCGAAAAAATATTTGACTAAAATAAATTAATGTAGTAAAATTAAAAGTGTATAGGATAATATTTGACAAAAAAATCTAAAAAAGGAGGTAATATATGAAAAAAATAGTTTTTATATGTATAACAATAATAGTATCTGCTTTTTTATTGGTAACAATTCCAAATATTTCTTATGCAGATTATGGCATAGATCCAAATTCATATGATCCAGGAAATTCTGGAGAAATTGATGCTAAGCTTGTTGGAGGTATTGTTGGAAAAATTTATAATATATTATTTCAAATTTCAATAATTATTTCAGTAATTTCTCTATCTGTAATAGGTTTGTCATATATTGTGGGAAGTGTCGAAGAAAAGGCTGAATATAAGAAAAAGCTGATACCAGTTGCTTTAGGAATATTTATTGTTTCAACAATTGTTACAATAGTTTCTACATTGGCAAAAATCGCAAATGTATTCTAAAATATAAAAAGGAGGTTGCAATATATGAAGAAATATTTTAATATAATATGTATAGTAATGATAATATTAATTAGTATAGCAACTCCAACATACTCAAAGGCATTAACACTGACTGATATATATAATAAAGGCGATAGTTTTTTAAATGATGCAGATGGAAGCGAAGTACTTGACAAAGAGAATGAAGAAAATGCGATAAATACATTATATTGGATTTTGTTAGGAATAGCAGTCGCAGTTGCGGTAATAATTGGAACTGTAATGGGAATTCAATTTATAACTTCTGGCGTATCTGGACAAGCGAAAATAAAAGAAAAGTTGATTCCATATGCAATAGGTTGTGTAGTATCTTTTGGGGCATTTGGAATATGGAAAGTGGTCATGACTATATTAAATTCAGCATTTTAAAAATTAGTTATTATTATTTCTTATAGAAATATTTATATATAATAATATAAAGGAGGGAAAAAAATGAAGAAAACATTAAAAGTTATTTTTATAATTGCAGTAATGCTATTTGGTCTATTAGGAGTATCTCAAAATATTTCTTTCGCGGAGAAAGCAGATGTTGGTGGAACATTAGATAATGTTAATAGTGCAACAGGTGGAGATATAGGAGATGCTGCAACAATAGGTGGTAATATTGTAAACTGGATTTGGGGAATTTCTATAGTTGTTGCTGTAGTCGTTGTTATGATTACAGGTTTAAAATTCATTGTAGGAAGTACTCAAGAAAAAGCAGAATACAAAAAGTCATTAATCCCATTAGTTGTTGGTGTTTTAATATTAGTATTTGCTACTACAATTGTTAAAGTACTATTCGGAATGGGTGGTAAATAATTTTTACAAAAGAAGAAGTATGATTTATTAGTCATGCTTTTTCTTTTTTTAATAATTGAAATATTATTTGTAACATATAAATTATTTTTATTAAATAGTTTGAAAATTTATTATAGAAAACACAAATTAAAGTTTTTCTTACGGATAAAAGAAATAAAAAGAGATTATAAAAAAATATTACAGAAAGTGAAAAAATGTAAAAAAAATGTAAAAAAAATGTAATATGAATTGTTAATCAAATTTTGCGTAAGCGTATATATTAATTATGTGTTTACGCAAGATTTGATTTTTTTTTTGTTTTTTTGTAGTATTTTAAAAGAAATACATAGAAAGGAATGAGGCAAATGGGGACATATAATATTCCTAGAGATACCAAAGGAGAAGGTAGATTATTTTATATTTTTTCTACTAAGGCATTAATATACACAGTAATTGGAATTGTAATTGGAGCATTGTTTAAATGGATTTTAGGTCTTTTGGGAAAAGCAATACCGGCAATAAGTGGAATTTGCTCTATAATTGGAATTGTTTTAATTGTTATTTTGGGAGTAATAGGATTTTCATTAGGAACGTTTAAAGTCCCACATAATGATCGATTTGAGATAACAAAAAAAGCAGCTGGAATTAAATTAGACAAAATTTTATTTGAATCAATAAAATTTAAATTAAAAAAAGATAAATATTATGTTTATGATACAAAAGAGCTTGTAAGAGAAGAAGTATTTAAAGAAGAAAAAGAACTTAAAGAAAAAGAAGAAAAAATGAAGAAATTGAGAGAAGAAGAAATAGCAAATAATTATAAAAACAGAAGGGGGTATATAAAAAATGAACGATGAATTTTTAAGATTGACATTAATATTAATAGTAGTTGTAATATTAATATTACTTGCAATTTTAGGATATATGTATGTTAAAGAAAAAATAAAAAAGAAGAGTGAAGATGAAGAATTAAATAATGTACCAAATGAAATTGATGAAAAAAATGCACAAAAATCTATATTCAAATTCATGGAATTTGATAATGTTGAAGATAATATGATAGTTCAAGATAATGGAAAAAGATATTTAATGATAATACAATGTAAAGGTGTAAATTACGATTTATTATCAAATGTTGAAAAAACAAGTATAGAACAAGGCTTCCTAGGTTTCTTAAATGCATTAAAATTTGAAGTTCAATTATATATCCAAACTAGAAAAGTTAATTTATCACAAAGTACAGCTAGATATAAAGAAAGCTTAAAAAGAATAGAAATGGATATGAGAGAAGAAGAAGCAAGATATCAAGATATGCAAAGATCAGGAAATTATACAAGAGAAGAAATGCTAAAAGAAATAAAAGAGGTTACTAAAAAAAGAAATCTATATGATTATGGAAAAGATATTATAGATAATACAGAGCAAATGAGTGCCGATAGTGACTTAACTACAAAAGAATACTATATTGTAGTTCCATATTATACAGATGAAATTACTGCAACAGGAGACTTTAACAAAAGAGAAATAAGCAGTATGGCTTTTTCAGAATTATATACGAGAGCACAATCATTAGTAAGTGCTTTAACTGAGTGTGATGTAAGAGGACATATAATGACATCATATGAATTAATAGAATTATTATTTATAGCATATAACAGAGAACAACATGATATATATGATTTTGATGAATATATGGAACAATCTGGATTCAACTCTTTTTATTCTGTATCAGAAGATGTTTTAGAAAAACGTATGAAGGCTCTAGATGAAGAGATTATAAAGAAAGCTAATGATAAAGCAATGAATGCATTTAACTTTGTTACAAGCAAAAGAAGAGAGATAAAGAAACAGATAGAAGAAAGAGAAAAATATATGCAAGAATATGTTGATGCTACAGCAATTGACATTTTAGAAAGTGAAAAAAATACAATAGGAAAATATTCTGCTGAAGAAGCAAAAAAAGAAGTTCTTAAAATGACTGAAGAAGAAAAAAAGAAGAAAAAAAAGAAAGAAGAATTAAAAAATAAAGATTCTAAACAAGATGAGATTGAAAATGGAACTGTAACAACTAAAGAAGAAAAAAAATCTAGTAAAAATTTAACTGAAGAGGAAAGAAGAAGAAGAAGAGCTATACTTAAAAAAAGAAAATTATTAAAAGAAAAGGAGGCTCTAAAAAATGCAAAAAAAGAAGAATAAAGCAAAGGATAATAGTGAAAACATAGAAAAAGAGGTAAAGAGAAGAATAATAAGAAGAAAAAGCATAAAAGAAATGATTGCACCAACGGGAATTGATGCATCAAGTCTTGATCATTTGGAAATTATAGCATGCACAAATAGATTTGCAAGAAGCTTTTTCGTTGCCAATTTACCACGTATGTGTACATTCCCAGAATTATTTAGAGGAATGTATATGTTTGGAGATATAAATACATCCGTATATATAAATCCTATATTAGAATCAACATCTCAAAATGACTTAAACAGAACAATAAATGAACTTGAAACAGAAAGAATTATGGCTGAGGATAGAGGAAATATAAACCGTGCTAGATTATTAGCACAAAAAAGAATGGAAACAGAGGAACTAAGAGATGAAATTGCATCAGGTTTTAACAAGATGTATCAAGCAACAATAATAGCAACGTTATTTGCTTATGATTTGAAAACATTAGATACATATACAAGATTGCTTTCAACAGAAATGGCAAAAAGTTTGGTAGATATAAAATCAGCTTGGGCAACGCAAGAAGAAGCATTCCAATCAAATCTACCATTAATGAAAGAAAAGACAGGAGAAAAACATTTATTTGATAGAGGGTCAATGGGAACAGTATTTCCATTTGTTTCATCAGAAGTTGGACATTCAACAGGAATACCTTTAGGGTATAATTTACAAACAGGAGTACCTATTTTATTTGATAATTTTCATGAATCATTAACAAATTATAATATGGTTATATTTGCTAAATCTGGTGCTGGTAAATCTGTTGCAATGAAAACTTTAATTTCAAGATCTGCAGTTTTGATGGGAATTGAAAGTATGGCACTAGATGCTGAAGGTGAGTACTCGATTGTGGCAGATAGTTTAGGTGGGACAAATGTTGTAATAAGTCCAAATTCTGACACAATAATAAACTTATTTGATATAGAAGTTGAAACAATAAAAGATGAAATAACAGGAAAAGAAAGAGAAGTACTAAATGTTGAAAGTAAGGTTGAAGACGTTACACAAGCTTTAGTAACAATGGCAAAAGGTAGTACAAAAAGCCCTGATGTAAACGAATTGACAAAACAAATAATAGCTGAATCAGTTGCAGATGAATATGCAAGATTAGGAATTACAAGTGATCCAGCAAGTTTATATGTTGCAGACTCTGCAACAATTGTAGATGGAAGAATAGAAAAGCAAAAGAAGGAATTACCAACAATTGGTTCATGGTATAGACAAATACAAGAAAAGGCTGCAAATAATACCAATGTTGATTATCAATTCCATTATAGTTATTTAATAAAAGTTATGAAACAATACATAAGGGAATATGGCGGACAAATGGCTTATTTTGATGGACAATCTACAGTTGATATACTAGAAAGATCACCATTTATAAATTTGGACATATCTCAATTAGAAGAGCGTTTTGCAAGACCACTTGCTCAGCAAATACTATTATCATGGATATGGGAAAAATATGTAAAAAAGAATAGTGAAGATAAGAAAAAGGCCAGAAAAAAACGTGTTTTAGTTGATGAAGCTTGGATGCTTTTACCATATCCAGAAGCTGTAGACTTTTTAAATACTATGGCAAGACGTGCAAGAAAAAGAAATGTTTCGTTAGCAATTATATCACAAAGATTTCAGGACTTTTATGAAAAATCAGAGGTTCAAGCAGTTTTAACATCATCAGATACAAAATTATTTTTAGCTCAAGATAAATCAGAAATAGAATATGTTAAAGAAGTATTTAAATTAAGTGATGGTGAAGCTGGATTTTTAACAACATGCCAAAGAGGACAAGGGTTATTAAAAGTTGGTGGAGATTCTGCACTTATAGCAATAAGACCAACAGCAAAAGAATTTGAATTTATTGAAACAAATTTAAATAAGGTAATTAAACAAAAATATGGCAATTAAAATATAATTATTAATTGACATAATAATTGACAAAACAGGTCTAACAATGTAAAATTAAGGTATAAGTTAAATTATAAAAATTTAACTTTTACCTTAAGTAAAACGAGAACTTTAATATAAAAGTTTTGGTTTTACTTAAGGCAATAATTAATGAAGATATATATAATGAAGGAGAAAAATATGTACAAGAAGAAAAATATTGTTAAAAAAACATTTATTTCAATAATATGTGTTATAGTTATGGTTTTTTCTATGCCAGTCAAAGCAAAGGCTGATGTAATTCAAGACCTTGTAAATGTACTATTAAGAATACCAGATGCTATAATGTGGGTATCAAATAGGTACTTAGCGGATAGAGAGTCAGATGAAATGCATATTAACATAGGATTAAAAGGTGTACACGGAGTTAAGGAAGATGATGGTGCAATATATAATTTTTTTATAACGCCATATGATATTTTCACATGTGGAGAAGTTAGAGAATACAAAGATACAAATGGAAATGATAGAAATTTTAGAAATTTACCAATCTTTTATGCTAATTTTTTTAATATATATGAAGATACTGCAGAAAATGATCCTATTTCAGTAAAATCAAATGAAATATTAAGGCCAGTAATAGGTAACATATATAAATATTTAAGAAATTTATGCTTAGTTTTAATGATGTTAGTATTATTATACATAGGAATAAGAATAATGCTTTCTGTTTCATCAGCAGAACAGGCAAAATATAAAAATATGTTAATTGATTGGGGTGTCGGCATAAGCTTGTTATTTATAATGCATTATATAATGAGTTTTATAATGAATATAAATGATGTAGTTTTAGATATGTTAAAAAATGATAGTGCAGCATCTTATTACATTTGTTTTGGAAGATTAGGTGATTCAGACGATGCAAGTAGTGGTTGGGGAGAGGAATGGTATGAACTTTTTGACGACCACAAAAATAAAGAGTTTTTAGATTTGCATTTAGATATACCAGGGAATGTTACAACAGGAACATGGCAAAGCGAGGCAGAAGGTCAAAGTGCTAAAGAAGGATTTACATTTAATGAAGATGATGCAACTATTCAAGTAGATACGCACACTGATTGGGGAGATAATGGAAAGGTAAGAATAAACGCTTATATTGATGGAGATGAAGATGGTAAATTTCATATTGCTGTGTATAAAGCAAATCTTATGGAATATGTAAGGACTTTAAGCGATTATGATGGATCATTTGTTACATTGTATAGTAATAATAGAAGTGGAAAAGTTTATTCTGAGACGGGAACGGCCTCTTACAAGGAACCTGTATATTTAGGCTATGCTGCTATGTATTTGGCATTGGTTGTAGAGACAATAATGTTTGCAATTATATATTTTAAAAGATTATTACAATTAGCATTTTTAACAATGGTTGCACCTTTAGTTGCTTTTATGTATCCAATTGATAAAATTGGAGATGGAAAAGCACAAGCTTTTAATACATGGTTTAAAGATTATTTATTTAATGTTTTAATACAACCATTGCATTTATTGTTATATACGATATTTGTTGTAGCGGCTGTAGACTTGTTTAGTAAAAATATCCTATATGCATTAGCAATATATGCATTTATGATTGTGGCTGAAAAATACTTTAAGAAAATGTTTGGATTTGACAAAGCTTCCTCTGGTGGAGGAGGACCTCTTGCTGGAGCAATTGGCGGAGGAATGGCCTTGTCAGGACTAAATAAATTAACTGGATTGGGACCACCTTCTGGAGGCGGTGGAGGTAAAGGCTCAGGAAAAGAAGGGAAAAGTGGAATAAAACTTCAAAAAAGAAAACCAGGAGATACTACAAATATAACTAATAAAAGCGATGGAAAAAACCCTAAAAATCCACCTCAAACAGACCCTAAAAGCGGACCTACTCCTAATAGTGATGGAGGAAAAAGTAGATTAGCTAGATTGGGAAATTCTGCTAAAGGTATATTAGGTTCTGGAGCAAAAATGTTGGGAAGAGGAGCAACTAAAGTAGCTACAGGTGGAAAATTTGACAGAGTAAAAAATCAAAGAGTAAGAGATGTTGCTAAGGCTGTTGGTGGAAATATTGCAAGAAAAGCAATAAGAGGAGCAACAACACTTGGTATGACAGCAGCAGGATTAGTTGCTGGTGGAGCTACAGCGATTGCAACAGGAGATGTAAACAACTTATTTAAAGGAGCAAGTGTTGGTGTTGCAGCAGGTTTGAAACAAGGAAAAGCGATGGAAAGCTTTGCTGACGAAAAATGGGATCAATTTAAAGAAAATCGTGCTGAAACTGATGAAAATTATAGAGATAATTTACGTATAGAAGAAGCGAGAAAGAGCTTCCAAGATACGGATTTTGGTGAGAATAAAGAAGGAGCTCTTGAGACAGTTGATAAATATGCGCCATATGTTGATTTAAATGGAGATGAAGGAAAAGTTAAGGGATTACAAGAATTAGATAAAACATTAGGCGGTAAAAATGCTGACAATGTTGCCGATGTAATAGAACTAAGCGATATGGCCACACGACATGGAAATGTTAATAATGCAAAGGAACGTGGTGAACTTGAACAGGAAATTAGAAAAAATAATGCAACATTAAGTGATGTTGATGTTAAGAGAAGAGTAGATGCGGCTGTTAATTATTATAATAAAGTAAATAAGTAAGGAATTTATAATATATGAGAAAGTTTTTTATATTTTTAAATAAATTTTATAACAAAAATAAGAAAAAAATTATATTAGTAGTTCTAATAGTAGCTTTCTTTCTAGTATTTATGAGAGAAGCAGATAGATATATAGCAAAAGAAAATAGTAGTAGTGTTAATAACACTACTACTATAACTGATAGTAAAAATACCATAAATGATAGAAACAATCAAAATATTACAGATAATATTGTAAGTAAAGAGGATTTAGAAGCTAAAGTAAAAGAATTAAATAATGATGAAGATGTAATAAAAATGTTTATAGAGTTTTGTAAAAAAGGGAATGTTGATAATGCATATAATATGATTTCTGATTCATGTAAGAAAACATTATTTACAACTCAAAAGGAATTTTCAGAAAAGTACTATAATACATATTTTTCCAATCAAACAATTATTAAAATAAGTAAATATAATGATAATGGCACATACAAAGTTGATTACTCGTTAGATCCGTTAATTACAGGAAGTTCCGAAAACAGTAAAATTACAGATTATATAACTATAACAAAAGACAAGAAGTTAAATGTTGGAGGTTTTATTAAAAATGTAGCTTTGAACAAAAAAACTCAAAATTCGTATGTAAAAATTAATGTTATTAGTAAAGATGTTTTCTGGGATCATGAAAATTATAATGTAGAGCTTGATAATCTTATAAGTGCAAAAATATATTTAGATACAAAATCAACAGAAAGAAATTCATTTGTTTCAAATGAAAATAATACTTGTTATTATATTGATATAGATAATTATGATGATAGTGATTTAGAAGTACAAGGAAATAAAAGTAAAAAAATAACGTTGAAATTTAATAAAAAATATAATGAAAACGATGAAATAGTTACAATGAACTTTAATAATATTGTGATAGAAAATTATGAATATGGGGATAAAAATAGTATTAATAAAAATGAGATTTTAGGAAAATCTGGAGAAACAACATATGAAAGAAAATATACAACATATCCAGAAAAAGTTACATTAAGAGTTGACTTTAAATAATATAAGACTGAAAAGAGGTGAGATTACATATGGATGAAGATAATAACCAAGAAAATAGAACTACAGATTTACAAGAGTCAATGCAGAAAGGTAAGAGCTTATTAAATTCTGCAAAGGATAAAGGTAAAAAAATAAGTGGATCAAAAACATTACATAATAAGTCTGGTGGAAATGTAGTTGAAAAAGGCGCAAAAGTAAGGGCTAATATCGAAAGAGCCAAAGGTCATGCTAAGAAAACTAAAGGAGCAGCTAAAGTAGGTGTTGGAGCAGGAACTATTGCTGCAGGAGGAGCAACAACAGGCGCAGGTACAGCTCTTACTGCATTAGGAGGGGCTTTAGCATCAACAGTAATTGGTGCACCAGCGGCGGCTCCATTAATAGAAGCTGGACAGTCTGCAATTAAAACGGGTGCAGATATAACAAAAAAAGGCGCCAATACAATAAAAAGTGGAACAAAGGATATAGCAGCTGGAACAAAGGATCTCAAAAGAGCTAAAGAAATTGAAAAAACTGGAAAGTCAAAAGGTAAAAGCGATGACAGCTCTTCTCCTATACCGAAACCAATAAAGCCCAAAATTCCCGACAAAATGCAATTATATAGAAAGGCAAAAGAAAAAATAGTAAGGACAACTATTAAAATTGCTATAATTATTGGAGCTATTTTATTATTTTTATTAATTTTAATGATTATAACAATATTCTCACGTAGTAGTCAGAAAACTAATGGTAGCTATAATGAAGGTGATTTATCAAATGTTCCATATGTAGTTGATTCGCAAATTATGAGCAAATTAATAATTACAACAGATGAGTCTGGAAAATTTAAATTTGCATTTCAAGATGATGAAGGTAATGAAAAAACTCTGGATGAAGCTATTGATGCAGCATTAGAAACATTAGCGGCAAATGGATGTAAAGCTTATAATGATATGGGAGATACAGATGAAGATAGAAAAAAGATATTAAAAAAGATGATCTTGGCTGAGATAGCCACTCAGTATCCTGATTTATCAAATGAAATGAAAAAATATACAGAAGAAGATAATTCAGATAAAAACACAACAGTAAATAATACGACTGTTGATAGTAATAATACAACAGACAATACAACTAGTGAAAATAGTAATAGTACTGCAAATAACACGACGAATAATACAAAAACTGACAATAATGCAAATAGTACAGAAAATAATAATTCTGAGAATAGTGAAAGTAATTCAAATGTAGAGGTCGCATCAGATATTGAAACAGGCTGGATATGGACTATGAGTTTTGAAAATATGAATGCATACTTATATCACCATAATAGTGATAGAGTATCATATGAGGATTCTTTATATGTAAAAGGATATATAACTGAAGACAGAAAAAACTATATAGTTGTTGCTAATCCTACAGGACTATATCTTGGACCAGGAGTTCAATTGGAATCAAATGCACCACTTTTTCAGGAATTTGGTGTTGATGTTTCAGGATTATCAGCTGGAGCAGAAGTTGATGCTGACATAGTTGAAAATGTATCAAAAAAAGCTTATGAGAATATGGTTGAAAAGGTTAAAAGTGATGCTTTAGAATATGGAGTTACTCTTTCAGATACACAAGCAATGGCAGGTGCAGATGCATATTATTTAAATGGACCATATAGTTCTGCTACAAATTTAGGAAACTTATATAACCAATATGGTGATACAGAATCATTAGCAAGAAATTATATAGGGTTCTCATATGTTGAAAGTGAAGAACAAGCAAATTCAAGATCATCATGCGCATGGGTATTATTCCACTTTGGAAAATTTAGGAGCGTAAGTAATGATTTTAATGAAATGCTAGAAAGTGGTGAAATAAGTAATTTTAGTACATATGTACCAAGTGGTGGATCTAGCAGTGAACTACAAGGAAGAATACAAATAAAAAGAAAAGATGAAAATGGAAATGAAAAAATATTAAAATATACTGATCCAGTTACATTTAATAGTTTAATAAGTAAAAAGAATTCAAGTGTAATGAATTATTATACTTTAGAAAGCGGTTCAGGGAATACAGCTACTGATGTAAATGGTGTAAAGCTTGAAGGTGGAGATGTTGCTGAACAAATTTGGAATTTCTTTATAAATGATATGGGCTATAGTGAACCAGTAGCAGCAGGTATTATGGGAAATATAATGAGAGAGTGTGGAGGAGACACCTTAAGTGGTTTAGATCCAAGCGCACAGAACTCATATGGAAATGGTCATTATGGTATTATTCAATGGGATATGGTGTATTGTTCAGAAGTTGTTGGACAAGATTTAGCTGGTCAGTTAGCTTTCTTTTCAAGATGGATTCAAAGTAATGAATTTGATACATATGCTGGAAATTATCAAGCTGGATTTTCATATGAAAAGTTCTTACAATTGACTGATCCAGAACAAGCAGCTATTGCATTTGGTAGTATAATGGAGAGATTTGGAACACCATATTCTTCTGGAGGAATGAATAGCGAATATGAAAGAAGAGGTTCAAATGCTAAAAATGCATATGCAACTTTGGCAGGTACTTCAACAAATAAGGATAAAGAAAGTGAAAATAAAGATAGTTCTAAATCAGACAAAACATCAAAAGATAAAGATAGCTCTAAATCAGACAAAACATCAAAAGATAAAGATAGCTCTAAATCGAACAAAACATCAAATAGTAGCAGTAGTTCTACATCATCAAGTGGAAATAGCTTTTTACAAACAGCAATAGAATGTCATAAATATCTTAGAGAAAATGGATATAGATATTCACAAGGTAGAGCGATTCCTATTGTTAAAGGAGAGCCTGAAAATGAAAGAAGAGTTGATTGTTCGGCTTATGTATCTTGGTGTTTATATGAGTTTGGATTATATAAAGAAAAATGGGAACTAAGTGCCGAGAGTGTAAAAGAATGGGGAAAACAAGGAAATTTAGAAACAATTTACGAAGGAAGTACAAATAATGTAAAAGACATACCAGATATACAACCGGGAGATATTGTAGTTCAGGTAAATCCAAACCATACTCAAATATTTTATGGATATGATGATAGTGGAACTGCAATATGGTTAAATTGCGGTCAGAATGATCCGATTAATAATGTGGAAGGTGAAGAAAAATACAATAAAGTAAGCCAACCAATAGTATATGTTGGTAGAGTAAAAAATGGTGGAAGTAGTAGTTCTCCTATTGTTACATCATTAGATAATTTCTTATTTATAGGTGACTCAAGATATACTACATCAGCAAACCAAATTGAAGCACTTGGTAATAATATAAACAATCAGGGAGTTGGGTCAGCAAGAATTGACGAATGGTTAAAAGTAGCAAGTAATGGCGGAAAGGGAACAGTTCAATCAAAAAGTGTTGATATAACTGGTACCTATTCAGGAATATCTGTACAATTAGGAGCTAATAGTATAAATGCAACTGTTGATGCACCTGCTGGTGCTGAAACAGCAGCTGAACAAATGAAGGAATTTTTGGATAAATTAAAAGAACTTCATCCAGGAACTCCTATATTTGTAAATAGTTGTTTAGGCGTTAACTCAAATGCTACATCAAGTGGATATTCATGGGATGTTTCAAAAATGAGAGATAATATGAAAGCATTTGATCAAGTAGTTTCTGATTATTGTAATCAAACTGAAGATTTATATTTTATAGATATTTCAAGCGATTTAATGGATGAAAATGGATTTGTAAAACTTGAGTACGAAAGTGATGGATTGCATTGTAATACAGAAGGATCAGAAATTTTTGCTAAAAATATAAAAGAAGCTATTCTTGCAATGGGAGCGTCATCAAACAATAGTAGTTCATCTAATGGAGCATGTAAGTATAAACTAGTTGTTGCAAGTAAAAACGAGACAAGTACAACTATAAAAGATACATATACATATAGCAACACTTATAGTATAGAAAAAAGTAATGGAATTCAAAAAAATGGATTAAAACAACAGTATTCTGAACCAGGTGATAAAACAGTAAGTAGTGCATCAAATTCAACATACACTAAAACAGCGGTTGATTACCAAACAGCATTACAGAAGTACACATTATATTTCGATTTTTTATGGGCAATTCTAATAAATACATCAGGAGATTCAGAATTAATTTCGAATTGGGCAGATTTAGCGTTAAATGGAAGTGTGATTATAACTGTGTATAGTGATTCAAGTTCTTCATCATCAACAACAACTGTAGATAAAGGAACATATTCACATACAGAGGCTTCAGATGGTCCTGTAGCAATATATGATGTGTATAATGTAAGCGAGCAAACAATTAAGACAACAAAATCAATAAATTCTAAACCAGCAATTACAAAAGCTGATACATGGCTTATAGATTATACTAATCAGGCTGATTCTTATTCTGAATTTAAGGGAAAAACTAAAGAAAAATTAATAGAAAAAATTGATGAGGAATCTGAAAGTGACAATATTATAAAAATATTAAGAAATGATAGACGTAGAATGATACAACTTTATAGGGAAGAAGATACTGTTGATTTAATATTAGAAGAAAATGAAAAAGTTAATTTTATGATAGATGTGTATTCATATATTTTGCAAGTAGCAAGAGGAGAATTGCCAGATAAAGTAAAACTAAAAATCAATAGTTTGTTAGATACAAGTGTATTTGATTTAAGTAACACTGATGAAGCATCAGTAAACAAAGTATTGTTATATGATAGCTTAGATTTAAGTGAAGCAGATATTGAGATGTTGTACAATGCTGTCGAGAAAATATGTGAACCATTTGGAGATAATGATGAGAATACAAATAGAAAGAAAATGGTAACTAGTGTTATATTAAACAGAGTGATGTCATCAAAATTCCCAGATTCTGTGAAGGCTGTATTAAAACAAAGACATCAATTTGAAAATTTGAATAGTATAAGTGAACTTGATAATATAACAGTATCTGATTCTACAAAACAGGCAGTAGATACAGTAATTGTTGGTGGTGATTGTGCACAGCGTAGTGTATATTTTGCAAAGCCTTCAACTGCTGAGAAAAATAAATGGGATGATAAATATAAATTTACATTTAATGATGGAGATAAAACAGATAATTCATTTAACTACTATACAACAGATGAGGTTGATAGTGAACTTGAAAAATATGAAACTACAATATCTGGAAATACTACTAGACCATCCCTAACAGCACAAAAAATTATAAAATGGGCTAAAAGTCAGGTTGGAAAATCAAAATTTGAAAATAGACATGAGAACACAACAATGAGTTCAAATAATTCTAGTCCACAATTTGTAAAATCAGCATATTTTGAAGGTGGAATGGAGTATCTTAGTGGTGATATACCATGTCCTAATGAAATAAAAAGAAAAGATGATGGAACAATAGATTGGTCAGATATACCAGAAGCAGCTGTAATCGTATCTAATAGCGGAATTGTTTCTTTATATATTGGAAATGGATATGTTATTGAAGCAGGAGGAGATACAATTAAGAAACTAACAATTGATGAATCACAGAGCGGTAAAGATGCCAAAGGATGGGGATTTGCTGCTAGTGATCAAGATTCTGCAAAGGATGAATTAGTTGTTGCAATTGGCGGAGGAAATTATGCAGAGGGATGGACATCCTTTGGATATCGAAATGAACAAATTAGAGCAACCGGAATTGCAGGCGTATATAGGATTGGAAATAGAACTCATAATGTATATGTTCAAGGATGGAATGATCTTTGGGGACCAAAACCGTTTTCAGAAGGAGACTATGGATCATCAGCTTGTGGTGCAACTTCTGTAGCTATAATTGTTAGTGGATATAAAGGTGATGTCAGACCAGACGAAATTGGTGCATGTATGTATAGTCACACAAATTATGTAACATCGCATGACTCTTTAAGTTATGCATTAAATCAGTATGGATTAAAAGCTGAATGGAAATATACAATATCGAAAGATGAAATAATACAACATTTAAAAGAGGGAAATCCAGTAATTTTAAATATTTCCGCAGCTTCTGATGTAATTGTTGGAAGGAGTGCATATGATGGACACTATGTAACACTATTAGGTATAAATTCTAAAGGAGAAATTATGCTAGGGGATCCAGCAGGGGGAGGAATTAATAATGGATATTTCAGTGAAGATGAAATTTTTGGAAATCTAGGAGGTACTAATAGTTCGGTATGTTTTATATCACAATAATAGGCACAGTAGTTAACGGTGCTAGATAATGAAAGTGAGGTTGAAATTTATATGAAAATAAATGTCAATAAAAATGAACTTTTAATAATGTTAATTACAATATTAATAGTAATATTAATAATATTATTTATACTTGTGTCATTATTACATAAAAAAGCAAAAAAAGGAGCTAGTACCACGGAATCTCAAGTAGATTATTATAATGAGTATCAACAACAGAGAGCCGCAGAAGGTGTAACTGCAAATAACGCTACAGCCTCTTTAGTAGACAATGCAAATAAGTACTATAATGTAAAATTTATAATTGATAAATTTAGTACATATGTATCATATTTGAATAGTACAGCAAGTGAATTGGGTCTAATTGTATCCGCACAAGAAGAAAGTAAAGCATTAACGGAATACAAACAAGATGGATTGGAATACATAAATGACATGTTAGCTCCAAATTATAAATCAAAATATAATGTAAATAATGAATACATATATAATAATTTAAAAAAATTTTCTGGAATGAACTATGAAATAGATAAAATGTATGTTGTAGAAGATTCAAAATATATTAATACTTTTTTTATTTATGGAAAATATGGAAATACAAATTTTAATTTTATTATTGTTTTAGATAATTATAATTATACTTTTGAAGTTTATTTGAATAATTATCTAAAGGATAATGGATATAATTATGAAGATATATCAACGATGAAGACATTGCATATTGAGAAGATTGAGAAAAATGAAAATAATACATTTCAACTAAAAAATATCAATCAACAAGAATTAGTTAATAATTATTACGATGATTTTGTAAATAAAATGAAAAAAGATCCAAAATCAGCATATAATAAGCTTGATTCCGATTATAAAAGTAGTAGATTTAAAACATTTGAAAGTTTTGAAAAATACATAAATTCTTATATAAATAGCAACAGATTTTTAAGTGAATATAAAATGACGAAATATGAATCATATACAGAACTTATATGCTATGATAATTATGGAATTGTTTGGATTTTCAATATATCTGGTATTATGAATTATACTATATTATTAGATACATACACTATAGCCATAAAATCATATGATGACGAGTATAAAAATGCTTTAGATGGAAAAAAATCTCAGTTATGTTTAAATAGATTTTTCGAAGCTTTAAATAATCAAGACTATGAAAATGCATATAAATTTTTAAATAGTACTTATAAAGAAAAAAATTTTGAAAATATAGATAAATTTAAAGCATATGTTCAGAAAGAATGGTTTACATATAATATGATAAATTATTCCAGTGTTGAAATTGATGGTAATCAAAATTATATAATTACTGGAACTATAAGAGATTTTGAAAATGAAGGATCATATAATGCGAAAATTATTAAGAAAAATTTTATTGTAAAATTAGGAAATGGAATCTCCGATTTTGAGATGTCATTTGAAAAATAACTCGCAAAATGATAAAATATAGTAAAGTATGATTATAAAAGGAGGTTGAATTAATGAATAGCAATAAAGAAGCGATACAAAAAAAAGTTGCAAAAATGAAAGTAATACGAGAAAAAGTAATTAGAGGTATGGAAGATAATTTAAATGAAAGATATTTATACACATTACCTTATGATGAGTTTTATTTAACTAATTCAGATAAAACAGAAAAAGTTGGTTTTGCTAAAAAAGACATATATATAGTAGTTAAACAATTGCAAGATTCAGATGGAAAAATAAAAAGATTATTTGAATTGTATGACAGTGATACGAATAAGTTTGCTGAAACTGACAAAGATGGAAGACTAAAATATGATAAAGAAATAACTGATGAACTAGTAAAAATGAAACAATTGTTACAAAAACAAAATGAAGAGCAAGGTACAAATTTTGAAATTGCCGGATTAGATAAAAATGGTGAATTAGAGGCATATATGCAAATGATGGATCATGAAATTCTTTCTGTAACAGCAGAACAAAAAAAAGAATTAGATAGTAAAAATAAGAATCCTAAAAAACAAGGTTTAGAAAACAAAGTTGATGAAGAAGCAAAAGAGAGCATGAATCAAAAAGAACAGAAAACTCAGGAAATTGCTGAGGATTTAGGTATAAAACCAGAAGACATATATCAAATGACACAAGTTAAGGATGATTCCTTTTTAAGAAGTGAAGGAATAACAAATGGAAACGAATTATGCGCAATAAAAACGAGAGATGGTTCATTGAAGATGGTCGTAAAGGATTCAGAAGGAAAGTTTGAAGAATCTCCAGATTTTAGAGATAGTAGTAATGAATCTGGATACACAACATATGTAACTAACGATCATAATAACATGCAAGAAACTATTACACACGGAACAACATATTTTGCGAAAGATCCTAATAAAAGAATATCAGCAAAAATAGGGCAATATGGAGAGCTAGAAATAATAAAACAAGAGCGAGTTAAATCTAATTCAGGAAAAACCATGAATGATAATGAAAAATGGTCTCCAGGAGTATTAATACAATCGGATAATACTTCAATGAATGACAGGGATTTAAATGGAGAGTATAGTGATACAAAAGTTGTATTTAATAAAAAAGACTTTGATAACTATACAATGGACAAAGAATCAGCAACAATAAGGGAGCACGGTGGAGAAAATCTTACAGTAAAAGATATTGGAAACAATTCAAAAAGAGGAATTGCAGCATTTGAAAGAGTGAGAATAGAGCTAAAAAACAGAGGTATAGATTTGACAGCTAAGCAAAAAATGGAATTACAAGAAAAATTCAAGCAAAAAGGTGTAACCTTCTGTGATGAAGAAGTTCAAGCATTTTGTGATAAATATGAAATATATAAAAACAATAAACAAAAGGAAGAGAAGAAAGAAAGTGAAGAAGAACAAGAGCAAGAAAATGAGGAAGAAAGAACTTTAGCAGGAGATGCATTAGAAAGAAGAAAAAGAAATCAATAATTTGTAATATAAAAATAAGCTATCATAATTTATTATGATAGCTTATTTTTATTCAGAAAAAGAGGGACGGTCCTGGGAATAAAAATCAAGGACCGTCCCCAAAATTTAAATTATATCTTGAATAAATTTCCATATTTATATTATAATATGAATATAAAAATTTACTTTTTTGTTCTTGATGGCAAAAGGAAAGGATTTTAGTGTATGAAGTATAATAAAAATGTAATCAAAGATGGAATTACATTTCATAAGGTGTCAACAAATAAATTTAAAACAAATTTATTTGCAATTTTTTTAACAACACCTATAAACCGTGAAGATGTAACTAAAAATGCTTTGATTAGTGCTGTTCTAAGACGAGGAACAAATAATTATAAAACTCAAGCAGATATATCAAAAGAGCTTGAAGACATGTATGGAGCAAGTTTTGATTGTGGTATTGAAAAAAATGGGGATAACCAAATTTTAAAATTTTATATAGAATCAATTAATGATGAATTCTTGCCAAAGCAAGAAAATTTAGCACAAAAATCATTACAATTATTGTCAGATATAGTATTTAACCCATATACAGAAAATGGAATTTTTAAAGAAGAGTATGTTGATGGAGAAAAAAATACATTAAAACAAATAATCGAAGGAAAAATTGATAATAAAACAAAATATGCTTTAAATAGATGTATAGAAGAAATGTTTAAAGGTGAACCATTTGGTTTATATAAATTTGGTTATACAGAAGATTTGGATAAAATATCTTCTAAAGACCTATATGAGCAATACACAAAATTAATTTCATCTTGCAAAATAGATATATTTGTATCAGGTGATAATATAGATAATTTGAACGAGAATAAAATATTAGAAAATTTAAATGAAAGAAAAGCTAAGTATATACCTACTAAAATAAGTAGCTCAAATAAGTCAATTAATAATCCGAATGAAGTAATTGAAAAAATGAATATCACCCAAGGAAAATTAATGATTGGTCTAAATATAAGTGATCTACAAGAAGATGAGCAATATATTGCATCTATGTATAATGTAATTCTTGGAGGAGGAGCAAATTCGAAATTATTTCAAAATGTTAGAGAAAAGGCCAGCTTAGCATATACAGCAGGATCAGGATATTTAAAGGCAAAAAGCATTATAATTATAAGATGTGGAATAGAAATAAAAAATTACGAAAAGGCAGTATCTATAATTAAAGATCAACTACAACAAATGTTAACAGGAGATTTTACAGAAGAAGATTTAGAAAGTGCAAAACAATTAATATATGCATCAGTAAAAAGTATTCCAGATACACAAGATGGAGAGCTAATGTACTATTTTTCACAAGAGCTTTCAAATAAATTTGTAAGTTTAGACCAATATATAGACAACATCAAAAAGGTAACAAAAGAAGAAATAATAAAAATAGCTCCAAAAATGAAAATAAACACAATTTATTTCCTAACCGGAGAAGAATAAAGCTGTTCCAAAGAGGGACGGTCCTTGAAAGAAAAAAGAGTTTGAAAGGAGAACTTTTATAATAGCATGAAGATATTAGATTGTTTAAAAATTAAAGAAAAAGCATATATTGAAGATCTTGATAATGGATTAAAAGTCATTATTGTTCCAAAAAAAGAAAGTACAAAAAAGTTTGTTATATGGGGAACTAAATTTGGTTCAATTGATAATAAATTTATATTACCAGAAACTGGTGAAGAAGTTTCTGTTCCAGATGGTGTGGCTCATTTTTTAGAGCATAAAATGTTTGAACAACCAAATGGTAGCAATAGCTTAGATACAATGATGGCCCTTGGTTTAGATGCCAATGCATATACAACGAATGATCATACTGCATATTTATTTGAATGTAGTGAAGATGAGAACTTTTATAAAGGTTTAGATGAGCTTATGGATTATGTTCAAAGCCCATACTATACAGATGAAAATGTTCAAAAAGAAAAAGGTATAATTGGTCAAGAAATTATGATGTACGATGATGATCCAGGTTTTCAATTATATTTAAATGCGTTAAAATGTTTATATTCAAAATGTCCAATTAGAATTGACATAGCAGGAAGTATTGATTCAATTGCTCCAATAAATCCAGATGTGTTATATAAATGCTACAACACATTTTATAATCCATCAAATATGGTACTTGTGGTATGTGGAAATTTTGAACCACAAAATATTTTAGAAGAAATAAAAAAACGTTTAAAACCTTCTAAAGACATTGGAGAAATACACAGAATTTATGAAGAAGAGCCAAAAGAAATAAATCAAAAATATATGGAAAAAACAATGTCCGTAAGTATGCCAATATTTATGATTGGTTTAAAAGATAAAGTGGTAGATCCACCAGAGCGAGTAAGAAGACACATGGCCATCGAAGTTATTTTAGATTTATTGATAGGAAAAAGTTCTAATTTATATAAAGAGCTATATGAAAAGCAAATATTGTTAGGAGAGGCCGATTCCGAATACGAATTTTCGAATCAATATGCTCATGCATTAATAAGTGGGCAATCAAATAATCCACAGTTAGTACAAAAAATGTTGATAACTGAAATCGAAAACATGAAAAAAAATGGTTTTGTCGAAAAAGATTTTGAAAGAATGAAACGAAAAATATATGGTGAATTTGTAACTGAATTTAATGATGTTGCAAGTATATCAAGAATGTTTTTAGCAGATACAGTAAAGCAAATAAATTCATTTGATTATGTGGATGAATTTGACAATATTACAATGGATTATGCCAAAGATATATTAAACGAATTGTTTGTTGAAGATAAAATGGTTTTATCAGTAATAAAGAGCTAAAATTTAAAAGCGCTATTATTAAATAATATTTATAATTTTATTAATGGATATGCTATAACAAAATAGTATCATACATTTAAATTTGAAATTATCATTAGAAAGTAAAAAGACCGTCTTTTCAATTATAGCAATGAAAAGAGGTCTTTGTTTAATATAGAAAATAAAATTTTTGATAAAATTTATACAAAAGTATGTGAATAACTGCATATACTAATATCAAACAATAATCTAAAAAAATAATAAAGGTTTATAGGTAAAACCTTTATAAAAACCTAAATATAAACAATATAAAGGGAAAAAATATGATTATAAAAACAGGACTTATTTCAAGAGTAGCATTTTCAATTGCCGGAATTGATATCTATTGGTACGCAATTTTAATAGTATCTGCAATTGTAATTGGAATAATATGGTCACGACTTAAAAGTGGGAGATATAATATAAAATTTGATACTATTTTAGATCTAAGCATATTTATGATTCCAACTGCAATATTATGTGCAAGAGCATACTATATAATATTTAATTTAAATTATTATATAAGTAATCCATCAGAAATACTAGACTTCAGAAATGGAGGACTAGCAATTTATGGAGGTATTATAGGTGCAGTAGCAACAATAATTGTCTTTTGTAAGATTAAAAAAATAAGCATACTAAATTTAACAGACTACATAGCACCAATAATTCCATTAGGACAAGCAATTGGAAGATGGGGAAATTACATAAATATAGAAGCATATGGAACAGAAACTAACTTGCCATTAAAAATGGAGATAATTGAAAACGGAATTACAAAATATGTACATCCAACATTTTTATATGAATCAGTTGGAAATTTTATTTTATTTTTAATACTACTAAGAATAAGCAAAAAAAGAAACTTTTCAGGGCAAATTACATTATTATATTTTATAGGATATGCATTCATAAGATTTTTCATAGAAGGTCTTAGAACAGACAGCCTAATGATGGGAAATATAAGAGCTTCGCAATTATTATCTTTAATTATATTTATAGCCTGTACATTAATCTATATAATATTTGCCAAAAAGCAAAAAAACAAACAATAAGAATGAAAAAAGAGGACGGTCCTAGGAAAGAAAAAAGAGGGACGGTCCTGGAAGAGAAAAATGGGGACGATCCTGGAAAAGAAAAAAAGAGGGACGGTCCTGGAAGAAAAAAAAAGAGGGACGGTCCTGGAAATAAGAATCAAGGACCGTCCCTCCTTTTTTATAAAATTAGTTTACATATATTAGTAGACGGAAACGCGAAAAATGTCATTTTTTGTCGTACGAAAAATGCCTGAAAACGCAGTAAAATAGGAAGTTTTGTTGACTATTATAATTTTATATGTTATCCTAAATATAGTATATACATAAAACAGCAAGCATCAAAGTAAGAAGGAGATGGTTACTATGTTACTAGATCAGATTTGTGAAATTAGAAACAAGTTGAACAAAAGCATATTAACTGAAGATTTCAAATGCACATATGAGTTAAGTATAAAATTAGACCAATTAATCGCAGAATATTATGAAGAGCAAAATTTTCAGACAGATGTTATTAAATAAACAATATATATTAAAAAAGGGAATGGGCACATTCCTTTTTTTATAGGTCATTGTAATTTTTGAAGTTTTTAAGTTGAATAAATAAAATTAGTATTTATTAAATATGTAATGTTTTATGTAAT
>ERZ791654.355-NODE-355-length-29192-cov-2.091567_pt1 | contig 29192 bp, 58 predicted proteins | sample MGYA00509960_ERZ791654 | MGnify/ENA primary metagenome ERZ791654 (study PRJEB30046, sample SAMN00715198) | human gut metagenome | study: EMG produced TPA metagenomics assembly of the A metagenome-wide association study of gut microbiota in type 2... | reverse complement strand
AGAAGCTGAATAAGGAAATGCTTTCTCTGCCCCTCTGCGGCTTGTGAGAGGGCGTTTTCTTTTTTTTGGCGGTTAATCGGTCAAGTGAAATAAAAAGGCGGCTTATAGGGGCGAATATAGGGCGAAAATGCATATTGAAAATGTTTTCTGTTTTTGGTATTATAAAAATGATTAAGATTTCCCAGTGGATAAAAGTGAGAAATGGCACTGCTTTATGCGGTGCTTTTTTCTTTGCCAAAAATAGGGCGAAAAATTTTTTGAAAGCAGAACCCCAAAAACCCACCAAAAAGGCAAAATATTCACAAAAAGACAAAAAATATTGCAAAAAAATTGTTAGTGTTATATGATGGAAGGACAAAACAAAAAGGAGGGTTTTATATGAAATTTCAAAGATTAAAAGACATGGTTTGCGGTGCTGTGATTGCATCAATGGTCTTGTGTTCGGGGTCGGTGGCATTTGCTAAGGTTGCAAATATGAACATCCCCGTATCATTTAGCAACATCAAGATTATTGTCGATGGGAAGCAGCTTTCCACAAGCAAAGAGCCTTTCACCTACAACGGCACAACGTATCTACCTGTTAGGGCGGTAGCGGAAGCAGTCGGAAAAGACGTTACATGGGACGGCGCAACGAAAACAGTTTATCTTGGCGAAAAGCCGCAGAATACCACGCAAACAACAAGCAATCAGACAACAGAATTAAGCGCAAAAGAATACTATTATGAGAAATACGGTTCTTTTTATTATGACCTTCTTGTAACAAATAATTCTCCAGATGCGCTGAGGATTGAAAGCAATGTAGTTGCAAAGGATGCGGCAGGAAATTCTATCGGGGCAAAGTCTGATTCTGCTCCTGTTGTCGGCAGTGGAGAAACAGCTATCTTGACACATATTTTTGATAGTGTTCCTGCAAAAACAACATACACATTAAAAACAGAAAAAGAAACATATTTCAAATCAGCAACCGCAGATTTGAAAACAATTTCCTCCAAAGCAGGGGATAAGGTTCTTGTTACTGCTACAAACTTAGGAAACTATGATATGGAATTTGTAAAGGCAACTGTATTTTTCTTCAAAAATGGGAAAGTAGTTGGTTCTGATTACAAATATTTAGACGATAATAGCTACAAACTGAGCGCAGGCGGAACAGTTACGGAAGAATTTGAGCTATTCCCAGAAAATGAATTTGATAAGTATGAGGTATACGTTGAAGCGAGAAAATAATATTGAAAAGGAGTTTAACCATGGAAAACAAAGAAAATGAAGTAAAAAAGTGCAAACATTGCCAGTCAGATATTCCGAAAAAAGCTAAGATTTGCCCGAATTGTCGGAAAAAGCAAGGCGGTAAGTTGAAATTTATTATTGCATGGATTTTTTTAATTATTATTGCGATTGCTTCGATTGGCGGCGGAGATGGTTCAGGGAAAAAAGACGATTCAGAAAATATTTCGCCTGAGCAGTACAAGTCTGAGTGCATAGATGTTTCCTATGATGATTTGGCAAGGAAACCAGACGAATACGAAGGGCAGAAAGTGAAGTTCCGCGGACAAATTAGGCAGGTCGTGAAAGATTCTGACAGTAGCACTTCCGAATATTTGATTCCTGTTACGGAAGGTGATTACGGTTTATGGGATGATAATGTGTTTGTAAAGCTCAGCCCAGACAACAAGGATGGAAAATTCCTTGAAGATGATATTGTAACATTCTACGGCGAATCAGCAGGGGAGTATAAATATAAAAGTATTTTGGGGCAGTCTATAACAATCCCTTGTGTGAAAGCTGTTTACATGGAAATTACGGAATAAGGATAGAATCAAAAAAGAAAAAGAATAAAAAGCAATAGAGAATGAGCATCGCAGAAAAGCGGTGCTTTTTCTTTTGGGAATTTTAAGAAAACACTTGACAAAATGTAGCAACATTATATAATTAAATTGTAGCAACGATTTGAAAGGAGGTGGTGGAAATGTCTCCGAAATTGGGTCAAAAAATAAAGGATAATCCGAAAGACATTATGCTTAGAACGAGGATTGACAAAGAAACAATGGAAAAATTGGAGTTTTCGGCAGAAAAATTCGGAGTAAGCAAAGCTGAGGTAGTAAGAAACGGTATTGAAAACGAATACCAAAAGGCAAGGAATATTTAAAAAAGAGTAGCCCGCTTATCCGGCAAGATAAAAGGACGGGCTACTCAACACCAAAAAATCTGCTAATTGATTGGTAATCATATTTTATCATTCTTTTGCAGATAAATCAAATTCCAAAGGATGGTGAATTATATGACAGATGTTATCACAATCGAAAACACCGAAATGCAAATCAGAGAGTACAATGGTGAAAGAGTTGTAACCTTCAAAGACATTGATACGGTACATCAGAGACCGGCAGGAACAGCAAGAAAAGCGTTTTATAGAAACAAAAAAAGATTTGAAGAAAACAAACACTATATCAGTTTAAAGCCTAAGGAAAATCCTAATGTCCGTTTAACGGACAATAGAAATATTTCCATTCCTAACAAGGGCATTACGCTGATAACCGAAAGAGGGTATCTTCTGCTTGTGAAAGCATTTACAGATGATTTATCTTGGAAAGTACAGGATATGCTTGTAGATGTATATTTCAAGGTCAGAGAAGTACATAAAGAGCCATATTACAAAGAACCGCTCGCAGAGGATTTCACGCCCAGAGTACCGATTGTATCTGACTGGTACGAGCGGAACAAGGGCAGGATGTATCGACTTTGCAGAGACAGCGGAAACAGCCGCAGCTATCTTTATCATTGTATCTTGAATCGACTTTCCGAAAGGTACGATTTAGATGCAGCAAGGGAAATTTACAAGAATGAGGTCGGGAAGTATCCAGATTATCCGATTGATATTGTAAAATATTTCCCAGAGTTAGAACAGGATGCGGACAAAATCCTGGACCGTATCGAGAGAATCACCTACAGGTAAAAAGGAAAGGGGGCTAATAAAAGCCCCTCAATCCTAAAATATTCGTTTCAATATGTAACGATTGCCGCCACAAGTGATGAGAGCCTTGGACAGCCCATCGTCAATAATTTCCGAATTGGAAATTTCCAGAACCTTTACCAGAGATATACCGACATTGTCGCAGATTCTAACGAACGTGGAAAGCCGCATATCTTCCGGTTCCTTGTTGATGATATTATACATAGCCTTGTATGATAAATCGCACTGGATGGAAAGCTGCGCAACGTTCCACCCCTTTAGAAGCATCTCGCGGCATAGCTCGGTTTTGAGATTTGATATACATTGCCCCGGGTTTACCCCATAATTCACACACCTTTCTATTTTGTAGTTGAATGGAAAGTTTTGCTGAATGTTTGGTAGTCAACTGCAATGGAATCCTTCTCCCTTCTGGTATAATTAGCTTGTACCTAAAAAACAGGTACACCGCAGTTCTGGTTATTGGGCGGCGTTTGGATTGGCGTTCTCGCCGCCTAATATCTATTGTAAACCTTGAAAATAAAAAGTCTATAGCTAAAAATGTCGAAAATGTAGAAAGGGCGTATAAATTATGTTAAGAAATGAAGAATGTACGGATAAAATGAGCCAATTTCGTGAAGAAATTATCGATTTAATATCTAAATTTGATGATGTGCGCCGCCTGAGGGCGATTCGTGCATATCTTATGGCGTTGTTAGGATGATAAAAAAGAGAAAGTCAATGGATTGCGCATTTCCATTGACTTTTTTTATTACTCTTTTCCGATAGAATCAACAAGCTTTTCCAACACTTCCCAATCTGATTCATTCAGTTTAGCCAGTGCAGACACGAGCCTGCGCTTGAAACTATCTTTTCCGTTTCTTTGGATTTCGCCAAGCATTTCAGAAATCTGCTCATCTTTGGATTTTACAAACATTTCGTCAATCCCATCTCTGAGCCAATCCTCATTTACAAACTTTCCGTTCCAAGATTCCAAACAAATTATTTTAAAAATCTTATCTGTTACTGGTCTATCTCCTTTTTCAATTTGAGATAAATAAGTCTGTGCTACTCCTATTTTCTTACCGAAATCACTTTGATTCATTTCAAGGAATAGCCTTAATTTTTTCACGCGCTCATTTACACCATTCAATGTAGACACCTCCTTTCTTGTAATATAATAACACAAGAATATTGCAAATGCAATAAAGTTTTCTTGACTTCATAACGCAAATGCGTTATTATGATATTGCAAACGAAATAAGGAGGTGGTGGGATGAAAAAAGTATTTTACTTTTCTTTGGTTGCATTAGCAGTTTCTATTGTAGCCTTCATTATTTCAGTATCAAGGGTAATATGATGGCTGCGATGCTAATTGTGATAGAAACAATGGATGTTATGACAGAAATGTTGGAATATTTTCTGGACGATTCTGCCGTTTCCTTCGCTAATTTGGATTGTTCGATGGCTGCATCAGCTTGAATTTTTGAACTGTCTGCGACTGATTTGGCAGATTCAGCTTGAGATTTTGCAGAATCAGCAAGATTGCGGAGTTCACGAGATGTTTTCTCAAGAAAAGCCGTCTGGTGTTCCATCATTTCAAGAGGGCTTTTACCTTCTTCATAATCTGGGGACATGGCATCTAAGTTGCTCTGCATTATTTTATTGATTCTATCGTAATCATGAAACATTTTGAAAATCTCCTTTTTAAAGGGATTATACCACAAAACAGGGAAGGAGGTGAAACGATGGAAGAAAGAAAATTCGGGAAAACCATAGTGGATTTTACTTCTAAAGGCTCTATTCAGTGTATCGCTATAGCGCATACAGAAAAAGATAGAAACGACTTACTGAAAAGAGCCTACAGGGTAATATTTGCGCCAAATACGGAAGGAATCAACTGTTGGGTTCTGTTTCGGGAAAAATCGGAGGTTGGTCTTTAGACCACTCTAAATGAATCCATCGATAGTCCGGCGGAAATCCTTCTGAAATACCGATAAATCGCCAACCGCATTTTTCATAATCTGAAATGATTTGGTTTATCTGGGATTCCGAAAGGTTATCACATTTGATGATTCGTTTTTCCATAAATTCACCCCCTTATCAAATGATAAGGAAATTATAACACAGAAAGGAATGGTGCAATGAACGATTTGGTTCATATCCAAAATACTGATATTTCGGTAAAGGAATATCGAGGACAGAGAGTTGTGACATTCAAAGACATTGATATGGTCCATGAAAGACCTGAGGGAACGGCGAGGGCAACTTTCAACAGGAACAAAACTCGTTTCAGAGAAGGGGAAGATTACTTCGTATGTGAAACGTACGAAGCAAAATCCCTCTTCAATGTATCAGCTCCGAACGGAATTTTGCTATTAACTGAGCAGGGATATTTAATGTTGGTAAAGCCGTTTTCAGATGACTTGTCATGGACGGTTCAAAGACAGCTTGTGAATGGATATTTTAAGACAATGCGACTTGTCAATGAGGAATTATCGCCGGAAACGCAGCTTATCTTAAAGCTGGCGCAAAGCATCGCTAATAAAGAGTTGGAAGATAAAGAGCGAGACAGGCAGATTGCCCTTGCGAATGAAACAGCGAAAAAGGCAGTTGAAACCACAGAAACAATTAAGGAAGCTGTTAAACCTGTACTGGATAATTGGCGGATTGAGATTAACAGAAAAATTAAACGCGTTCAGTTTAGTTCCAAAATTGATTTTCAAACATTGAATACCCAACTGTATTCAGAATTGGAACAAAGAGCCGGATGCGACTTAGGCACAAGGCTTAGAAACATGAAGCAGAGGATGGGAAATTCTGGTGCGACCAAAACCGCAATCAATAGTATCAGAAAAATTGATGTGATTGAGGGAGATAAGAAGCTTCGGGAGATTTTCTCGAAAATTGTCTCCGAGTACGAAATTAAATATTGCGCATAGAAGGGAGAAAGAAAGATGAACATTGATAAATTAAATGAATTTGATGTTTCAATAGGATTTCGGTTTGCAGAAGCTCATGAGCAAACAGCGGAATGTAGCGATGGTGGAACCGCAAGTGTTATCACGCTGCACTTTGGAAACGATTTTCATGTTGCTGCGGTTGTAGATTTTATTGACGGAGAACCTCATATTATCGAGCTTTATGCGGTTGACGATAATGGGAAGAAAATTTAAGGAAGGAGGTGCAGGAAATGAGCGAAAAGGAAAGACAGGTAGTAGAAAAACTGAAAGAAGCAATCCCTCAGATGTCCGATTTTGACAAGGGCTATATCCTTGGAAAAGTTGAGAGCATGGCAGAGCAGAAAAAAGAAGATACGGAGGGGAAGGAATGATTGTAATAAAAAACATTTTAATTGCATTGCAATTTTTGCTTTTTGTAATGTGTATATTAAGTTGCATTGAAAACGAAAGAAAAGCCTTGGGATTTTGGACTGTTTTATGGCTTATTTGCACAATTCTGAAATATGCAGTCTGTTAGCGAGGTGATAAAGATGTATGTAAATCCATTTGTTGCAGGCGTTTTCGTGACAATCGCATCGGAAATGGTTCTGATTTTCCTGTATGCCATTTTTAATCAGAAGAAGTAAGAAGGGCAGGGATAGGAAATGTCAATCGGGTTGCCGCGTAGAACGCCAACAAATAAAAGAGTAGTAGCCTGCAATATCTGCGGTAAGGTTTGGAACATTGCCGCAACGCAGGATACTAGGAAGGGCTATTATTGCCCGGAGTGTAGCAAAGGTAGGGGTGCAAAACATGAAAATCGAACAAATCAGAGAAGCAGCGGAAAATAAACTGTTTGTCGGAAAGAAGGTTAAGGTAATTGAGTTTGGCAAGGACAGTCACGGAGCGAACGTCCTACGAAAAAGAAGAACAGGAACGGTAACAGGATTGTATCCGTTCATCTTCACCGCCATTTTTGCAGGAGGATACACAGAGAGTTTCCGCTATAGCCAGTTTTTTGAAAGCGATGGGGAAGTGGTGAGGTTATGAGAAATTGGAAACGGACGGCGTTTTACATCCGCCGTGGTCTGCTGCGGTGGGCAACTATGTTTCTAGGAACGTTTCTTTCTCTTTGTGTCATGGTGTTTATTCTGGAAAATGCTGATGGGCGAATAATGTTTTATCTCGCAAGCGGCGTTATGATTGCAATCGCAATCGGCAGCTTGTTCTACGGAGGACAGGAAAAATGAAAAAGCCCGTATGCAATTTCAAATGTTTTGAATGTTTGCACCCAGATTGCATCTGCGATGATTTTTCGCGCAAGGAATATGTAACGGACGCTGAAATCAACAGAATTGCAGGGATGACGAGAAGCAAAACAGGCTTGAGAAAAAAAGAATACCTCAGAAAGTATTATTCAGAACGCAAAGAATATGCCAAAGCATACCAGAAAATCTATTACGAGAAAAACAAAGAGAAGATTCGCGAAAAGGCGAGGGAACGGTATCGGAAGAATAGAGAAAGATGTATCGCTAGCGTGCGCGCTTATCAGGAGAGCAATAAAGAGAAGGTAAGTGCTTACAAGAAAGAATATTCAAAAAAATACAAAAGGCGGAAGAAGGAGGAAAGAGAAAATGAAAAACGACAGAGAATTGACACCGGAGAATGAGTTGCAGGAGCTTTGGGAGCTGAACGGTAGGGTGAAGGCTGTTATTGCATATTTGAAAACAGACAAATTTGTGGATGCCGAACAAATCTTAGCTATGCTCACTGGTGGTGTTGACGATGGCTTACCTATGCAGGATAGGGATAAAGACTGAATGTGATGGTTGCGGATACTGTGAAAAAGAGCAGGAAGAATGTCCGCACTGCCAAGAAACGCAATATGAATACCTTTATAAAAGGGATGATGGAGAAATCGTAGGTTGTAGCGAGTGTATAAAAAGGATGTGGAACGATTGACGGAAGTATTATTGAAAAAAATCAGCCTCAAAAACTATATGGGTGCTGAAAATGTGGAGGTTGACTTTTCCGAAAAAACGGAAATCAGAGGAAAAAACAGATGCGGAAAATCCACGCTGATGAACGCCTATTTTGATGTTATGACAGGTAAATTTGCGAATGGTGCTGCACCGACTAATATTTGTCCCGTGGATGAAAATGGCGAGGAAAAGCCTGTAAAGGAAATCGAAAGAGCGGTTACTTTGGAAATAAACGAAATTGAACACGAAATCAGAAAAGTGACTAAAAGAAAGTATCGCAAGGGCGTTTTTGTCGGAAACGAAACTGTTTATACGCTTGATGGCGTTTCTGTAAAATCTGCGGAAGTAAACGATTTTTTAGCCAGTATCGCACCGCCCGAAACGGTTGCGATGTGTTCTAACGCATCGGTATTCTTTTCATCTTTGAAAAAATCTACTGCGGATGCAAGAAAAGCTATTGAAGGTCTTTCTGGATTCGATGTGGAGCGTTTTTGTAAGGAAAATGCAGAATACCAGAGCGTTTATGAACTGACCGCAGGAAAGAAAACAGAGGACGTATTGAAGCAGATGAAAAAACGCCTTTCTGCTGAGAATGGAGAATTGGATAGACTAAATGTCGAGTTGGACTACGAGCAACGCAGACTCGACAGGTCGGATGATTCCGAATTGCAGAAATTGGAATCCGAGAAAGCGATTATTATCGGAAACATTGATAGTATGGAGAACCTGAAAGAAACACTGAATATTTCTATAGACAGATATACATATCTTGTCGGTCTGGTTGATGACTTGAAAAAGAAGATGTCAGCCATTGAGGACGAGCAAAAGAAAGCCAAAAACGAGAAAATCGAAACTCTGAAAAAATCTATAGTGGATATCGATGCGGATATTGATAACTTTTCTGGAAAAGTTACAAAGTACAATGAATCAGCTGAGAAAGTTTTTGGGAAAATTTCTTCCTTAAAATCGAAATTCACTGTATTGAAAGACTCCCATTCTATCGTGGACGGGTTGCGGTACGGCGATGATTATGTTTGCCCGAAATGCGGCAGGGGGTTCAATTCAGAAGAAATAGAGGTTGTAAAAGAAAAATTATACAAGGAAAAAGAAGATACTTTATGTGAACTTAAAGACAAGGTTGATATTCTTGAATCCGCAATCAAAGCAGAAACTGATACATATTTAGATTTTAATAAAAAATCAAATGAATGGGCTGAAAAGGTTTTTGATAAAAGAGAAACAAGAAAGTCTTTGGAGATTGAATTTGAAAAATTGCTTTCTATCGGCTTTGAGAAAACGGAAGAATATAAAACGCTTGAAAAACGGCTCAAAGAAGCAGAGGAAGAATCCTCTAAACTTTTTGAATCAACCGATTTATGGCGGCAGGTAACGGAGAGAATCAGCAACTATAAGGCTGACCTTTCGCAGAAAGAATCTGAAATCAAAGCTATTATCAGAGATACCGAAAATACAGAAAAACGAATTGAATTGTTGAAGGAATCCGTTAAGCAGCAGGCGCAGAAAACAGCTGACGTTGAACGACAGATTGATATGTTGCAGGATTTCAGCATTGCCAAAAATGCAGCTTTGGAAAATATGGTAAACAGTAGATTTGAGTTTATCAAAATCAAAATGAGCGAAGAAACATTGAGCGGAGATATTAAGGAAACTTTGAGAATCAATGTGAATGGCGTTGATTATTTTAACGGACTGAATCACGGAGACAGAATCCTTGCGGGAATCTTCCTGTTAAAAGGATTGCAGGACATGAACAATATTCGCCTACCAATTTGGATTGATGATACAGAATCATTGGACGAAAACAGGATTCCAGATGTAAAACGCCAGTTGATTGTTATTCGTAGGACGGATGATGAAGTGCTGAATGTGTGCGAAATGGAGGGTTAAAAAATGAAATACAGGAAGAAACCAGTAGTGATTGAGGCTATGCAGTGGGATGGCAGAGATTTGTTAGAGCTTAGCGCATTTGTTGGTGAAAGTTTAGTTGTTGACAGTGGTGCAATATGTATTGAAACTCTCGAAGGGCTTCATAGGGTTTCGGCAGGAGATTTCGTCATTAAAGGCATTAAAGGCGAATTCTATCCCTGTAAGCCAGATGTTTTTGAGAAGACATACGAATTGTGCGAGGAGGAATAAACATGGACGCAATAAAATTTTTGAAAGAGAAATCCAGAATGACAAAAAAGTGCAGTATTCATTGCGCTGATTGTCCACTTGGCAGTGAAAAAAATACAACTGGTTTCGCGTGTGGCGATTTGCAGAGAGAGTATCCAGAGATTGTAGTTAACATCGTAGAAAAATGGTCGGCGGAACATCCTCAAAAAACGCTTTTGCAAGATTTCTTGGAGAAGTATCCGAAAGCCCTCATAGAAGATGGTGCATTTCCGGCGGCGTGCCCGTTTCAATTAGGGTATGAAACAGAATCGGAAAAAGACATAAACGCATATTGCGAATCGACGGCAAGAGACAGCTGCCGCAGGTGCTGGAATAGACTGTTGGAGGAGGTAGAAAATAATGGCTGAAAACACACAGGTAGCAGAAAAGAAGGAATTTACAGCAGCATTAAGTCAGTGATCAAATGAAATTACAGGATTGATTACAAAAGACTATGATGCTTGCGGCGTTGTTTTTGACGAGTATTCCAGAAAATGTGCTATGGAGGCGGTCGGCAGCATTTACAACCTTGTCAAGAATGACGGCAAGGTAAACATGAACTCTCTTGACAAAAGCAACTTAAGGGGGATTGTAGAGAACTGTGCAGGGCTGAAATTGAACCCTGCGGCATATCCGAGAGAATGTTATTTCCAGCTTAGAAACGTCAAGCGTGGTAATGAATGGGTGAAGGTTGTTGAAATGGGCATCGAGGGTGCAGGATATGATTCCCTTCTTTCCCATTATGGTAAGGACGTTGAACAGGTTTATCCGTACTGGGTGGTTAAGGAAGGCGATACCTACATCCCTCCAAAACATAAGGGATTGGAGCTAACACCGCCAGAATGGGAAGAAAATGGGTTGTCCGATAAAGCGGTTAGGGTGGTGTATCCTGTCAAATTGACAGATGGCACAGTAACGTATCTGACAGCTGACAGAGCAAGTGTAAAGGTCAATTTGTTGGCACACGTGAAGCAAAATATGATGAACGCCACATTCGGCATTTGTGAAGACAGATACAAGGCTACAGATAAACAGAAAGCGGAAATCAAAGCCAAGAAGGATGAAATTTTGAACGCATTGAGAGCGTGCAGCACAGTTGATGATATGTTGGAATGTGAAGTCGCAAGACCTTTTATCAGCGGCGCATGGCTTGATACACCGGAAAGCATGATTCAGCGGAAAATGTGCAACAATGCCACAAGGAAATATCCGAAGGATTATGACCAGATGGCGAGACAGGCACAAATTGAATTGGACGATACATACCGTCAGACACAGGATGATGTTGTGGAAAGTGCAAATGCCGTTGATTTTGACGAAAACATCATTGATGGGGAAGTTGTACAGGAGGGATGATTTATGAGAATTATTAGTCAGGATGGAAAAGTTGATTTGCCGTATGAACTTGTTTCAATCTCGACACACGCAAGAAACAGTTGGCAAGTTATCGCAAGGCCGCTGACAAATGTCGATGGACTCTTTTGTGTAATGGGAGAATATTCCACAGAAGAAAAAGCCGTAAAGGCTATGGAAGAATTGAGGACGGAATACGAAAGGTATTTCTTTGGAAACGGCGGCGCTATGGCAATGGCAGACTTCTATGTTCAGCCATTCGCTTTTATTCTGCCTAAGGTCTTTAGATTTCCGCAGGATAGCGAGGTGTGATGATGATAGCCGATACAAATACAGAGTATATCTCAAAAACAGAACATGTTGAATTTGTCAATTATACAGGTTCTTTCCCTAATTTATGCAGAGGGGTATTGACTTTAAAAATTGACGGCGAAATAGTTAAATTCGGTCATGATTATAAGGATTATTGTTTGAAAACATCAAAATTTAATGATTCTAATTATGATTCGTTTTGGCACTCTGGCGGATGGATAGATAAAGAACATCGCTCACACTCAGGAGAATGGGAAATATACTTAAACAAATTACCGGAACAATACCGTCAGTATGCAATAGAAATAGATTTTGTTTTTAATTCTTGCGTGAGACATGGATGTTGTGGAGGTTGTTCTTGACGAAATTAAAATGTATTGCAATAGGAAGATACCATGTTGATGGGATTGAATAATCGTTAGGAGGTGTGAAAGTGCTGTTAAAAACGATAGCAACAGGTTCAAGCGGAAATTGCCATGCACTAATTGCAGACACAGGAGAGATTCTTCTTTTGGACTTGGGGGAGAACGAAAAGAAGATTAAGAAGGGAATCGGGTGGAGAATTTCCGATGTTATCGGTGCGATTGTCACACATAAACATGCCGACCACTCAAAATCGGTCAAGGATTTTGAACGAATGGGGATTCCTGTTTTCAAGCCGTATGAAAATACAGAAACTTTTGTAAAAAAGTATTCTGGATTCAAAATACAGGCATTTGACCTTACAACGATTGATGGCAGATGGACACACACAGATGCAGACGGAACGGAATGCCCTTGTTATGGTTTCCTTATTGAACACAAGGAAATGGGGAGAATGATTTATATAACGGATACAGCCATTGTCAAATGGCGGTTCAAAAATATTAACCATATTCTTCTCGGCGTGAATTATGACAAGGATATGATTTATCCAGATAACGAAGGGAAAAAGAATCATATTTTCGGCGGTCACTTGGAGATTGGGACAGCTTGTGAGTTTGCAAAGGCGAATAATTCAGATTCCTTGCACAACGTCATAATGTGCCATTTATCAGCCGATAATGCCGATTCCGATAAATTCATCGAGTGTATGAAAAAAGCGTGTCCTGCGGCGAATGTTTACGTTGCAGAACGTAATGATGGGTGGTGGTTAAGGAATGGGTAAGGTTTGTTTTTGTTTGAACGCAGACATTAAAGGAAAGGATGGCATTTGTCCTTGCTATCAGTGCGAAGAAAGATTTGTCGGGTGCCATTCTTCCTGCGAAAAATTTGGTGATTGGAGCGAAAACCATAAGAAAAACAAAAGGGAGATTCAAAAGAAGGTATACATAGAGCGACAGGCAGATTATAGGAGAAAAGACTATCTGCAAAAGCGCAGAGCGGAAAGAAAGAGAGGGAACTATGAATAAGTGCATTTTCATTGGGCGAACCACGAGGGACATAGAACTGCGGTATACGCAAAGCGCAAATCCGTTGGCGGTCGGGAACACGAGCCTTGCCGTAGAATCTGGATACGGCGAAAAGAAGAAAACGTATTTTTTCAACATAACAGCTTTCGGCAAAACGGCAGAAACGATGGGGCAGTTTGTAAAGAAGGGTACGAAAATTGCGGTCGAGTGCGAAGCCAAAGAGGATGAATACACAAACAGGGAAGGAAACAAGGTCAGACAGGTTTCTTTCCTTGTCAAATCCTTTGAGTTTATGGAGAAAAAATCCGCAAGCGGAAACACGCAGCAGCAAGTCGGAAAAAATGAAATGCCGCAGGATAACGGAAACGGCTTTTACCCTGTGAACGAAAGCATTTCTGATGACGATTTACCGTTCTGATTGGTGGTGAATAGATGGACTATCAGAAATTCAAAAAGGCAAAAGCTATTGAGAAGAAGAACAAGGAACGCTTGCTGAAAGTCAATCCAAAACTGAATGAGGATAGCGGTATTTACTTCCTCACCAGGATTGACGAAAACGGATTCAAATACGCATATATCGGGCAGGCGGTACATATTTTGAAAAGGCTTGCACAACACCTTGTCGGCTATCAGCATATCGACCTATCTTTGAAAAAACACGGCTTATACGATGCAGAAACAAATCAGTACGGTTGGAAAATCGGGTTTCTGCTTTACAAGGACACCGAGTTGGACGAAGCCGAACAGCACTGGATAAAGAAATACGCCGATGGCGGTTATCAGTTGCGAAACAAGACAAGCGGTTCGCAGGGCGAGGGAAAGTCGCAGATTGCGGAATACAAAGCAGCGAAGGGCTATCGTGACGGCTTGGAGCAGGGCAGAAAGAATCTTGCGAAGGAATTATCGCATATTGCCGAAAAACACCTCACAATCGAAATTAGAGCGGATAAGAGGGGAAATAAGATTTCAGAACGGCAGTATGAGAAATTTATAGAATTGATGAAAGGAGAGGTGGATTCGTGAAATTCGTTGACTTCTTCTCTGGAATCGGCGGATTCCGTAGAGGGATGGAGCTGGCAGGACATGAATGCGTGGGATTCTGTGAATTTGATAAATTTGCAGTTGCAAGCTACACCGCCATGCACCTTATGACAGAACAGGAGCGAGAGTACATAAGAACGTTGCCAAAAAACAAAAGAGTAACGGAAGCAGGAAAGGAGGAGTACAGGCATGGAGAATGGTATGCAAATGACATTAGACGGATTTTCGCCGAGGAAATTCCAAGAGCAGACTGTTTCTGTTTCGGATTCCCCTGTCAGGACATCAGCGTTGCCGGAAAACAGCTTGGCTTTAACGGAGCAAGAAGCAGCTTATTTTTCAGAGTTATCAGACTTGTGCAAGACCTCGAAGAAAAGGATAGACCCACATACTTATTCATTGAGAACGTTAAAAACCTACTTAGCGTTAATGGGGGAGCGGACTTCCTTAAACTTCTCATTGCGCTGGACGAAAGCGGGTACGATGCAGAATGGCAGGTTATCAATTCTGCCGATTACGTCCCACAAAACAGAGAAAGAGTTTTCATTATCGGACATCTTAGAGGGAGAAGTACCGCAAAAGTATTTCCTATCGAAAGAGCAGACAGAGAAAATAGTGTTCAAATAAAACAAATTGGAAATATAAAAAGCGAAAAACGAGACAATCCGAATCGTTATCGTGTATATAGTGTGGGCGGTATTTCTCCAACACTTTCTAAAATGGATGGCGGTGGATTGGAACCATGTATTCCAATCCCCGTATTCTGTGATATGTCAAAAAGTGCAGGAATACAAACCTATGATAAGGCGTTTTGTTTGCAAGCGAGATATAGCAAGGGTGCTTGCAACAGAAAAGCTGAAACAAGTGGTGTATGCGTTCCTGTACTTACTCCGGATAGAGAGAAAAGACAGAACGGCAGAAGGTTTAAAGATGACGGAGAGCAGATGTTTACGCTTACAGGGCAGGACAGACACGGAATCGGAATTGAAATTGCATGGATTTTGCGGAATGTTAGGACGGAATACGGAAAGAAAATTCGGAAAGATTATGAAGCAGGAAAAATCGATATTTCCAGACATAAATTTCTTGAAAGCGAGATAAGAGAAGATGGGATAGTTAACACCCTATCGACCGTCCAGAAAGATAATTCGCTTGCTGTTAAAGTGAGAGAGGGCAAAGAAAAAGATGGTTTGTTTGTAAAAATATCCGATGTTCTTACCGTGTATGCCGTTTGGTACGAAAAATATCAGTGCTATATTGCTATCCGCAAACTGACACCGAGAGAATGTTTCCGGCTGCAAGGATGGTCGGATGAATATTTCGATAGGGCTGAATTGGTAAATAGTGACAGTCAGTTGTATAAACAGGCAGGAAACGGCGTGACGGTGCCTGTGGTATACGAAATTGCAAAAAGGATGAGGGTGTAAGAAATAATTGAGAAAAACACAGAAACCAATAAATACCATGCCGTCTGCGACTGCTGTTATGAATATTCGGATGAATATGACAGTTTTAACGAATGTCAACGTGGTATCAAATACAACGGATGGGAACAGCGTTATGACAAAGCTGTGGGCGAATGGGAACATTTCTGCCCGAGTTGTAAGGAGTGAAATAAATGACTTATGGGATGATTTTATTAACTGTTGGTATTTCTTTTTTATTTATTTCTTTAATGACTGCTTTTTGTATATGGAGATTTAATGTGCGGACGAAAAAAATGGTGGAACAGGTACATATTTTACAAGATATGATGGATTATGACATTTCTCATAAAGGGTGCGAAATTGTATTTGACGAGGAGGAATGAAGCATGACAGAGAAAGAAGCATTAGAGGTATTACATGGGTTACGTCCGAGAGGTAGTATTATTCCCCAGAAACGAGCAGAAATGATAGACATTGCCGATGAAGCAATTAGCAAACAGATTCCGCAAAAGCCATCAGTTGTGCTTGGAATTTACGGCAGCAGTGAGTACGGGTGCGAAAACTGCGGTGATACGATACCAGATAATATGTACGACTTTTGCCCTTGGTGCGGACAGGCGATTGATTGGAGTGATGAATGTGACGCTTGAAGAAAAGATTAAGCAGTTAAGAGCGGCAGAAAAACGGCTCCGGAAACATCTGTCGGAGGATGAATTTGGAGTGGTCAGAAGAACTGCGGAGGGATTTGGACAGGAAGCTGACTTGCTGGAGGAACTGCAACGCTATAAGAATTTGGAAGAGAGGGGACGGCTGTTGGTGCTGCCCTGCAAGAATGGAAAACATGAAAAAAGATTAGTCGATTTAGAGAAAGCCATGGACAAGAGTACTTTATGTGATTGGTATATAACGTCTGTATCGCAAAAAAATGAACCTGTTTGGACAGATAGGCATATCGAAGAGTTATTGAATGATTTTTATGTTATTCCAAAAGATGAGGAGGAATGAAAATGGATGCAGTAAAATTTTTGAAAGAGAGAAAGCGGATGTGTCAGTCTTTCAGAGGCACTTCCTGTGACGGATGTCTTATTCACAAGGAGCGTGGTAAATTGCTGTGCTTTGAATTTTTTGAAAAGCATCCAGAACAGTCGGTTGCAATCGTAGAGAAATGGTCGAAAGAACATCCGCAGGAAACAAGACTGACAGAGTTTTTGAAACACTACCCAAATGCACTAATGGAGGATGATGGAACTCCGGAAGTGTGTGTAAACGAATTGGGTCTCAACAGAGATGAGGGATGTGTCGCGATGAACTGTATAAGATGTTGGAACACGCCGATTGAGGAGGAATGACAAAATGGCAATTAAACCGATTCTATTCAACACTGAAATGGTACGAGCAATTCTGGATGGGAGGAAAACATGCACAAGACGGGTTGCAAAAAATGTTCCAGACCACACACATAGGATTGAGCCTATTTATGAAAATGGCAGGTTGCAATTCAACTGTTTTTATTCTGCATACGCACCCAAACTTGATATTTATGCCGACTTTTGTATGCCATGCTTGCCGCCGTACCAGCAGGGGGATATTCTGTATGTTCGGGAAACATGGAGTCATCCTATTGTTCCGTCTGATAAAAATAGATATGTGTATCGGGCAGACGAAGTTGCGGAAGATGGATTTAAGAATGAAGCGCATATATGGCATCCATCAATCCATATGCCAAAAGAAGCGGCGAGAATCTGGCTTAAGGTAACGGATGTTAGGGTGGAACGATTGCAGGACATGACTAATGATGACGCTTTGAAAGAAGGAACGGAAGGTGTCAGATGCGACCATGTAGGCTCAGGAGCTTACGGATGTACGGATTGCATGAATACAGGATGGTTAGAACCGCCAATAGTGGAATTTGCGCAGATTTGGGACAACACCATAAAGAAATCTGCCCTTGACCGTTACGGATGGAACGCCAATCCTTGGGTTTGGGTTATCGAATTTGAACGGTGCGAGAAGCCGAAGGAGGAATAGAAATGGCAGAATTAAAGCCCTGTAAGTTATGTGGCAAAAGACCTATTACCGAGCGTTGGTCGAGTGGTGGCATGATGTATATGGTTAAATGCGGTAATCCGGATTGCCCTGTGCCAGATGATAGTTATCCATCTGGTCATAATTTGAAAGATGTTTGTGAGGAATGGAACAGGAGGAATGACTTATGAGAAATGAATGGACGAAAATAACTGACGGTTTGCCGCAGATAGGAGTTCCTTTAATCGTTACAGTGAAGGACGGTCTACAGGGCAAGCCGAACACGCTTAGATACCCTGTCTATTACGAAAAAGCAAAAGACGGGAATGGGTATCATTGGAGTTGGAGGTTTGGAGATTATGACTATGACCTAATACCAGAGGTTAGCGAGGTAATTGGATGGATGGAAATGCCGAAACCGTTGGAGGTGCAGGAATGAATCTTGACGAGAAAATCAACAATAAATGAGAGTGTGGTGTTGTTTATGGCAGTGTACAGGAACTTATATATTTCCTTTTGGACTGATAATAAGGTCGAGGACGATTTCACGCCAGAGGATAAGTATTTCTATGCTTATCTTCTGACAAACCCACAGACGAATATCTGTGGCTGCTATGAGGTAAGTTTTAATCAAATGTCACACCATACAGGATACACGAAGGATACAATTTCAAGATTGATTAGCCGTTTTGAAAACGTGCATGGCGTGATTCGGTACTGTGCAGAAACAAAGGAAGTGTTGATTCTGAATTGGCACAAGTACAACTGGAGCAAATCAGAGAAAACGCTTGCAGGAGTTGAGAATGTTGCAAAGCATATTAAGTCTGATGATTTTAGGCGGTACGTTATTGATACAGTAAATAAGGTTAGAGGCGGTGCGGATAATTGCCAGACGGAAGAAGAATCGAAAAGTATTCCTTCTGTTTCCGAAAAGAAAGTGTCCTATGCTGATATGTTGAATGACATGATTTTAGAATTTGGGATTTCTGATTACTTGTTAGAATCGGTGCAGGATTGGATTGCATACAAGGGAGAAAGAAATTTCAAGTACAAAGAAAGAGGTTTGCGGACGCTTTTAAAAACAGTGTCGGAAAAGTCAACACAGTACGGAGATGTAGCGGTTTCAACGGCAATAAACGAAAGTATTTCCAGCGGCTATCAAGGTATTGTTTGGGAGAAAATCGGGAAGTCTTCCAGTAGTGATGTAAACTGGAATTTTTAGGGGGGTGTATTTCGTTGACAAAAGAAGAAACAAAGAAAATCCTGCGTATCATGTATAACTGTTTTCAGAATTTCAGACCAAAGAATATTGAAGAGACAACAGAGGTTTGGGGAATGATGCTTTCAGATTATACATATCAGCAGATTTCCGTTGCATTGAAATCCTATATCCTGTCTGACACAAGCGGATTTGCACCGACAATCGGGCAGTTGGTTGATATGGTTCATTCCGTTAGCAAACCGCAGGAATTGAACGAAATGGAGGCGTGGTCGTTAGTCAGTATGGCGATTAGAAACAGCGGATACCGATATACCGAGGAATTTTTGAAACTTCCTACAATCATTCAACGTGCAATCGGAACACCAGAGCAGTTGCATATTTGGGCTACGGATGAAGATTACAACGAAACCGTAGTCATGAGCAATTTTCAGAGGTCATACAGATTGGCACTGATGCAGAAAGACGAAAGCGCAAAGATGCCAACAGAAGTGCGGAATTTGCTTTCCAATAATGAAAATCCTGCCAGAATAGAAATGCAGGATAGGATTAAGCAGCTTTCTAATGCGTTTGACGAAAAGAGCAAACTACTGATTGAATGCAGAGAGAAGAAGGAAAGGGTAGTAAGCGATTCTGTTATGGACACCGTTCATGCAGAATTGGAGAAGATAAAAGCAATGAGTATCAGATAAAAACCAGAACGGGGGAAGATTTATGAAAACGCCAATCGTAAAATCAGATGAAGGAAAACCACAGCTTAACCTTGTACCATTGGAGATTTTAGAGCCGTTAGCAAGAGTGCGTGAATTTGCCGTTGAAAAATACGGTGTTGAAGGTATTGAGTCATGGAGAAATATCTCTGATGACAGACTGTTAGCCGCCCTACTGCGGCACACGGTATCTTACCATAAAGACCATGACGCGCGAGATGAGGAAAGTGGGCTGCCGGCTGCATATCATGTAGCCATCAACGGTGTATTTCTTGCCATCAAGGCTATGGAGAGAATGAAAGAACGATGTGGATATCAAGTCAAAGAAATTAACTTTTACGAAAACCTTCCGCCAGAGTTGCAGAAAAGGGTAGACAAATTCATTTCTGCGGTTTACGAGGGTGGTTTGAAAGATGAATCTGAATCAGATTGAAAAGAGAAAGCGGTATCAGAAGCAGAAAAGAATCATTGAAGAAGCGAAGAACGAAGCTATTGAAAATATGCAGAAAATCATTGATAGAGGGCTTTCTTCTCAAATGGAACTGGTTATGTTGCTAGTCCTGCATGATAAATTCGGATTCGGTTCAGAACGTTGCGCCAAAGCGTTAGTTGCCTTTGAACAGCTTTGGGCTGATGTTGGGGACAAGCACCTTTCGCTTGATGATATTGAGGAAGTAGTAAAGGCTGAAATTGGAATCGAAATGACGGAGGATACTATTTTTCAGACCGACAAGAAAGGAAATAAAAAATTGCTTTGGTCTAATGAGGATACATAAAGGAGGTATTCCTAAGTGGCTTTGCGTAATTTGACAAAGCCAGAATTGCGAAAAATCATAGAGAATGCCAATTTTACCGAGGATGAGATGATGGTATTTCAACTGTCCAGCAACGGTTCCCCTATTGATTATATAGCGGACACGATGAAAATATCATCATCTACGGTAAATCGTATTTTGCGGAAGATTTATAAGAAAATAGAAAGGATTGAGGATATGTCGAAGCCAGAAGTGCCAGTTTGGCAGAAAGTAACAATGACGATTGATGAAGCGTCCGCATATAGTAGTATCGGTGCTTCAAGGATAAGGGAATTGGCTAACAACCCAAGATGCACATTTGCCCTGACAATAGGAACGAAAAAGTTAATTAAAAGAAAGGAATTTGATAAATTCCTTGAAGATAGTATCGAATTGTAGACAATGTCAAGCCCTGTATGGTAGTATGAAACTGTATGGGGCTTTTCTCAAATCGAAAGGATGTGTAAAAGAATGGGGAAAGACCTTCGAGGAAAAGAATTAGGCGTTGGTATCAGCCAAAGAAAAGACGGAATGTATACGGGTCGGTTTACAACGAAGTCTGGAAAACGAAAACAGAAATACTTTCATAAGTTGCAGGAGTGCCGAGCGTGGATGGCAGATGCACAATTTGAGGATGAGCATGGGGATGTTTTCTTTTCTGGTTCTCCAACGGTAAATGCGTGGTTCGAGTATTGGCTTGAAGAAGTAAAAGGGAACGGAATTAGGGTTTCAACGAAAAATAACTACGAAAACCAATGGAAAAACTCAGTTTATTCAACGATAGGAGATATGGAACTCAAAGACGTTAAGCCGATTCATTGTCAAAAAATATTAAACGATTTAGTCGCAAATCATAGGAGCAGCACAATTAAGACATACAGGACTTTGATGTGGTCTGTTTTCGAGTGTGCTGTTGAAAATGATTTCATACAAAAGAATCCAGTCGGAAAAACAAAAGTAACAGGAGGAGGAAGAACAGAGGGGAAGCAGGCTCTTACATTGGACGAACAGAAACTCTTTCTGCAAGAATCAAGGTGCTATGTTTACTACAACGGGTTAGCTTTTGTTTTGCAAACAGGTCTTAGGGTTGGAGAACTGACTGCGCTAAAGTGGTCTGATATTGATTTTGAAAACAGGAAAATGAGCATAGAAAGAAGTGCGACATGGATAAAGGGACAAGGTCTTGTATTCGGCAATACAAAAACAGAGAGCGGCAGAAGGGAAATACCGCTTACAAAAGAAGCAATCGAAATATTGAAACGGCAGAAAGAAAAGAACAGTCAAAACAAAATTGTCCCAATTCAATATAAAGATTTTGTATTTATCAATTCAAAAGGTTCACCGATTCCAAGATGCGCATATAACAAGGGTATATGGGCGGCATGCGACAGGGCAGGAATACGCCGTTTTTCAATACATTTGCTGAGACACACTTTCGCCACAAGGTGTATTGAAAATGGTATGCGCCCGAAAACCCTTCAAGCAATCTTAGGTCATAGCAGAATCGAAATGACGATGAATTTGTATGTTCATGTTACGGAGGATTCCAAGGCAGAAGAAATGGAAATGATAGAGCGTAATTTGAAATTGGTGTAGAAAATGGTGTAAAAGAAAATATGAAAGCGAGTTTTTGTTGATAAATCAAGGGTTTCTGGATATATGATTCTTTTTATGGTATATTAAAGATGCGGTTTTTTATTCATAAACAAATATATTGAAATAACTTTAAAAACTCTGTAATAACTTTATTTTCAATGGTTTTCAGTAATTCATACAAAAATGATAAACATTGAATAACTTTTCAAAACCAATGAATAACTTTCAGAAAAATGGTGTAGAATTGGTGTAGTGGTGTAGAATTGGTGTAGAAAAGCCCCATACAAAACAAAAAAATATATGACAGAAAGTTGAGCGAAAGATGACACTTTTGGCTCTTTTTTTTATGCGAAAATATATTTATAGAGAGGATGATGGAAATGTTTTCAGATGAAGTATTAGAAAAAATTTTCAGTAGGGAAGATGTAATGAAGATACCTCTGACGTACCAGTCTGTTATGGTTCGGGCGGTGCAAGAGGTATTGGAAAAGGAGGGAATTGACTATGCAACCAAATCCTTATCAGAGCATGAACTATAATATCCAACCAGCGTATCAGCAGTATGGGTATAATCCGTACTTCCAACAACCGAGAATGCAGCAACCACAGATAGAGCCATTGCAGAACACAAATCAGTTTCAGCAGCAGTTACAGAGCGGCATAAATGGTCGAGTGGTACAGTCTGTGGAAATGATAACAGCAAATGACGTACCTATGGATGGTTCGGCGGCGTTCTTTCCAATGCAGGATATGAGTGCAATATTGGCTAAGTCATGGAACGCCGACGGCACAATTAAAACTGTAATTTTCAAGCCGATAAATGAGACTGTTCCTCAAAACGAAATCCAAAACAAAGAGAATTTGAAAATTGACTTGTCGGACGGTACAGTTTCGGCTTTTATGGATAGATTTGATGAACTGTCGGAAAGATTAGAGCAGTTGGAGGTTTCCATAAATAAAACCACACCGAAATCAATCGCACAATCGACAAAGAGAAAGGCTGATGCAGAATGAAAAACTTGCTTCAATTATTTAGCGGCATAAAGAATCCGCAACAGTTTTTACAAAGCATGATGAACAATAGTCAAGTGATGGGAAACCCTATGGCGAAAAATGCCATTGACATGATGCAGAATGGGGATGTCAAAGGCGTAGAGCAGATGGCAAGAAACCTCTGTAGAGAGAAAGGGGTAAACCCAGATGAAATAATGCAACAAATGAAAGATAAGTTTGGTATGTAAGACATATTAGAGGTTGCGCGCAAAAACCTTGGTACCTCTTTATGAATAAAATAATCAATTAAAAGGAGGAATCTAATATGTTCAACTCTACAAACAATACACCCTTTACTATGCCTGTAATGCCGGCAACCGGCGGTTATGGCAATGACGGTGCGTTCAACAATGGCGGCTGGCTGTGGATAATCGTAGTTTTTGCTTTGCTTTTTGGATGGGGCAATAACGGTTTCGGCGGTTTCGGCGGTAATGGCGGCGGCTATGTAGCAACGGCAGCTACACAGGCGGATATTCAGAGGGGCTTTGATACACAGTCTATCATTGGCAAACTGGATGGTATCTCCAACGGTATGTGTGCTGGTTTCTATGCGCAGAACACAACTCTGATGAACGGTTTCCATAGCGTTGATAATGCTATCTGCAATTTTGGATACCAGACACAGCAGGGGTTCAATACAACTAATGTGGCTCTGATGCAGGGACAGAACGCATTGCAGGCACAGCTTGCGGATTGTTGCTGCCAGAACAGAGAAGCAATCGCACAGGCAAGATATGATATGGCACAGGATACTTGTGCATTGCAGAACACAATGAACACAAATACCAGAGACATTATCGACAACCAGAACGCAGGAACAAGAGCAATCCTTGACTACCTGTGTGCAAAGGAAAATGCGGATTTGAGAGACAAGGTTCAGAAACTGGAACTTGCTGCGTCTCAGTCCGCACAGAACGCATACATCACAGCAAGTCAGGATGCACAGACAGCTGAATTGATTAGAAGAATCAACCCTATGCCTGTCCCTGCGTATAGCGTTCCTGCACCTTATCCTTATTCTGGATATGGTAACGGTTGCGGTTGTGGTTGCTAATGACAGACAACCAAAATAAAGGGTTATCTTACTTAGATATGCTTACCGTCCTGTCTGTGTTTTTACAGTTTGTAACGTGTCAGCAAGTATCGAACGATACACTACTGAAAGAATTGCATAGGCAGGATGGGTATTATCTGGATAAGATAATGAAAGACCAGAAGGAAATACTAAAAATACTATCTGATATTAAATCAGACTTCGCCCGCAGTGGTTGATACAAAGAGGGTAGGCAGAAGTCTACCCTTATTTTTTAGGAGGTGTTATTTTATGGCTTGCAAAAACGTGTGCCGACTTTGCGATAATTTCATTATGTCGCAGTCAGTGAATTTTACAGGTGGAAATCTGGTTATAGATTTACCCGCTGGCAGTTATGCAGACTGCCGAAAAGTTTGTATTGTGGTGGCTCAAAAAATCCCCGATACCACTACAATCAATGCTCCTGTTTTTATTACGATTGGCGGCGGTACTGTGCAGTATCCGCTTATGAAGCGTAATTGTAGACAGGTTGTAGCATCTGGCTTGAGAACAAGAACCAGATACAAAACCGTAGTTGAGACAACGAACAATTCTGGCTTATTCAGAATGATAGGGGAACCCTGCTGTACGCCAGATAACAGATTATCTGCTATCAACGGAGAAGGTGCCCCTGCAACAACGGACGGAGGTGAATAATTTATGCACATTGAGAGAATGCACAAAATGATTGAGTGTCTTTGCGAAAGGGCATGGTCCGAAATGGAAAAAGGTCTGGAATGTGTTGGTACTGCCGAAATGGGACAGGTTGTCGATATGATTAAAGACTTAAACGATGCCGAATACAAAGCGGTCATTACAAAAGCTATGCAGAAAGCAGAGAAAGAGGACGAAGAAGAAGATAAGGAAATCCTTAGACGGTTGAAATCCGAATACTACGAGGACGGAGACAGGCGTTTCTATGACCTTTACAGATACGCTGACGGTCGATTTGCGCCAAAGGGCAGAGGAACACGCAGAGGATATACAGAACCGCCCTATTACTTCCAGACACCCGATATGTATCACGAATGGGATAGCAAGAGTGATGCGGAGCGTGGAAGAGATTTAGACCGTATGGGCGGTAGAATGTACTACACCGAACCCATGATGAGCGGATACGATAAGGCAAAACGCCACTACACAGAAAGTAAGGAAATGCACAAGGGCAATTCTCAGGCTGATAAAGAGCAAAAGATGCGCGACCTTGAAGCATACATGAAGGAGCTTTCTGGTGATGTGACAGAGATTCTTTCGGATATGACACCAGAAGAACGCACCCTGCTGAAAGCCAAAATGACAACGCTTTTGCAGAAAATCGGCTGATATAAAACGGATAGGGGAAAAACACCCCTATCTTTTTTAAATTGGGGGTGCTAACAAAATGGTGTTTGAGATAAACGGCGTAAAGTGGAGTCTTGTTTCCGTTATGCCATCCTCTGACTGTCTGCGGCGTTCTGACGGGAGTTTTACTGTTGGTGTGACCGATAACACCACTCACTGTATTTGCCTTTCAAATCGGCTTGTAGGCGGCTTTAAGAGGAAGGTACTTATACACGAATTATGCCACGCAGTCTGTATGTCTTATGACATACACATCCCCTTAGAACAGGAGGAATTTTTATGCGACTTTGTGGCTACTTATGGGGATGAAGTGTTCGATATGGTAGATATGATGGTCGGGGAAATTCGGAAAACGGCATAAAAAAAGGGAGTATACCGAAATTGATATACTCCCAATTTTTGTGTAGCTTAGAATTGGAACATCTACGAAAGGGTGTACTGTTATTATATCATTTTGTTGAGGTCAACACAATGGTTATTTTCTAAATTCCGACCTGTTCAAGAAGAAGGTTTAACCCTTTGCGATACGCCTCCCCCTTAGTGATATTGTACTCCTCGCAGTACCTTTCAAGCCTTTTCTCCGTTTCCTCGTCAGTTCGTATGCTGTATTTGATTTCCTTCGGGTTGTTTGATTTTGGTCTGCCCATCTTTTTGCGAGAAAGTGCGTAGTCTTTCCATATCTTTGCTCCTTCTAAGTCTCCGCTGTTAAGCATATAACTTGTCATCAATGTTTGAATAGTGAAGTCGCAAATTTCTTTTTCTTTTCCGGGGGCGCAGTTTTTTGGAAGTTCCCCATTTATTTCTTTTCCGTCATACAAAAATGTAATTATGAATTTGCTCGACTTTTCCTTGTGGTTCACAACGGTAATGCAGTCTGGCAATCTACGATTAAGAATATCTAACATTGTCATAAAATCACTCTCCTGTCTTTAACTATGTAGAATTTCATGTAGATTGTCTCAATTATACTTTATGTGTGGCGAAAAGTCAATCAATTTATCATATCTTTTCTACCATTTTCGTGAACCAAAGTAAATGGTTACTTTTTCGTCAGCACCGCAATACTCCCCTTGCTTGTGATATTGTACCCGATGGCATCTGCCACATCCCGAATTTTGATATAGTTTGTTCCGTCCTTCAGAATCCGTTCCGCTATGTGTTCTTTGCCGTCAATAATAACCTTGCACTTCTCTACCACTTCTTCATCCTCCGTTTCGTAGTCGAAAATATCATTTACAAGCAACCAATGCGTGAATTTGTTGCACCGCAGAGGGACTTCACGCACGCCGTAAGCCGAGCCGTCAGCTGCTATGTAGTAGGGGTAGCCGTTCTTCATGCCAGTGTATACACCGATATGCCCCTGCATCCAGACCAACGCCCCGATGGGTGCCTTTTCGATGGTGGAAATAGGGTTTACGCTTTTTGCTCGTTCTTTCCATTGGGTACTGCCGAGTTTCACGCCGCACGCCCACGAAATCAGACCAGAGCAGTCTACACAAACCTTGCCGATTTTCTTTCGGTCGCTGTTCCATACCATATTGCCATATTTGTTTTTCAGATAGTTGTAGTTGGCTTCTGTCATTACAGAGCCTTTCATACCGTAAACTCAGACATAGGCAGTGCCGACCTTGCTTCTACAAAACTTTACCAGTTCTTTTCCAGTCATTTTTGCCATTTGCCATCACCTCCGTTAAGCGTAATAGTATCGCATTGTTTCTTCATTGAAATATCTTTTCTTTCCTTTTGTCGGGGATTCCTTTCCAAACATAGGATGTTTAGAACCGCTTCTCCCATAGCAGGGATTCATTTCCCCTTTCTTTTTTTCGCTCATTTCTTTTTTGGATTTTTCTGTATGCTTTTTGCCATAGAATGAATTTTTTTCCCCGAAAACATTCGCATGGTTTTCTTTCATGTGCTTTATCGTCAAAACATTATTAACATTTTCATTTGCCGTAACCCACCTCAGATTCTGAAAGACATTGTTAGATTTATCGGTATCAATGTGGTCTACATATTTTTTATTATCTGGATTTGATATGAAATATGTTGCAACCAATCTGTGAACATATCTTTTTTCTCCATTCTTTTTATTATAATTCCATAGAGAGACAAAAAAATAACCCGTTCTCCTATTCTTCTGAATAGGGACAGGTTTGTTTTTCTTTTCGTTATATATCCTTCCAAAATTACTAACATAATACGAGGAAAGACCTTCTTCTTTTAATCTTTCCCATTTTTCGGCTGTCATTTTTTTTGCCATATAATCATCCCTTTACAATTTCCTTGACCGCCTTATTTTCTTTCAGCATTTTTCGCATTTCTTCCAGTGCTTCATCCACCCACAGTGAGAACGTGTCGAACGATACCGCCATGGCAACCGCAGGGAAACGCTGAACGAATAAATCATAGGTCTGCCGCAATTTCAGCTTGCCTGTGCCGTTCCCTAATTCTGCTTCTGCCTGTGTGACCGCCCACAACAGCCATTCCTTGACCTTTTCTCTCTGCGCCGCCGTTGGCATTTTCAGAAACCGCCCGATGAATACACCGACCATCCCTGTGACTGCCATCAACGCAACAACCAGATACCAGTTTTCCATTAAGAAAGTAACCTTACACATTGAATATCACTCCTTTTTTACTCTTTCAGAACAATATCAGCAATACGGATAACGGCTTCAATGCCGTATTTTTCAGCCCATTCACGAATTAGCTTGATGACGTACTTGTACCTGTTTTCATTTTTCGATTTCCAATAATAGAAACCGTTTGCAACGCCGCACTCTGTAATTGATGCGACCGCCACCTGTGCAAGCGGAGATATGTCTTTCTCTGTGACGAAAGTTCCATATATAACCGCCGCACTCAGGCAGATTGCTACAAAATCAGATATGTAAACAAGTTTCTTGCTCGTTTCCATCTTCTTAGCCATAACGCATTACTCGATGGGCTTTCCGTCAGCGTCCAAGCCGATAGCTTCCAAGTCGGCAAGCACCAGTCCTCTATAGTTTGCCGGCACCTGTTTTACCTTCTTATTCTCTTTGTTGCAAGTTCTTCTTCCTGCGATAACCAATGCTACATACATATCTACCATATCAATCTCTCCTTTCAAAATTACGCAAATAAAAAAGACGAGTGCATCAAGCAATTTTTTTGCCATCTGCATCACGTCCATCCGCAATCAGCATAGATAATACCTCGTCAATTACTGTTGAGGGTACTTGTTTCACGGATTTATTATCTGGGTTACAAGTTCTTTTTCCTGCCTTGACTAAGTTAAAGTATAATTCCGCCATATTGACAACCTCCTTACTCTTTCCCTTGCATTGACAACAATTCCTCATAAATGGTAGCTTGCACTTCCATCTGTGTTAAGGTTGTTTCTTGCCGTTCTTCGTACTGGTCTGCCATAGCCTCCATGATTGTTAGTACGCTTTCTTCTATGCGGTCTCCTTGTGTTGGTTCTGGTTCGGGGATGGGTTCGGGTCCGGGTGGTGTGTATTCCGAAAACGTACCTGTTTCAGAATCATAAATCATGCCAAGCGTAACGGTATCGTCACAAGGAATAGCAGTCACAGGATTGCCCGATGGGTCGGGCGGCCAATGCGGTTCTGTTTCTTGGTTTTTCAGAACGCCAATTACTCTGTTTTGTAAAATCATTGCATAAGTTTTCATATTCTCACCTCACCATTCGATGATGACGATGCCATCGCCGCCATCAGATGCACCATCATAATTATAACTACCGCCGCCACCGCCACCACCATAACCTGGCGGAAATTGAGATGCCCCCTTTGAAGAATCAGCACCATTTCCCTCTC
>ERZ791654.351-NODE-351-length-29309-cov-2.213167_pt1 | contig 29309 bp, 29 predicted proteins | sample MGYA00509960_ERZ791654 | MGnify/ENA primary metagenome ERZ791654 (study PRJEB30046, sample SAMN00715198) | human gut metagenome | study: EMG produced TPA metagenomics assembly of the A metagenome-wide association study of gut microbiota in type 2... | reverse complement strand
AATTCAGGATAATTTTTGGAACATAATTAAGGATAGTGCCAGTTTTATTATATTAAATATCATTGCAATTAATATAAATATACTTCCTACTGCAATACCAGATATAAGCATTGTTTGTATGTTATCCATTGGACTTATTAGTATTGGTTTTATTATATCTTCTTTTCCAAATACACTTCCATATAAAACACCAAATATAATAGAAGATATTCCTCCTATTGCAAGAACAGGACCTAAAGATGCTTTTCGTTTAGCTAAAATTAAGCCTAATATAAAAATTACTAATCCATGTCCAACATCTCCAAACATAAATCCAAACATTATGAATGCAGTTATTGCTACAAGTCCAGTTGGATCAATTTCTTTTGAATTTGGAACACCATACATTTTTATTAATGTTTCAAATGGTCTAAATATTTTTATATTTTTCAGTTTTGTTGGTGCTTGTATATCTTCATCATCATCAAAAATATCGTAATCTACATTTTTGTAATTTGACAATATAGATTTTATATTTTCTACATTATCTTTAGACACCCATAATACTATATAAAATGTTCCATTTTGATCATGTACTATATATTTTTTTAAAATATTAACATTTTCATATAATAATAATTGTTTATATGCACCTATCAATATTTCTTTTGCATCAATTCTTAAATTTCGTAATTCTTCTTTTTCTTTATCAATTTTTGTCAAATTTTCTTTTATATTTTTTTCAATTTGATTGATAAATTCCTCTGGTGTTCCGCTTGCTTCTTTTGGTAACCAAATTCTTTCAAAGTCTTGTACATTAAAAAAACTATCAACTTTTCCTAAAAATTCTTCTGTAGTTAAATATAATATCCATGTATATTCTTCTTCTCTTTTTAATTCAAAATATATTGCATCTGTATTATCTATTTTTCTATTTATTTCTTCTAAATTCTTAGTTGGTACAGTTCCATATCTAAACTTCATATACTTTAAATTATATAAATTTTCAATTTTTGAATCCACAGAAACTAAATTTTTTATAATATCGTAATTTTTTTGCATTAATTCGTTTTCTTTTTCTAAATCAACTATTTTGTTTATATACTCAGTATATTGATTATTAATATTATCAATTTTTTCTTTTATTTCACTTACTGAGTTTATTATATTATAATTCCAATAATCATCATCTTTTTCAATTTGTAACTCATCAAGTACTTTTTCACATTTTTTTATATACTCTTTTACAGTATAATCATAGCTAAAATACTCTAATTTCCAGCCTTTTTTATATACTTTTTTGGCATCTTCTATCTGTATATCTAAATTTATTATGTTTTTGGCCAAAAATTTTTCTAGATCAGTATCTTTACCTGTTATACTTAAGAGCTTCATTTTTTCAACAGCCATCTTTTTATCATTCCTCCTAAGTGCATCTATTATAAAATTAAATTTTATTTTTATCTAATTTATCAATTTTTTAAGTAACTTTTCTTTATCAATTCCATATCTTACAGCTTCTATTATACTTATAATATCTTTATTTTCAAGCTCTACTAAATTTAAATATGAATATATACAGTTAATACTTAATAAATTTGATTTAAAGTTTTTTATATATAATCCATGTAAATATTTTTTCATATTGCATTCTAGCTCATAAATATCATCTGTTGCAATATTTGAATAAACCGTTTTTTTCAATATTTCATTTAACTCTTCTATATTTTTAGCTTTTACCAATAATAATATTTGATTTTTTTTAAGTGCATAATTTATATCTATTATTGATTTTTCAATTTTATCTTCTGAAAAATTATAATATTTTTTCATTCTATATATCCATAAAATATTTGTAAAATCAATTTTTGCTCCTATCATTTTTTTTAAGTTTTTATTATTACCTGCTGAATTATATATGCTTTTTAAATACATTTTATCCAGTTCATTTTCTATCTCAAAAATACTATATTCTGTATCCTTATTTTCAAAATATTTTTTTAATATTTTTTTATATTTTGTATTATTAATAATTTTTAAAAATTCATCAATACTTTTAATACTTTCAAGACCTTTTAAATCTGTAAATATTGTATTTGTCCAAATTTTTATATTTTCATCATACTCATTTTTTGAATATAATAATTTTATTGCTTTTTTTATGCATCTAATTTCATATTTAGAAATTAATAAATTAAAAATTTGTGTATCATTTTTATCTAAATATTTCACAATTTTTTCTATATCATATATAATTTCACCATTTAATACTTTTTCAATTTGTTCTCTATCTGCATCTTCTGATAATACATTTAAACTTGAACTTTTATTTTTTAATATTGCTACTGCACTTTTCAAATTATTCTGTTTTGCTAAATCTTGCAAATCGTCATTTTTTAACCTTTTAGCATACATTCCTTTTAATTTTGCATTGATACTCGGATATTTTATTGCTGAAATTGACATTTTTTTTCACCTCTCTAGTCTTATTAATGTCTAATACTACTGTTTAATAATTTATCTAAGTATTTTTTCTATCATCTCATTTATTTTTTCATCTTTTTTTTCATTATAGTCATTTTGTATGTCTTGAATCACTTTTTTTGTGTTTTCATCTATTTCTTCTTTTTTATTAGAAAAATCTTTGTCACATTCTGATTTCAAAAAATTTATTTTGTATTTATATTTCGCATTTATTTCTGCTTTTCTTTTTTCAAGCTCTATTGTTACATAATTATCTAAATTTTCTTCTTTTTCTTCACATTTGTTTATTACTGCTCTTGATTGATTATCAATATCAACTAATTTATCAATTGTGTCTTTCATTTGTAATATCTCCTTAAAATTTTTCTTTATTATATATCTATTATTTATTTTTAACAACAAAAAATTCAAATATTGTGTAATTTATTCTAAAATTAACTAATAATTTTTATTTAACGAATCAAGCCAACAGATAACAAATTATATCTGTTGGCTTGATTTGTTAAAACTTTGAAATAGACTCTTTAGTCTCTTCCAAAATAAACTTTGTGAACTCCTTTTCGAACATCTTTGTTTGGAAAGTAATATCATAATTACCTTCTTGGTCGATGGCAATTGTGGATTTGTTCATTTCCATCCACTCTCCATGTGGTCCTTCTTGTTTTAATGTAAACCGAAGTATATAATATGGTGGCATTAACTGCACCCATTCATGTTCGGTTCTAAATGTTATATGACCAACTTGGTATATATTCATTGACCATTCCTCCTCTATACTATAGACGATGTTTGTGTACATTCGAACATATTGTTATAATATCACGCATTATTAATTTTTTCAATATTTATCTGTTTTTTTAGTTAAATAGTTGATATTTTTGTGGCTTTTAATAATGATTCTCTATTTTATACAAAAAATATCTTAATAATCAAATTCAATGTTACAAAAAATAGAATCTAGTTAATACTAGATTCTATTTTTTTATTAGATTTCATTTTACTAATTGCTAAACCATCTCCAACTTCTAAAATTTCAGTTTCTAAATTTGGATTTTCTGTAGTTTCTTTTATATATTCTCTTAAATTTCTAACTGCAGTACGTTGCTTGTGCTTATTATAATCACTCATAACATATCCTTTATATAATATGTTGTCTGCAAATATAATTCCATCTTGTTTTAACATTCTAAGAGCTTCTTTTAAGAAAAATGGATATTTCCCTTTAGCTGCATCAATAAATACGACATCATATTTTTCATTAAGTGTTGGAAGAATTTCAACAGCATCTCCTTCGTATAAATTGATTTTGTTTTCAACTTCTACTTTTTTAAAGTTTTGTTTAGCTTCTTCTATACGCTCTTCATCTCTTTCAATTGTATCTATTAATCCATCTTCTGCTAAATATTTTGAAAAACACATTGCTGAGTATCCTACAGCTGTACCTATTTCTAAAATTCTTTTTGGTTTCTTTTCGATTAAAATTTTTGCAATTACTTCCAATGTATCATCCATAATTATTGGTATGTGATTTTCTAATGCTTTTTCTTTAATTTTTTCTAATTCAAATTCATTCATATTTTTATCATCTTCCATAATTTATCTTTCTTCATTTTCTCTTTGTGATTGAATTTTATTTAATAACATTTCCATTGTAGCATCTGTTATAGACTCTGGATTTATGTTTAATTTAATAGCATATAATCTTGATTTTATACGAACTTTTTCCTTGTCTTCTCCTTTTTTTAAGCATTCAGTTGCATATTTTAATACAGTGGATCTCTTTTCAGCTCTTTCTAACTGTTTTCGCTGATTTATTATTGTTGTTGTGATACCATTTTGAATACCTGGTTTTTTTGATATTCCACGAACTGCTCTAAAGTCTTCAGCATTATTTTTTCTTACTCTTGCCATACTATTTTCCCCTTCTAGCTTCTCTTTCACGAGTTTTGCTATCTAATATTACTTTTCTTAATCTAATATTCTTTGGAGTAACTTCAACTAATTCGTCTTCTGCTATAAATTCAATTGCTTTTTCTAGTGACATTTGTAGTGGTGGAACTAAACGAAGTGCATCATCTGATCCTGAAGCTCTTGTGTTTGTTAAATGTTTTTCTTTACATACATTTATTGCAATATCTTCATTTCTTGAATTTATTCCAACTATCATTCCTTCATATACTTCAACACCTGGTCCTATTAGTAATTCTCCTCTTTCCTGTGCATTGTATAATCCGTATGTTACAGATACACCTGGTTCAAATGCTACTAAAACACCTCTTGTTCTTGATGATATTTCTCCTTTGTAAGGTTCATATCTATCAAATACACTATTCATTGTTCCTACACCTTTTGTATCTGTTAAGAATTCTGTTCTATATCCAATTAAACCTCTTGCTGGTATATCAAATTCTAGTTTTGTATGTCCAGCTTCTGCTGGTTCCATATTATTCATTTCAGCTTTACGTCTTCCTAATTTTTCAATTACAGTTCCAATTGCGTCATCAGGTACATTACAAACTAATTTTTCAATTGGTTCGCATTTTACACCATCTATTTCTTTGAAAATAACTTTTGGACGAGATACTAATAATTCAAATCCTTCTCTTCTCATTGTTTCAATTAATACTGATAAATGAAGTTCTCCACGTCCACATACTTCGAAGCTATCAGCTGAATCTGTTTCTTTAACACGTAAACTTACATTTCTTTCTAGCTCTTTAAATAATCTATCTCTAATATGTCTTGATGTTATAAATTGTCCTTCTTTTCCAGCTAAAGGTCCATTGTTTACACTAAATGTCATAGAAACTGTTGGTTCATCAATATCAACAAAAGGAATTTTTTCTGGGTGATCTATATCACATATTGTATCACCTATATTAATATCTGCAATTCCAGATAATGCTACTATATCACCAGCTTTTACTTCATCAACTTCAACTTTTTTAAGTCCCATATAAGTAAATAATTTAGCAATTTTACCTTGAACAACTTTTTCACCTTTGCATATAGAAATTGCCATACCGTTTTTTATTGTTCCTCTTTCAATTCTTCCAACAGCAATTCTTCCTAAATAATCATCATAATCAATATTTGAAACTAGCATTTGAGCTGTTCCATCCATATCGCATTTTGGTGGTTCTATTGTATTTATTATAGTATCAAAAATACAATGAACATTATCAGATTCATCATCTAAATGCATTTTTGCAATTCCATTCTTAGCTGATGCGTAAATTACAGGGAAATCTAATTGTTCATCAGATGCATTTAATTCAATAAATAATTCTAATACTTGATCAACAACTTTTAAAGGATTTGCTCCTGGTCTATCTATTTTATTAATTACAACTATTGGTTTTAAATTTAATGCTAGTGATTTTTTTAGAACTTCACGAGTTTGAGGCATTGGTCCTTCAAAAGCATCTACTAATAATAAAACACCATCAACTGTTTTTAAAACACGTTCAACTTCTCCTCCAAAGTCAGCATGTCCTGGTGTATCTACTATGTTTATTTTTATATCATTATACATAACAGATGTATTTTTTGAAAGAATTGTTATACCTCTTTCTTTTTCAATATCATTTGAATCCATTACTCTTTCTGCAACTTGTTCATTTGCTCTAAATACATGACTTTGTTTTAATAAAGCATCTACTAATGTAGTTTTTCCGTGGTCAACGTGTGCTATAATAGCTATGTTTCTTATGTTCTTATTATTCATTTTTATTACTCCTTTTATATTCATTTTTTATTTATCAAAAATCATTTTGATGGCAGACATAGAATTTTAATGTCTGCCATTTATTTGCATGCAATTTTTATTGCATTAATCTTTTGTTATTATTTCTTTGTTGTTATCTGTATTTATCATTGATTTTTCTGTTTCTTTAGTTGTTGTCATTCCTTTTTCTTCATCTTGTACTGCTACTGATTTTTCTCCATTTACCATTAAGTCTGTATCTTGGCTTGTGCCTTCTATTTCTCTTATTGATAATTCTATTTTTTTGTTTTCTTTATCTATGCTAATTATTTTTGCATTTACTTTTTGTCCTATTTTTAATGCATCTTCAGGTTTTGCAATTCTTCTTTCACATATTTGTGATATATGTATTAAACCTTCTATACCTTTTTCTATTTTTACAAATGCACCAAATGGAACAAAGTGTAGTACTTTAACTGGAATTACATCTGATACTTTATACTTTTCTTCTACTTTCTCCCAAGGATCTGGACCTTTTTTGTCATAAATTAATTTTAATCTTTTATTTTCTTTATCAACTTCTTTTACTTTAACTTTTATTTCTTGTCCAACTTCTAATATATCTTTTGGTTTTTTATCTCTTTCCCATGTCATTTCTGATATATGTAATAATCCTTGAACTACTCCGTTTATATCAACAAAAGCACCATATTCACTTAAACTTGTTACTGTTCCTGTATACATTTTTCCAACTTCTACATTATTCCAGAATTCATCAAGTTTTGCTTTCTTTTCTTCATCAGCTATTTGCTTTATTGATCCTATTATTCTATTTGTTTTTGGATTATACTCTATTACTTTGAATTTTACTTCTTTTCCTTTATATGTATGTGGATCTTCGTTTCTATTTATTCCAGATAATGATAATGGTATAAATATTTTTATTGTATTAAAGTTTGTTATTAATCCTTTTTCATTTACTTCTGAAACTATAGCTTTAAATATTGTATTATTATTTACTTTGCTTTCAAATTCTTTTTGATCAATTTCTCTTCTTGCTTTGTTATATGATAATAATACATTACCTAATCCATCATTTAATTTTACAACAACAGCAGTTACCCTGTCGCCTAATTTGAATTTTTCTTGTACTGTTTCGCCAGCATTTAAAATGTATTCGTTTGCTGGAATTATTCCATCAGCTTTATATCCAATATCTATAAACACTTCATTTTTAGGTGTTATTTCAATTACTGTTCCTGTAACAGTTTGACCAACTTTAATTTCTTTTAAAGTTTGATTTAATAATTCTTCAAATGTAATATTTTCATTAATTTTTTCCATAAATTTCTTACCTACCTTAACATTTTTTTATTATATATTATTTATCTTTATTTGTCAACATAACTATATTATCCATAATAATATTAGTTACTTTTTCTAAGGCTTCTTTATCTTTTTCTTTGCCGTAGTATTCTGAAAAATCTAGTGGCTCTCCAAAAACTAATTTTACTTTCGTAAATGGTTTAAATGAACCTTGAATTCCCATTGGAATTACCTTAGTTCCTGTTTTTAAAGAAAAGAATGCAGCTCCACTTTTTGCCTTTAAATTTTTTGCCATACCTTTTCTTGTTCCCTCTGGAAATACGCCTAATACTTCGCCATTTTTCAATGCCTTTAAAGATCTTTTCATTGCTTCAATATCATTTTTTTCTCTATTTATTGGTATCGTATCTGATAGTTTAAGAGCCCATCCCAAGGCTTTGTTTCTGAACATGCTTTCTTTACATATAAATCTAACTTTTCTCTTACATCCACAAACAACAGCAAGAGCATCTAACATATTTACATGATTTGCACATAATATATAAGCTCCTTCATCAGGTAGATTTTTTTCATCAACCTTTTTTATTCTATATACTAATTTATAAAACACATTATATACTATAACTTTAGTAAGCTTTAATCTAAATCTTTTAAAAGCTGTATCTGGTGTTTCCTCATAAACCTTTTGTTCAAGTCTTTGCTCTTTTTTAGTATTTTTTATTAATTTTACAATTTTTTTAGTAACTTGTTTTATCGTCATATTTGTTGAATCAATCACTATTGCATCCTCTGCGACTTTTAATGCACCAAATTCTTTATTTTTGTCATTCTCATCGCGATTTTTCATATTTTGTAATACTTCTTCATATGTTGACTCTATATTTTTTTGCTGATTTTGTTTAAATCTTCTCTTTGCTCTTTCTTTTACATCTGCATCTAAATAAATTTTTACATCTGCTTTTGGAAATACAACTGTTGTTATATCTCTACCTTCCATTATTATATCTTTATTTTTAGCTATTGCTCTTTGCAAATCTACAAGTTTAAGTCTTACTTCTTTTATACTTGAAACCTTTGACACAAGTTTAGTTACTTCCATACTTCTTATTTTATCAGTAACATCTTCTCCATTTAAAAATACTTTTTTGTTTTCTTCATCTAAATTTATATCTATATTGTTCAATAGATCTTTTATTTTATCTAATTCATCTAATTTAATATTTTTATTTATCATATCTAATGTTACACATCTATACATAGCTCCTGTGTCTATACATTCTAAGCCTAATTTTTGGGCTACTATTTCTGTTATACTTCCCTTTCCGCTTCCTGCAGGTCCATCTATTGCAACTACAAATGACATTCTTACTCCTCCTTGTATTATAACTGAACCAATACTTTGATTAGTTATTGGTTTCATCCATTATTATAGATTTTACTAAGATTTCTATTTTTTGAACATTCATTGATGTCAATCTTTCAATTTCCTTTTTTACCTTGTTTTGAAACTTTTTATGACATTCTTCTATATTACAACCATATTTTACTATAGATTGCATATAAATTGACATTCCTTCACCATATTTATCTATTCTTATTTTTGAAATTTTAACTATGTCTTTTTCTTTTTTTACTAACATTTGTATTATTTGTCTAAATACTGTATCTGAAATTGTAAAATTTCCTAAATAACTAAATGTAGGTCTTATTATTGATTTTTCAGCAATATATGGATCTTGACCTCCACCTTTCATTTTAAATATTTGCAAAGGATCTAATAAAAATCCTGAAAAATCTTTTTTTATTTCAAATGTAGGCACTGGTATAACATGTTTACCTTGTGTTACACGAATTCTTCTAGCTTTTTGCATTTCTTCTTCTGTTGCAACATCTGATATATAAATAGTTTTACTTATTGGTGGTAATTCTAAATTTTGAGCAATTTTTGATACCATTCCATCTGATGTTCCTAATATTAAAATAGATTCTGGCTTATATTTTTTTATAGCTTCAACAATCACATTTTTTTCGTCTTCATTAATAAAAAGAGCATGCCTTATTGTTTCTATTTTAGTTGGTGCTTTTTTCGCTGATGTACCAGCAACTACTTCATTGTCATTTACAAGTAATCCGTCATCTATTATGTATTTAATATTATTTTCACCCGCAACCATTTGAGCTCTATAGCTCTTTCCTGTTCCTGATGGTCCAACAAAAGCATAAACTCTTATTGTTTCGAACATAATTTTATTCCTCCTAAAACATTTGTATGTATTATATCATTATTGTTTACAAAGAAAAAGTATTTTTTTAAATTTTTCTTTGTATTTAAAGCTGTTTTAATTTAATAAAAAAATCAAATTTAGAAAAATCCAAATTTGATTTTTATTTTACTCATTTAATATTTTTATGATAACTTTATTTTTTCATATTTCCCCAATTTTTAGCTGCTTTTACTAGATTAGTCATCAGCATTGCTATTGTCATTGGACCTACACCTCCTGGCACAGGTGTTATATATGAAGCCTTCTTGCTTACTGATTCAAAATCTACATCTCCTACTAATTTACCATCCTCAGTTCTATTTATACCAACATCTATTACAACTGCACCTTCTTTTACCATTGTATCTTTTATATATTTAGGTTTTCCAAGAGCTGCTACTAAAATATCTGCATTATTTGTTATTTGATGTATATTTCTTGTTCTTGAATGACATATTGTTACAGTAGCATTTTTAGCTAACAAACATTGTGCTAGTGGTTTTCCTACTATATTGCTTCTTCCAACAACTACAGCATTTTTCCCTTCAATATCAATGCCATATTCTTCCAACATTTTCATAACCCCAAAAGGTGTACATGATATAAAGCAATCTTCTCCAATTATTAATTTACCAACATTTACAGGATTAAATCCATCCACATCTTTTCTATAATCAATTCTATTAAAAGCTTTATTTATATCCAAATGTTTTGGGATAGGACTTTGCAATAAAATACCATGAATATCATCTCTAACATTCAATTCATCAATCAAACTCAAAAGTTCATCCATTGTAATATCAGAATTTCTTAAAAATTCCTCATACTCAATACCGATCTCCTCACATGCTTTACTTTTATTTTTAACATATACTTTAGAAGCCTTATCATCGCCAACCATAATAACAGCAAGTTTAGGAATAATTCCCTTCTTTTTAAGTTTTGCAACATCCTCCTTAAGATCTTCCCTAATCTTTTTAGCTAAACTCTTTCCATCAATAATAACTGCCATATTCAATTCTCCCTTCTATTCTTTCATGCAAACTTTTTTAACCAAATCACATAGTTACCCTTTTTAGTATTCCCAGCAATTTCATCAACAATAAACTTGCCTTTTCCTCTAATAGTTATAATATCTTTTTCTTTAATCAATTTAGTTGCCTTGCTTTCAACCTCATAATTAACCAAAACTCGCTCTTGTTCCAAAATATCAATAGCTTTACTTCTAGATGTTTTTGCCAAGTCAGCAATAATATTATCTAAACGAAGCGATGAGGCAACAATCTTAATGTCTATAAACTTTTTTTCAACTGATTTTATTTCATTCAATTTAATAAGGCAAACATCACATCCGCAAAATCTATTTAGAGATTTTATGTTTGTATAAATAAATTTTTCAAGCTCCTTTTTTACAATAATATCAGCACCATCATCATATGAAATTATGTCACCAATTTTAGTTCTACTAATTCCAAGTTTTATTAGTCCGCCTAAATACACACTATGATTAAATTTTCCAATATCTTCCTTACTTAATTTAATTCTAAAAACAGAAAATACAGTATCATATTTAAAATTATTTTGTTCAAAAATTATCTTCATTTTTTCTGGATATATAACAACTGTTTTTCTATCTGAATTATCAATGCCACCAGAAAAAACATAATTTTCAAATTTAATTATATTAAGAACATTTTTTAAAATATTCTGTTCGTGTTCGTTTAAAAAATCTGTAGTTTCAATTTTATTACTTTTATTAACCATTTCAATTTTATCAAATAATTTAGAGATTAATAATTTTTCTTCTGAATTTCTATATTTTTCTAAAATTAAATGTTTATCCATGTAATACCTCATTTACAATATTTTCGTTTTTTACCCAGGAAGCAACAATACTATTGCAATCTAAACCATTAATTTGCTCAAGCTCTTGAACACTACCTTGTTTTACAAACTCATCATCATATCCGCAATTTTTTATATTTACATCTATAATACCATTTTTCGCAATTAATTCATTTACTGTAGTTGCTAATCCACCTTTTATCAAACCATCTTCTATTGTTATAACATTTTTTGTTTTTTCTATTGATTCTATTATTTTATTTTCATCAAATGGTTTTAAAAATCTAGCATTAATAATTTCAGCATTAACTCCAATTTTTGAAAATTCATCTGCAACCTCTACTGCCTTTTCAACCATTTTTCCAATAGCAATTATTGTTACATCTGAACCTTCTTTTAATAGCTCTGATTCTCCTAATACAATTTTTTCATTGCATTTTAGCTTCAATTTTCCTTCTCCACCTCGTGGATATCTAATTAAAATTGGTCCATTAAAATTTACTGCAAAATCTATCATTTGTTCAAGATCCTTAAAATCTTTTGGAGCCATAATTGTCATATTAGGCACAATTGAAAAAGATGCCATATCTAATAGTCCTTGATGTGTTTCACCATCATTTCCAACAATTCCAGCTCTATCTGCACACATTATTACATGTAAGTTTTGCATACAAACATCATGAATTACCTGGTCATAAGCTCTTTGATAAAATGACGAATATATTGGAACAACTGGAATTAATCCACTTTTTGCCATTCCGGCAGCCATACCTATGGCGTGTTGCTCTGCAATTCCAACATCAAAAAATCTTTTTGGATATTTCTTTTTAAATTCTGATAATCCTGTTCCATCAGCCATAGCTGCTGTAATTGCTACAATTCTATTATCGTTTTTTGCAATTTCTACCAGTTTCTCTCCAAATACTTTTGAATAATCTTTACTTTTTGCTTTTAAAACCTCACCTGTTTTTTTATCAAATGGTGCTGTTCCATGAAATTTTGATGGATTTTTTTCTGCAAGTTTATATCCTTTTCCTTTTTTAGTAACAACATGTACTAAAACTGGTCCTTTACATTTTTTGCTTTGCTCTAAAATTTCTTCAACAGCCTCAATATCATTTCCATCTACAGGTCCCAAATATGTATATCCTATATCTTCAAAATACATTTTAGATATAAAAATTTGCTTAATACTATTTTTTATTCTTGATGTTAGTTTTACTATTTTATTTCCAACTTTAGGAATATTCCCCATTCTAATTCTTACTTTTTCATTTGCTTTTGTATATACATTTTTTGTTCTCATTTTACCTAATAATAATGAAATTCCTCCAACATTTTTTGATATACTCATTTCATTATCATTTAATACAACTATAATATTAGATTTACTTGCCCCAGCATCATTTAAAGCCTCTTCAGCCATTCCACCTGTTAAAGCACCATCTCCAATAACAGCAATGACCTTGTAATTTTCATTTAAAATATCTCTTGCTCTCGCCATACCTAATGCTGCAGAAATTGATGTACTACTATGTCCTGTATTAAAACAATCATATTCTGATTCTGTTGTTTTAGGAAAACCTGAAATTCCATCAAGCCTTCTTAAGGTTTTCATTTGATTTTTTCTTCCAGTTAAAATTTTGTGTACATAGGTTTGATGACCTACATCCCAAATAATTTTATCTTTTGGAGTATCAAATATACTGTGCAATGCTATTGTTAGCTCTACTACTCCTAAATTTGAAGCCAAATGTCCACCATTTTTCGATACAACATCTATAATATATGACCTTATTTCTTCAGCTAGTTCTTTTTTATCTTCATAATTTAATTTTTTTAAATCTTTTGGATTTGTGATGTTATTTAAAATGTCTTCCATAAAAAATTCCTTCTTTTAAATTTTTCTTGTTAATGCATTTTTTGCGCCCCACATACATACATTTGTACATTTGAATCCAGGATATGTACATCTTGCTCCTTTTGCATATGGTAATAAATAATTATAAATTTCTTCGTTTGTTTCTTTAGTATTTTCTATATATTTATTTAAAATCTCATAAGTTTGTTTCATTATTTCTAGTTGAGCACAACCACAAACTCTTTCTTTACATTTTAAAATAAAGTTTTCTGCTGTTCCTCTTTCATTTATTTGTATAAGCATTCCTTGTGGATATAAGTCTGCTAAACTGTTCATATCTTCAAGCCACATATTTTTCAGCTCTTCATTGTTTTTAATAATTTCTGGTATATAAAATTTTACTTCGTCTAAAAGTCTTATTTTATATTGTAGTGTTCTATGTCTTTGCGCTTGTGCAAACTCTGCGAAAGTACCTTCATATGTTGTGCAATAGTTTTCTCCAAATTCTTCCTTACGACTTTTTCTTTCATCGAATAATGATATTTTACGCATTTTTGCATCTGAATTTAGCTCTGGGATTATAAAATCTGAAATGCAGTCTAAAAATTCTTTCATATATGATTTTAATTTTTTATTAAATTCGTTATCATCTTCATTTTTTATGTAGTCTTCAAACCAATGTGCAATATAGTTTAATTGTCTTAAACTTACTGTATATTCCATTGTTGTAGCTGGAGTAAAAATACTAATTAAATATCTAGCATTTTCTTGTGCTAATTTTTTTACCTTTTTTTCATCTATTTGAGGATATACTTTTGAAATCTCTTTTTTGTAAATTTCTATCCATTTTTCATATACATTTTTTTCTTGCTCTGAAGGTTGCATTTTTGTGTATCTTGCTGATTTTTCTGATGTTGTATACATACCTTCATTGTTTAATATCATTGCCAAAATTTTAGGAATTCCTTCTAATGCTAAATTATATGAAGTATGGTCAAATACACTGTGGTGACCAGAATTTAAAGTCATGTTCGCTCTTCTTATTGTTTTTTCTTCTGGTTCAGAAAATAAAGCCTCTATATCATCTGGCATATAACATATACCCGCCGACTTTCCTCCAAACTTTAATGCTTCATCCTTTGTTAATTTATATCCAGGATTTGTTGATGCTAATATAGAAACTTTCATATTTACTACCTCCATTTATTGTATTTTATTACTTTTTTTTTAACATTTATATCCTATCATACTGCATTGCAAAAATAAATATTTTTCTGAATATTTTTTTCTTTTCAATTTTTGTATCCATTTAAGGTTATCCTTATTTTTACTTTTATAACAAAAAATAGAGCAATGCAGATGTACATACTAATACATCCGCATGCTCTCTTTTCGAAAATGCAACATACAAAATATTATTCTTTTTATATTTTTTATAATATTTGCCGTCAGTCAATTCACCGTAAACCAATATAAATTATAATCTGTTAAAATCACCATTTACATTTTATGCCAAATTTTCTATTTCTTCTTTCGTCAATCCAGTTAATTCTGATATTAAATCAATATTCATTTCCTTTTTCAACATTTTTTTCACAAGTTCTTTTTTTGCTTCAGTTCGACCTTCAGTTCGACCTTCTGCACGACCTTCTGCACGACCTTCTGCACGACCCTCAGCACGACCCTCAGCAAGTCCTTTAGCTCGCCCCTCGGCTAATCCTGCTGCTAATCCTTTTTCCTTCATTTCAGCCATCGCACTATTGTAGTCATATCGTGCCCAGTCTTCGGCATCTGCTAATTGTTGTACTTCTTCGTCTGCATTTAAAAGTCGTAATTGTCTTACTGCTTCTTCTAATTCAGCTCTTGTTCTTGCCATATTTTGTACCTCCTCTCCATATGGATTTATAAAAAATTCTAACCATGGGTCTATTTCTCCTGTTTGATTTTTATATCTTTTGTATTTTTGTAGCTCTAATATATGTATTTCTGTATTTTTTGTTAATATTTTCTCTTTATGATTTTCTTCCCTGTAATGCCATACTGTATGATATTCTTGTATGCTTTCTAAATTTGGAAAATCTTCTTCCATTAGTACTACTAATACTGTTCTTTTTAGCTGTTTATAATCTTCTTTTACTTTGATGTCTGCCACATATGTTTTTGATAAATATGCTATAAATCTATCTGGTAAATAATCATATGCTTTTCTTTGCATTTCTACTATGTACTTTTGAAGATATTTATCTTTTGCAATTAAATCAGCTACCATTTGCTTATCTTTTGTTTTTTCTTTTAATAATTCTAATTTGAAGTTTGTTGATATTTCTTCAATTTCTTCCCCTGTTATGTGCTCTAAAAAGCTTTTTGTTATTCTTTCGTTTCCTGGATTTCCTAACAAACATTTGAATATTACATCATTTGTTGGTAGGTATTTGGGGCTTGGGGTGTTTGTTAAACTTTTTGCCATAGTTTTTCCTTTCTTTTATTTTAACATATTAGTTAATTTTCATGCAATAGTTTAAGTGCTTTTTATTTATGTTGTTTGGAATTTTATTTAGACTCGTGAGAATTTTAAACTGTAGTATCGCATTTACTTTTTCTGAAATTATTTTGATTTAAATTATTTTGAAATATAAAATTATTAGAAATTCATTAAAGTTTTGTGAAACTTGCAAATTGTAGTGAGAATACAATTTTTTTATATATTACTTTAATCTTTTATTTAGTTTGTAGCTTAATTTTATTAAACTATTGCATTGCTTATGCCCTTTGGAATATTTTAGAATTTAAATTTTTGAATTAAATTTATGAGCTTTAAATTTGCTCTGAATAAAAATATTTTGCATTAAGCTTTTAACTTGTATGTATTTTATACTGAATTTATCTATTTTTCAAGAAAAATCGTAAGACAAAATTCGAGTTTTTTTGCAATAAGATTCTATAAAATAAGAAAAGAGAACAATGCTCTTTTCTTATTATTTTTAATCTATTTTATTACTTTTATTGCTTCTTTTGTAACTTTATTTTTATCAAATTTATTTACAAGCCAAATTACTAAACCAGCTAAAATAAATGTTGCTACATAAACCATTACTATTATTTTTACATTACCATCCATTATTTTTGAACCGACTATTGTTGATGATATTATTGATGGAAATCTTGCAAATGTTGATATTAATATGAACCTCCACGATTTGATTGGTAATAATCCTCCCAAATACACTAGTAAATCTTTTGGTGTTCCTGGAATTAAAAATAAAATCATCATTACTAATTCTATATTTTTTGAATCTTTAAAAAACTTACTGTTTTCAATTTTTTCAATTTTTTCTTTTTTAAAAAATTGCTCTATGTATGATTTTCCATATTTTTTTACTAAATAAAAAATTAATGTTGTTGTAATAAATACCGTTGCTAATATAAATATGGTTCCACCAACAGTTCCATAACACATTCCTGCTAATACCTCTAATGGTTCACCAGGAAGTACTACTAATAAAATTTGAGCAAATTGTAATGCTAATAATACCCAGAATTTTCCCATACCCATTCCATCTAATTTTTGCTGAAATTTAAGTCTTCCTTCTGGAGTTGTTATTCCTTTCATTGTTGGAAATAAGTATATTATTAATCCAACAAATAAAGCAACTGATAATATTGTAAATATAATTTTTAAAATTTTCTTCTTATTATTCATATATTACTACACCTTTTCTTTATTATAATTCTATCGAAAAATATTTTATGTACTTAATTTACACAAAATTACAAATTTTTCTATTGTTTTATTATATCACAAAAAAAATAATTTACAAATCAATTTTTCTATGATATACTTTTTAATATAAAATATCCTTAAAGGAGGAATTGTTATGGCAATAGCAATCATAATCATAATTGCTGCATTAACCGGATTTAGTGGATTAGCCCTCTATAGTCTTTGTCGAGTTTCGGCAGACGCAGATGACTTTTTCGGAAGTCGCTAGTTGCCAGGAGGCCACAAATTTTATTTTTGTAGCCTCCTTTGTTTTATTTTAATATTCGTAATGTATTCAAAATTGTAATTAATGTTACACCAACATCAGCAAAAACTGCTTGCCACATTCCTGCTATTCCAATTGTACTTAATACCAATATTACTATTTTAGTAGCTATTGCAAATATTAAATTTTGTTTAATTATTTTACTTGTCTTTTTTGAAATTTCAATTGCTTCATTTATTTTATCTATTGAATCAGTCATAATAACCACATCAGATGCTTCTATAGCTGAATTTGCTCCAACTCCTCCCATAGATACACCTACATCTGCTAATGCAAGCACTGGAGAATCATTTATTCCATCTCCAACAAATGCAACTTTACCATCTGTGTTTTTATATTTCTTTAATATTTTTTCTAATGCATTATATTTATCAGCTGGTAACATTTCAGCTTCTACATTTTTTACTTCAAGTTCATCTGCAATTTTATTTGCAATTCTTCTGTTATCACCTGTAAATATTCTAACTTTTATGTCTCGATCTTTTAATTTATCTAGAGCATCTTTTGTTCCTTCTTTTATTGTATCAGCTAAATTAACAGCACCAATAACTGTTTCATTTATTTTTAAGAATATTTTTGTCCCTTCTGTTTTATCTTTATCATAATCTACAAGCTCTTTATTTCCAACTAATATAGTATTTCCTTCAAATTTATAACTTAAACCTCTTCCAGAAATTTCTTTAAAATCTTCTACTTTTTGTTTATCAAAATCAATATTAGTTAGTTTTAAAATTGACTGTGCTATTGGGTGATTTGAAAAACTTTCTCCCATTACAATATATCTTAACACATCTTGCTCTGTATAATTTTTATCATAAACATCAATTTTTCTTATTTCAAATTTTCCTTTAGTAAGTGTTCCTGTTTTATCAAAAGCTATTTCTTTTACATTTTTTAATGCATCTAAGTAATCACTACCTTTTATTAATATTCCAGATTTAGAAGATTTTCCAATTCCAGAAAAATAACTAAGTGGTACTGATATTGCTATCGCACAAGGACATGATATTACTAAGAATATTAATGCTCTATAAATACTTTCACTATATGTTACCCCTTTATTTATTAAAGGTAAAAATACTGCAACTAATACTGCTAATATCAACACAATTGGTGTATAGATTTTTGAAGCTTTATTTACAAAAGTCTCTGTTTTTGCTTTTTTATCTGTAGCATTTTCAACAAGTTCTAAAATTTTATTTACTGTACTATCTTCATAATCCTTAGTAACTCTAACTTCTAACAAACCTTGTTCATTTATACTTCCAGATAATACATTATCACCTTCGCGTACATGACATAATAAGCTTTCTCCTGTTAATGAAGATGTATCTAATGATGCACTCCCTTTTGTGACAATTCCATCAATTGGAACTTTTTCACCTTGTTTAATAATTATTGTATCTCCCATTTTTACTTCTTCTGGAGAAATTTGTTTACATTCTTTTTCTGTTATTTTTACATTTGCATATTCTGGTCTTATATCCATTAATTCAGATATTGATTTACGAGTTTTATTAACAGCTTTACTTTCTAGTATTTTACCAATTTCATATAAAGTAATAACCATTAAACCTTCCATTTTTTGACCAACTAAAAATGCACCTACTACTGACACTGTAATTAATAAACTTTCATTTATTTTTTTACTTGATATTAATAATTTTATTGCATTTTTTACTGTTCTATATAACAAAATTAAATAACCAACTATAAGTATAGCTGTTCCTAAACCTTCTTGTAATGGTGCATAAATTCCTATTAATGCAATTGCTAAACCTACAATTAATCTTATTATTTCTGGAAGTATGCTTTGCTTTTTCATTTTTTTACTTTTTAATTTTTTATTTTCAATTAAAGTAACTTCTGGCTCTATGCTTTGAATTATTTTTTCAACCTCTTCTTTAGATAAATTACTTGTTTCATATACCAATTTTAATGTATTAAAATTAACTGTTACATTTTTTAAACTTTCATTTTTTGAGAGCTCTTGTTGTATTTTATTTGCACAATCTGCACAATCCAAATCTTTTAATAAATATACATGTTTTTTCATTTGCATTCCTCCTATTCTTCTATATGCTCTTTAACTAATTTATATATTTGATAAATATGGTCATCATCTAATGAATAATATACCGTTTTTCCTACTTTTTTAAACTTAACAAGTTTAGCTTGTTTTAAAACTCTTAATTGGTGTGATATTGCAGATTGTGTTGAATTTGTTATTTCTGCGATTTCACCAACACATAATTCATCTTGTAGCAATGCACTTATTATTTTCATTCTTGTTGAATCTCCAAATACTTTAAAAAGCTCTGCCATATCGAAAATTATATCTTCATCTATCATTTCTTTTTTTATTTTTTCTATTTTTTTATAATCAATAAATCCCTGATCTTCATTTATCAAAATATCACCTTCTTTTATATGAATATTTGCTCATATGTTCATTATATGCTTATAAATTTTATTTGTCAATACTATAAAATATTTTAATTTACAAAATTATATAAATATGGTACACTAATTAACACAAAGATTTTTCTTTGCATATGCGAACTAATTAGGAGGTTTCATTTTATGCGGACAAAAAGTCTCATTACAATCGTGCTTTCCGTTTTGATGATATTGGTTTTCACACCAACTATCGTCTCTGCTGAAAGCATCGAAACAACAGGAAGTACTTCATTTCTGACCAAATATGATTTGAATGACGATCAGATTGTAAATGGTTTGGATTTGGCTCTCATGAAGCAAAAGGTTATTGAAGGAAATTGTACCTTATGTGAACTAGTTTCTCTTAATCGATTCCTTCTCGATGTTGATGTCACAACTAATACTACTATTGATGTTAGTGATTACACAACTGAAAACCTTGAAATCATATCTAATATTAGCAATGATCCGGTCAAAATTGACATGGAAAAATCGGAATTGATATTTGAACACGAAACATTGCAATTTGCAGGACTTATGAACATTGGTACAAATTTAGAAATTTTTCAAGGAAAATGTACAGACAGTGATAAATCCATTGTACAAACATATAAGGTTTTTGCATTTAATGAAAAGCTTTATATTGATGTAACGGCTCTTCCTCAATTGACAGCCGAAGCAATTTTTCTTGATGAATTAGAAGTATCTGAAACCAATACACAAAAGCTCCTTAATGTATTTTCGTCCAACTATACTGGAGCTATCAACTCTAGTGCTGGAGAACTAACATTAACCTTTGTAGGTCTTGGAGCTAAAATAAATGTAATTGCAATGGCAGAACCCGATGTTCCTGATTCTGCTACTGAAATTTACAGGCTTCAAATCAACCCGAATTCACGTGTTGTAATTGTTTTGTATCAAAGTGACAACAGTTACTTACTTGAATATCGTATGTAGTAAGTCAAAAAAATATTTTGTGTTCGCATCGGCACTGAGGAGTTTATCTCCTTAGTGCTTTTTATAAAAAAAGGATATTATTTTACAATAATATCCTTTTTTCTTATTCATCAATACAATTATTTAATTTTTCTATAATTCCTTCTTTATCCATATTTCTTCCAATAAATACAAGTTTAACTGTTCTATCTCCATATTTTTCATCCCAGCTTTTCTTTATATCTGGATTTTGAGCAATTATTTGTTTTTGCTCTTCTGGACTAAATGAAGCAACCCATTCCCCTGCACAAAAAGCTTGTACTTGTTTTCCAGATTGTTCAAATACGTATGATGACTCTGGCTCATCTGAAAACCATAATACACCTTTACATCTAATTATATTTGATGGAAAATCTACAGCAAATTTATCAAATTTATCTCTGTTAAATGGTGATCTTTTATAATATACAAATGTTCCTATTCCATATTCTTCTGTTTCACTTTCATCGTGATTATGGTGGTGATGACCGTGATGATGCTCATGTTCCTCTTCATGTTCTTCATCTTCGTCGTCATCATGATGATGATGTTCTTCATGATCTTCTTCATTATCTTCTCTATTTAGCTCTTCTATCCAACCAGCTGACATTGATGCTTCTTCAAAATTAAATGAATTTGTATCTAATATTTTATCAACATCAACTTTTGAATAATTTGCTTCAATTATTTCTGCTTTTGGTTGAAGTTTTTTTACTATTGCTTTAACCATATTTAATTCATCTTCAGATAATTCATCGACTTTGTTTAATATAATTTTATTACAAAACTCAATTTGTTGAATTAATAGATTTTCAATATCCTCTTCTTCAATATTTTCTTTTACTAAATTGTTTCCACAATTAAATTCATCTCTTAAGCGCAAACTATCAACAACAGTTACTACATTATCTAATCTACAGATTTTTGGTAATCCATATTGTTCTGTTTGCTCTGATAATACAGTTATTGTTTGAGCTATTGGTAATGGCTCACATACTCCACTTGCTTCTATTAATATATAATCAAATTTTTTTGTATTTATTATATCTACTATTTGTTGCATTAGGTCAACTTTTAATGTACAACAAATACAACCATTTTGTAATGGAACTAAACTAGAATCTTCTTCTTGAACTATCCCACCTTTTCCTATTAAATCCGCATCAATATTTACTTCTCCTATGTCATTTACGATTACTGCTACTTTATAACCTTTTTGATTATTTAAAACATGGTTTATAAGCGTTGTTTTTCCTGCTCCTAAATATCCTGTAAGTAATGTAATTGGTACTACCTTTTCACTCATATTATTACTTCCTTTCCTCATCTCATATTTGTATATTATACATAATTTTTGCTTTATTTTCAAGTATTTCCATAAAGTATATTTAATAAAAAAATAGGTACTTTATTTTTACCATAAATAATACCTATTTTTAAATTTTTATTTATCTTTGCTTTCATCTTCATTAGAATTTTTATTAATTCCTTTATCATTATTTCCATTTTCTGTATTCTCAGTTTTATTATCTGCTATTTTTTCGTCATTTTCTTTATTGTTTTCTTTTATTTTTTTGCTTCTTATAAATATAACAGTCACCGCAATTATAATAATCAAAATTATAACAATTGTTAATATCAACATATATTTATCACTTTTATTTTTTATATTAAATTTAGAAATTTTTACATTTAAAGAAGTGTCTTCTACTTTTTTTGAAATTTCTATATGCTCAACATCATATGTTGTTATATCTTTTAATTTTATTTCAGTATTTTTTACTTTAACAGGATCTTTAACTCTAAATTTTATATACCCTATTGTATTTGATCTGTTTTCATCATTTGAATATATTAAAAATGTTGGCTTATCCGCATTTTCACCATCTTCATTACCATTTAATGATATATACCCTATAGACCAGCCTGTTCCAACTTCTAGATTTGTTGAACTATTATTATCAGAAAATTCAAGAAGTTCAAGAACATCCTTATCATACTCTAAAGCACCAAAAACTGCCATTACTTTTTCATCTTCATTATCCAATGAAAGAGATATAATTATTTCATCATTAGAATGAACCTTTGGATTCTTTTTAGTTGATTCACTATTGTTAATACAATAACTCGTACCTATTGTTGTTGCTTCTACATTAGTTGAAAAAATAAAAACTGACAACATTATCAAACTAATTATCTCTACAATTTTTTTTACATTTTTCATTTGTTTCCTCCTTCTATCTACATAGATTATGATGTAATTATATCACTACATAAATAGAATTGTCAAAATAAAAAAAAGGTCTAAAAAAGGAGACAGTCCTTGAATTCATTAAGGACCGTTCCCTTTTCTAAATTTTAGTTTACTTTTTTATTTATGCTTACTCTTAGGCTAGTTTTAGAAGGACCGTCCCCGTTTTTTTATTCTATAACTTCTAATGCATCTTTGTTGTCTGTTCCATTAAAATTGTAGTAACTGCTTGGTATTTCGCCTACAATTATAGATTCTGCTATTAAAATTTGATTTTTTATTTCTTCTGTTGTACTGTTGAACGGTGTTAGAATTGATACATCGCAGGTTATATCTAAATAAATTTGATGCAATGTTTGATTTATTCCTGCAGTTTTGAATTCTGATTTTAGCTCTGTTTCAACATTTCCTATTGTTGACATTTTTACTTTTACATATGGTCCGCTTCCAGATAATAGTTTAATACCTGTAAAACTTCCTAATCTTATTCCAAAACTTGCATTATCAACACTGTTTAGCTCTTGCTGAATTTTTATCGCCACATCGGATATAATTTCATTTACTGGAATAATATTTAATTTTACCATTTGAATTTTACCTGCATCATCTTTTATTACAACAGCTAGATCTTCATATCTGTAGTTTTCCATAACTATTGTCGCTTGCTCATTTGAAATTATCGTTGCTATACTTTTGGCTTTATTAGAGCATTGTCTTTTTACTATTGGATCAATAGCATTTATAACACTGTAAGCAACGATTATTTCAATAAGTAAAATTGCAATAACTTTAAACAATACTTTTTGTTTTTTGGGCATTTTATTATTTTTACGAATATTACCATTATTATAAAGCTCAAATTTTGGAAGCCTTATTCTATTTCTAGAATATATTTTTTCCATTTTATTATGATATTTGGGTACATGCATATTTTGGAATATATAATTGGTCTCCTATATTTAATTTATCAACATCTTCAATGTTATTTACAGTGGCAATTTCTTCCATTGTACTTTTAAACTTTTTAGCTATTTTCCAAAGTGTATCTCCTTCTTTTACAAAATATATAACTAAACTACTTGAATTATTATTACCACTGTTTTCTTCTACATTTATATTACTTACAATATTTACTGTATTTTTTTGATACATATTTAATATAAAATTCATACTTATTTTTACATCAACAGTATTATCTGGCATACAAATAAAATCTTTTGAATCAATTTCTATATTTGTAGTTATATTAGAGCTTTTGTTTATTCTTTCACTGTTTATTGTATGTGTAAAAGATATTGTTTGTTCTTTTACTTCTATTCTGTTAGTCGCATTTGATTCATATAAAATTCTTAATATTAATTCTCCTTCATATGATATTGAACCATTTAAAATATTTTCTTTTACTATATTTGGACATGATTTAATACTATATATTTTATTGCTATTAATATCAGAAACATCTATTTTTTCTTGAATGTTACACATGTCTTTTATAACATTTTTATCTTGCATTAAACTTACTTGCTCTTGGCACATTGTTATTTCTTCTTCTGGGCTATATAAATCCTGTATTAAATTTATTTCTTTATTTTCAAAAGCACTACATGAAATTGAAAATTCAATTTCGATAAATATTGAATGATCTTCAACATTATTTGGTTTTATATTAATATTTCTTATTTCATAATTAGTATTGCAAATTTCTTGGTCAGATATATTTGGAATATCTATAAATCCCATAATCGGTATTTGTGCTGTTGTTGTATTTATTTTTTCATCTTCAGTCAAATACATTATTTCTACCATTACATCTGCTTTTGATAAAACTTTGTTGTAGCTTATTTTTATATCTTTATTTTTTATTGATATGTCACTGCTTAATATATCAGCTAAATTATCATTAATTGTTATTGTATCCTTTGCAATTGCAACTGTTTCCCCTTTTCCTTTTAAAGAGTTTACTGTTGTAGAATTACTTATCATTTGTATTTTTTGAGTATCATTTATTGATTTAACAAACTCTTTTTCATTATTAGAAAATACTTTTATGTTTGCCTCTAAATTAACCTTAATGTTTATTTTTCTACCATTTAATATTTTGCACTCTATATTTCTTATATTTAAATCACAATCAAAATCCATATCTTGAGTTAATTTTTCTATTTCTATACTTTGTGAAAAATCAATTACAGTATGTAAGCCTCGTATATCATTTTGTTCATTATCTGCAATGTACATAACATATGTATATACTCCTCCATCTATTTTTAATCTGCCATTTACAATTTCTTTTTTATAGATATATACATTTCCTGAAGAATCAATAGTACTTAATATATCTGGTTTTACATCTGGAATTATAATATTTTCCTCTGCACAAAAATTATCCTTTTTTTGATTTATTATTTGATTTAGGCATATTTTTTCAGTTTCAAAATCAACCATATATTCACATTCCTTTCTAACTTTATTTTGTAAATTTTATATTTTAAAATTCACCATACATTTAGTACTAATATATTTTAGAGCAAAAAAAAAATTCCTTTTTCAAGGAATTTTTTTAATCTATTTTTCTTCTTCTTCTTTTTACTTCAACAACTTCTGGCATTAATGGTGTATAATCTATTCCATTAAATACTTGCATTTCTATTGTTCTTGTTAATACATCTGTATAACTATAAGTAACACTTCTATCATTATCATCATATTTTACTACAAAGATGTTCGGATATGTTTTTTCTATTGTAGCTTCTTTTTCAAACGATTTACTCCTTCCTAGAGAACCTTTGACGATTATTTTTTGTCCTATTTTTCCCCCTATATCAGCTTTTATACTTGTTATATCATTTTTGCAAATCATTTAATCACCTACTTCTTTATTCTATAAAAATTATAGCATCCTCAAAAAAAAATGTCAAAACATGTTTTAAATTGTAGAATCCTGCTTTTGCTCATTTTTCTAAGAGTTTTCGGCGTTTTTTTGCTTATTTCACATTTACATTACATTTTTGTTACAATTATATTACAATCATTTTTCCTTTTGCTCCAATGCCACTTACAGCCCTTCTACCATTTCTTATTTTTCCTTCAAGATCAGACATCATTATTAATTTATTTTTATTTGTTATTGAAACATCTTCTGCTACAATTAAAGGATCCATAAAATCAATTAAAATTCTTGCTGGTGATGATGCAAAATTAGCACCTGCGGACATTATTGCTTCATAATAACTTTGACAAGCACCTGCAAATATAACTAATTCGTTTTTATCTGAATTCCATCTTCTTGCTTCATTCACCGATTTTACAAAATATCTTGAATTTCTATAATTGTTTATATCATTATAATTTTTTCCATTTTTTATCATACCGTCATGTCCTGTAATTACAAGGATATCAGGTTTATATCTTTGTAATAAGTTTCTTACTACCATTGGCTGCCTAAATTCCATTACATGTTTTACTATATAATTTAATCCTCTTTTTTTATAGTATTTTTCTGTTTTTTCACTATAACTCCTATCTCCATCCAAATGCAAAATTTTACCATATCTTATTACATTTCTGTTATCTATATAATCATTTGTGAATTCTATTTGTTTATCAATTCTTTTTAAATTTTCTTTTATTCGGCTTTCATTTGGAAGTTCTAAATCATCTATTGGTGCATCTGCTTCAATTCTAATTGTTACGCCTTTTAATATAGCCACTTTTCCTCTATTTTCTGTTTTTATTATTTTTTCAACATAAAATAAAATATCATTTTGATACGAATTTCTTGAAACTATATCGCCTTTTTTTATCTTTTTCATATAAATTCCTCCAAAATATGTCAGCTTAGTATATATTATGATTTTTTTCTATTTTGGTGAATTTTAATGTATTATTTTTGTATTAAGTTTTTATTACAAAATCAATCACTTTTTCCAATAAACCATCCAATTTTTCTGCTTTCAAAAAATTCTTTGTATAACTTTTATTTTTTTTTACATACTAACACATAAAAGGAGGATTCATATTTATGAAATTTTTAAATTGTTTAGTACTTACTCTTGTTATTATTGGCTCACTTAATTGGCTTTTAGTTGGTATTTTTGATTTCAATCTTGTAGAAACATTATTTAATGGTTTCTCTGTTGTTTCAAGAATAGTATATACTTTAGTAGGTATTGCTGGAATTTGGGCAATTAGTTTTTATAATAGAATAAGTGATTAAAAAAGGACTTGCAAAGCATGTCCTTTTTAATCACTTATCATATCTTTAATTTATATTTCTAATTTTCTATTGCTTCTTATTTAAATTTTTTGAATAATAGTACTTATCAATACATATTGCATTTTCATTACGTATTTTCTCATCATAATTATCTTCCCCAAAATTTTTCACTGTTTTTTCATATTTATCAAAACCTTGTTTTACATAGAATGGAATGTTATTTTCTGATGTTCCAACAATCATTTTCTTATATCTTACCTTGTAATTATCTGCTAAATATTTTAGCATTTTCTTTCCATAGCCTTTTCCTCTATATTCTTTTTTAGTTACTATGTTTTTTAATTCTACTGTGTTTTCATCTATTTTAGAAACTACTGCTACGCATGCTATACTTTCATTATATGTTAATACAAACAAGTCTGCATTTTTTAAATATCTATTTATCATGTCTATACTCGGATCTGCTTCAAGTAATAGGTTTATAAACTGTTCTTTGTTATTTCTTTCTTTTTTTATATTTATACTTTTTTTCACAGGAAGAAATTCAAATCCATCTGGTAGTTTTGGTTTATTATTTATGTTGTCTAAGAAAGATTGCTCTTCTGAAAATATACACCCACAGTATTTTTGCATATATAATCCTTGCTCTATTGCTTTTTCATGCCCTTGCCAAAAACCTTTTCTAAAATCTATGTATAAAAAATCTATTTCAAATTCTTTTCTTAAATCTTCCATTAATTTTTTTATAAAATCATGTTTTTGATATATACTGTACAAAAGAGTAGTTGTTACTGTATCATATCCGTTTTCTTTTGCATATTCAAATGTTTTTCTTAATCGTACTAGATAGCAATAATTCACACATCTAGCATTAATATTTCCTGATACATTTTTGCAAACAAAGGAAGTAAAAGGGTCAGAATGATACCACCTCCAAGGCATAACATTCCGCTCTTTCGCTTCCTGTCTTTTTTTCCGTTCTCTTTTGGATATCTTTCTCTCCCTATTAAAATATAGTCCGTTGTCACCTCATACAGATTACTCATCGCAATGATATTATCCAGATCCGGAGCAGTCTGTCCATTTTCCCACTTTGATACCGCCTGCCTGGAAACCTGAAGTCTCTCCGCCAGCTGCTCCTGAGAAAAATGATGCTCTTTTCGAAGTCTCTGCAAACGTTCTGCCATCGTCATATCCATCCCTCGCTTTCGTTTTTCTTTATCATACCAGCCGTGAGGAAAAATAACCAGCATAAAGCGGTTGCGAAACGGCAACTTACGGTTGCAGAGGAGAAAAACTACATTATAATCCGCTTTCAGCTTCCCAAAAATCTCTTGATCAGTCCGCCAAGCAAGACCGTACTATTCACCGTATATACCATAGCTGCTTCACCAGTCCCTGCCAGTGCAAATGTAGTCTCACCGGCAAGTACCGGCAAGAAAAAGAAGCCAGCCATAGGAACAATTCACGATCTCTACAGACTCTTTCACTTCTTTAATCTCAGTCAGATGGTTTTCTTTCGGTTTTTGAGGTTTTCCATAGATCACCCTTTTCCCAGCCTCTAAACCAACGTTTTTGACAAATGTTCCAACTAATTCCATCCCTGCTTTTTCTATAAATGATGCCGGCATAATCATTTCCTCCTTGTCCAGAACTTCTGCCAGACTTTCATATCCCATATAATCTGCCTTATACCATCTGTCTCCAACTTTCCATTTTCGCTGATCTCCTTTCGAAGTATGACCTGTTTTATGAAATGGAGAATGGTTATCGAGATTCAGTCTTTTCATTTCATTCCTCCTTTTTCAGAATCATAATCCACTGGTGATCTCCTTCCATACGCCCCTGTGTTTTCTCTACAATCTGGATCGGATCATATTCCGTCAAGCCCATTTCTTTCAGAAGAATATTGATATT
>ERZ791654.343-NODE-343-length-29857-cov-6.044125_pt1 | contig 29857 bp, 30 predicted proteins | sample MGYA00509960_ERZ791654 | MGnify/ENA primary metagenome ERZ791654 (study PRJEB30046, sample SAMN00715198) | human gut metagenome | study: EMG produced TPA metagenomics assembly of the A metagenome-wide association study of gut microbiota in type 2... | reverse complement strand
CTGAAAGCCGAAAACCAAATGGAATGGGTGCGGCAGATGAACGCTTGCAAGGCGCAGGCAGAGGAGATTGTGAAAGCGGAATTGATTTATGATTGAGCGAGAAAGTTCGGGCGGAAAACCGTTCGGACTTTTCTCATATATTCCAAAATGACGGTAGAGCTGTTCACAAGCTTTATGGTATAATTTGAATGCAAATTGAGCAACAAATCTGGGAAAACATAATCATCAATGTGTAAAATGTGATAGTCATGAGGAAAAAACGAGAATTACCGAAAGGGTGTGGGAGGCATTGTGCGGGAAGAGGACCAAACAACCAGTAGCCTTGGCTCTATTATTTGTTCTAATGTTTATTGGTGGATGTTTTTTTGTGAAAGCCAATCAAACAAAGGAATTTGAGAAAAACGATTATGGGGTGTTTTTAAATGCGGACGCCTCATCTTTGGAACGATTTAAAATGTATGAAACGATTGTAATTGATGCACAGTATTTTACAAAAAAGGATATTGAATTGCTCCATCAAAATGGAACAGTCGTATATACATATCTAAATATTGGGTCGATTGAAAACTTCAGGGAGTACTATACAACCTATGCGGAACTGGCAATTGGTGAGTATGAGCACTGGGAGGAAGAAGAATGGGTAGATGTAGCAAACCCAGACTGGCAGAAGTTTATAGGACAGCTTTCTCAGGAACTATATGAAAAAGGTGTTGACGGATTCTTTATAGATAATTGTGATGTATATTATTACGATCCGCACGAGAGTATTTTTGAAGGCATCACAGCGATTCTACAAAACATAATGTCGTTTGGAAAAGCGGTCATCATCAACGGTGGAGATACTTATGTGGCGGAATATAGGGAACGCTATGGGGCGATTGATCAGATTATGACAGGTGTAAATCAGGAATCAGTATGGAGCAGTATTGATTTTGATAGCGGAACTTTTCGTGAACAAACGAGCGAGACGAGAGATTATTTCTGCAAATATTTGGAAACGTGCAAGGCGGATGGGGTGGAAGTGTATCTGTTGGAATATACAACTAATCAAAAACTGATTCAAAAAATAAAAGAATACTGCAAGGAGCAAGATTTCCATTTTTATATTTCCAGTTCCCTTGAACTTAGATAATGAGTGTTGAGAAATACGAAAAAGATGAGCAAATTAAAAAAGTTCGACCTATGAATACTAGCAGAGAAGGTGAAATTTGATTAGGCGGTTGCGCTCAACTCTATCATCGAAGCGGGACGCCAAAGTGAGAACGCTGCTGTTGCTGAAGAAAAAATGTAAAGAAAAATAGTGACTGGGTATGCGGTTGCTTTTTCTGGAACGGGATATTGATAAGGCACTGCGTAGGATGGCACTGGAAGAAGAGAAGAATCTGACAGAGACAGTCAATGACATTTTATGGAAAGGATTGAAAGATTATTTAAAACAAACAGGCACAAACCATGTTTTACACAGAAAGGGAACAGTGTCAGGATTTACGCCGTTACTTGATAAAGACGGCAAACCAGTAGTAAGTCAATAGTGCTTCAAGCGCGCCTTTGTCTGATGCCAGTTTGTCGAAAGCCCTTTAGGAACGAAGGAATCAAGAGAAAGATACAATTTCATAAGATCAGTATAAACAGATTCCAGTTCCCTGCGTCCCAGCTGTTCTATATCATCATCTGACAATTTGGCTGATGATGAATCATTGGATTTCCCAAGCATATAATCCGTACGCACATCAAATAAATCGGAAAGTCTGATTAAGGTTTCAAAATCTGGGGTACGTTTACCAGTCTCCCACATAGCAACAGTTCCTTTGGAAACACCAAGGGTTTCTCTTGCAAAGAGTAGGGATATTAGTACAGGAACTTACAGTATGCCGACTGTTGCGGCCGGAAAGGTTATGAATGAAATTGAAAAGGAATCTGATTTCAGAAAGATAGCGCCAGTTATTCGTGCATATAAAAATGGTTATAGAATCTTTGCGAAGGATTGTAAGGATAAAGCGGAATTTGTAGCGGAGGGAGCTGCAATTCCGGTATATGAAAGTGCAGGAGATTTCAATGAAAAAACGATTGCAAGCTATAAGCTGGCATCTATCGTTACATTGGATGAGGATTTTGTAAATGATGCAGGATTTGATATTGAAAAGTATCTGACACAAAAGCTTGGAAAGTCATTTGGAAAAGCAGAGGATAATGCATTTATTAATGGAACAGGATTAAATGAGCCTATTGGTATTCTTCGTAATACAGATGGAGCTAAAACAGCACTGACAGTAGAAACACTTACTTATGATGATGTGATTTCTTTATATTTTAGTATTGATAAGGAATATAGAAGAAATGGTATCTGGCTTATGAATGATAAAACAGCACTTGTACTCAGAAAACTGAAGGATAATAATGGCAATTATTTGTGGAATCAGGCAAATGATACAATTCTTGGCAAACAGGTTATTATTTCTGAGTATATGCTGGATATCGAAACAGGTACTAAGCCGATTGCATTTGGTGACTTTTCTTATTACTGGATTGTGGGAAGAAAGCCTGTGACTGTAAGAACATTGTTGGAAAAATTTGTACTGTATGATCAGATTGGATATCTTGCATTTGAGTTCCTTGACGGAAAACTTGTAAGAAATGAAGCAATCAAGGTTATTCAGATGGCAGATGCCGGAAAATAATCATATAATGGTTTGATTTTAATTCTATCATCTTGAATAGGATAGAAGCCTCTTGTATGGTATTTAACTGTATTGGGGGTTAATACCCCGTTTAAATTCGCAGTTTTTGTGCGTGAAGGGGCGGCACCGTTGCCCGGCATAAAAGGTGACAGAGATTTAGACCGCCCCTGGGGGCAAATATCACAGAATCAGAGTGAAAATGACAAAAAAGGAAAAATAGTACGAAGGAATCAGCTGTGTGACCACCTTGTCGGAAGGAGAGATACTATGAATACAGAAAGCAATGAAACGCTTCCTGTTAGTGAGAAGTATATGCTCACTATCAAGGAGGCAGCAGCTTATTTTAATATTGGTATAAAGAAACTGAGAAGAATTGCAGAGGACAACCTTGGAACAGTGGCGGTGTACTGTGGAAACAGATTCCTGATCATTCGCCCGAAGTTCGAAGAATTTATCCTTAATTCTTCAGAAATATAGTTCCTTTTATCTGCCAAAAGTAGTTGCTATTACAGGGCATAAGAGCGAACATAGGATGACCCCGAACCCCCCTGAAAACAGCCACTTTTGGCAGAAAGGAAGTGCTTTATGGCATACTACGGAGAACGCAAGCTGATTCTTCGTGTAGCCTTTGAAAGGTATCTGCGTAACCATCCAGAACTAAGGAGGCGGGTATAATGGCAAAGGCAGGAAGAGGACAGACAAGGCGGGATTCCATGCGTAGAGTATTAAGACCGGGAGAAAGCGTAAGAGTGGATGGAAAATATCAATATAAATATCATATTGATGGAAAACCACATTTTGTATACAGTTGGAAACTGGAGCCTACGGACAAACTTTCAAAGGGCAAGAAACCATGCTTTTTCCTTCGAGAGTTGGAAAAACAGGTAAACACAGATTTAGATTTGCTTGTGAATATCGTAGACGGGCAGATGACAGTCTGTGAACTGGTAGACCGATATTTGAAAATAAAGACAGGAGTAAGGCAAAGTACGAAACAGAGATATGTTACAGTACAGAGATTACTTGCAAAGGAAGCATTTGGCAAAAAGACGATACGAAGTGTGAAAACATCCGATGCAAAGCTGTTCCTTATCAAATTGCAGCAAGAGGATGGGAAAAGCTACAGTTCCATTCATACCATCTGGGGAGTGCTGCGACTAGCCTTTCAGATGGCGGTGGATGATGACATTTTGATAAAGAATCCATTTGGATTTCAGCTTGCCGGAGTATTGGTAAATGATGCAGTTACAAGAGAGGCAATTTCCAAAGACCAGATGAGAAAATTCCTAAAGTTTGTGCATGACGATGTGGTGTACTGTAAATACTATGAAGTAGTGTACATATTATTTCATACAGGAATGCGAATATCGGAATTTTGTGGATTGACGCTGAAAGACATTGATCTTGAAAATAGAACCATAAATATCGACCATCAGTTGCAGAGAACATCAGACATGCGATACATCATAGAAACTACAAAGACGGATGCCGGAACAAGAGTATTACCAATCACGGAGGATGTGGCACAGATGTTTCAGGCAATCATTGAGGATAGAAATGAACCGAAAGTGGAGAAAGCCATAGACGGATATAGTGGATTCCTATTTTACGATGATAATGGAATGCCACTTGTGGCAATGCACTGGAAACATCGTTTCAATCATATGGTCGGCAGATACAATGACATCTACCGGGTGCAGATGCCAAATATCACGCCTCATGTATGCCGACACACGTATTGCTCGAATATGGCAAAATCGGGAATGAATCCAAAGACGTTACAGTACCTCATGGGGCATTCGGATATTAGCGTTACCATGAATGTGTACACGCATATTGGGTTTGATGATGCCGAGGAAGAATTGAAACGGATGGAAGAGTTTAGGAAGGCACAGGCGGAGGTTGAGCAGAAGAAGGAGAAACCGATGTCGCAGAAGATGTTTAAGGTAAATTAATATGAAAGTGGGATAGCGCTCTGGCTTAGGCTAGGGCGTTTTTGGTGGAAAAATAGCAATTTTAATGGTAAAATATATAAAAAAGTATTAAATGGGAGATGCTGCCTTATGAAAGAAGAAATATTTCAAATACATAGATATTCTGTGGGCTACAAGATTGATAAACAACTACTGTTAAGTTTAAAAGATATATTTGAACAATATAGTGAAAAATCGGTTTTGGAAATTCGTGTAGGGTGTAATAACAATGCAAGTTATGTATTCGATAATGTTGATGAGTGTTTTGAATTTTTTGATAAGAAACCTTATCGGATAATAAAAATGGAAATTTTAGTGATGTTTGGAACGGAATATAATAGTAACCAGATAAAATTATCTTTTGATAATGGAGATAATCCGTTAACAGAATTGAGATTCCAGTTTGACAACGGAGATGACTATTTATTACTTAAAAACAAGATAGAACTATGTTTAAATAATTTTAAATTGAGTTATCGAATTTTATCTAGATTGCCAATCATGCCTATGCTACTAACAATTGTGTTTATATGTATTTGTGTGTACACGGGTATAAAAAACATAATTTTTCCTAGGACTATACAATGGATGATAACTGGTATATGGATAGTGGGAAGTTTCATCATTGTAGTATTTCCAGTATTTACACGAATTAAAAGAAATTTATTTCCGTGTATCGAATTTAAAATAGGGCAGAATGCACTTATTGAGGAGAAAAATGCTTCTAAAAGAAATTTTATAGTGGGAACAGTTGTTATTGGAACTGTTTTAGGTATTGTAGGAAATTACATAAGCGATTTCATTTTTTAACTGTGTTAGTAGCCCCCTCTTTTTTTACTACCAACTTTACAACTAACACTAACAAGTAGTAAAAACTTGCTCAATTCTGCTCTTATCTGCCGCAATTTGTAACTTTAGAGCAAAACCAAGATTACCACGAAATATTAGGAACTAAGACATACTAGGACAAAAAGGAGAAACGGATAATGACTCAATACAGTGAAAAATCTTATAAAATGGCGTCAGATAACAACAAGTATAATGATGACGGAAAAGCAGTAATATCAGAAAATGATGAGTGGCGTGACGAGAAAGAATGGGATGAAGTATTTGAGCAGATGCAGAAGGAACGGCAAAACCTTTAGTAGTAACCATTTCCCTTTTACTACTAACAGGTAGTAACAACATGCTCTATTCTGCTCTGATTTGCCACAATCTGTAATTTCAGAGCATTTTACAATAACCCCAGAATCCCTTGCAAAATAGGGCATTCCGGGGCAAAACAAGGAGAAACAAAACAATGATAAAAATACTTTTCATTTGCCACGGCAAAAGTCATGACAGATGAACAAAACTCTGCACATCGGGGCAAACTGCGGCAAAACGTGGCTAGCCATATACCATTCGTATACGTTTCAGGCGATTAAAGAAAGATTGTGTGTGGGGAGTCTTGAACTAAAATGAACCCAGGAGAAACGATTTAACGATTGCTCTAACCTTGTAACGATTAAATCGTTATAACGTTCAAATAAAATTAGCTGGCAAAAATACAGTGACATTTGCAGTGACATTTACAGTGACACTTGAGTAAAATGCAGCAGGAAAAATATAGTAGCAGAAAAGTAAAATAGTGGTTGTAATTTTACCGGGATTAGCATATACTAATATCAACAGAACCCAACACGCCTCTCAACGATGCGGACCACGTTGGGTCTTTTAATTTTTAAGGAGAAAAATGCATGGGTGAACTGAAGCAACATCAACCGCCTATGACGATTGATGAACAGGTTGAAAATTTAAAATGGCTTGGACTTATCATCAATGATGAAGAGTATGCTAAAAAGATATTAAATGACATTTCTTACTTTAGATTAGTAAAAGCATATAGCTTAGGATTTAAGCCTAAAAACGGAAATTACAATGACGGTGTAACATTTGAGCAAATAGTGGAGTTGTATCTGTTTAATGCGAACTTCAGACAGATTACATTTGCTGAAATTGAAAAGATAGAAGTAAATGTTAGATGTAGAATCGCGAACTATTTTGCAGAGACATATGGCGTTCTTGGTTATAAGGAAGCAACAAATTTTGTTGATGAACAATATCATAAGACGTTTGTGGAGGATATTGAAGAAGAGGTAGGTAGAAATTCAAAGGCTCCATTTGTAAAGAATTTTAGAGACAACTATGAGGGCGGAGAACTCCCTATTTACGCATTAGTTGAGGTGTTCAGTTTTGGAACACTTTCAAAATTCTATAAGAACATGAAGAATGCTGATAAGAAAGTGGTAGCAAAAAGCTTTGGAATTGGTTATACATATTTAGAAAGTTGGTTAGAGAGTATTTCTTATGTGCGTAATATTTGTGCGCATTATGGAAGATTGTATAATGCGAAGTTATCTAAGACGCCAATTCTTTACAAAGAATATTCACAAGCTGGTATAGGCAATAATCGTATGTTTGGTGTATTGCTTTGTATGAAGCAAATTCTTAAGAATGATAAGCATTGGAACCTTTATGTTGATCAAATAGAAATGCTGATAGATAAGTATGAAAAGGTTGATGTAAAGACAATGGGATTTCCTGAGAATTGGAAAGAATTGTTGGAACAGAAATAATTATGATGGCCAGATATATTTCGTGTATATCTGGCTATTTTTATATTGATATTCGGCGGTATTCCGCTGTATAATGATATATGTAAAATCTAACACTTGAGGAGATATACAAATGAAAAAATATAAAATGGATTTACATATACATACACCAGCTTCAAAATGTTACAAGGGTGCGAAAAATGATGATGAATATTTAAAAATTATTGAATCAGCAAAAGAACAAGGATTGGATATAATTGCAATCACAGATCATAATACCGTTTATGGATATGAGCGATTAATGCAACTCAAAGATGAGGTATATCAGAAGATTAGTCTACTTGAAATATATCAAAATGAGTCTGTAAGAATGAAAGAGGAATTTGAAGGGCTTCTAAAAACCAAGGAAAGATTTGATAATATATTAATTCTCCCTGGAGTTGAAATAACATTAAATCCTGGAATACATATTTTAGTAATTGGCGATATTGGTAATGTAATATTATTATCTGAATTATTGGATGAAATTGGATACACTGCGGATAGAAGGGGAGTAGATAATGATAATGTTATTGATATAGACATTGTACAGTTTTTGAAAAACGAAAAACTATCCAAGTTAATTGTATCAGCACCTCATATTGATAGTAAAAATGGTATTTATAATGAGTTGAGTGGACATTACAGATCAGCAGTAATGAAAAGTGGTGTGATAACATCATTTTCGGTTAATTCTGATGTGCAAAAAGAAAACATTATAAGACTTTTTACCACTGATCCAGAATATAAGAGAGAAAATTTGCCTGCGTTTATTAATTGTTCTGACGCGCATGAGGCTTCAATGGTAGGAAATAAGTATTCGTTTGTTGAACTCGAAGAAAAAACATATAGTGCATTGGCAAATCTGTTGGAAAAATCTACGAATAAGATAACAGATACAGATGATAATAGAATAATTCAAACGATTGAATTAATTGAAGAAAATGAAAATATTTTGTTAATTGGAAAAGTTAACGAAGAGAAAGATGAAATAGCCAAAATACTATGTGCGGCATTAAACGAAGATAAAACAGCTTTAGTTTATGGTGTAGATGACGATTTAAAATTAATAGGAGTAAATAATAACGACAGTTTTTTTGAAGATAAATTGGATGCGGCATTAGATATGGTTACATCTTCTTCAAAAAGTTTAGGGGTTTCAAAAAAATTATATAAATTAGGGAATGGAAAATATGTTGTCATTTTACTAATTAAATATCATGAAAGTGGATTGTGGTACTTAAAGGATGGTAATAAAGTTTATCATTGGGAGGGTATGAAGGCAAAAGAATCGAAAATCGCAGATATTGAGCGAATTGTATATAGAAAAACTATAAATGAACTGCTGAAAATCGAAGAAAAAGATGAAAAAAGGTTATTACAAGCTAATATTCAAATGAACTCAACCAAGAGTAGAATTAATAAAATGCAAGCCATTAAACTAATAAAAAGTAATTGTTTACCGTTACTGGAATATTGTGAATTGGATATTTGTGAGAAAAGTAACTTATCAGATGAAGAACTTGAAAGAATACCACTAAATGGTTCAGAAAATGGTAATGTTTATTATATTTTTAAGAACACAATACGATTGAATGACGCTATATTAAGATTTTCGTGCCCTTCTGCATATCTATCAGAAGATATAGTGGAGCATGTAAAAAAATATCCTGTAAAAAAAGACAGTATTGTAATAGTTAAAGGTGGCGGAGCACACTATATATTAAAAGATGGAGAAATATTTGGTGTTAATGAAGATTTCTTGATTTTATCTGCTAAAGAAAATGTAAACATTAATATGACTGACTTATTTGCTTGGCTAAAATCTTCCTTGTTTGCCTGGTATATTTCTCGTGAGTTTGATTCATTGGATATGTACTTGCCTTATGTTATGACAAATGTTGGTTTTGCGTTTGAAAATGAAACAAGTGATGCAACTCTATCAACTATAGTTGAAGATGTAGTTAATGCTGAATATGAATTCCTAAATAATTACAATGAACAAGAACGTAAATGTGAATCGGGCTGTAGCGAATGTTCTGATAATTGCATATTAACGGAAATGATAAAAACTCATAATGTATCAATAGAAAAAAAGATCCTGGAATTAGACGATGTGATTTTAGAAATATTCGGAATTGATGAGAGTAGCAAGGAATGGATTAGTGAAGACTTAATTGCGGAGAATATATTTGACATTTATACTGAGTAAGCATTAGATGCGTTTAGTTATAGAGGGATAGTTATTATGGAATTTATGACAGTAAAACAGGCAGCAGAAAAATGGGGATTATCAGAGCGCAGACTTCAAACCATATGTAATGAAGGCATGATACCGGGAGTTATAAAGTTTGGGCGCGCGTGGGCTATTCCTATGGATGTAGAGAAGCCGATAGATAAGAGGGTTAAGTCTGGAAAATATATCAAGTCCTGATTTTGGGACAATAGGCATGAGAAAATGGATTAGAAAGGAAGAGTGCGCCTATGTTACCGGAAGAAAAAGCTCGTGTAAAAATAGATAAGCAATTAAGAAATGCCGGCTGGGATATAGTGGCTCGTGATGAGTATGTTCCGAATAGTACTTCTGCAATAATATTCGTATACGGTTCGTATCCGTTTGAGTGTGACACTTTGCCTTATTTTGCCTCGATTTGCCATATAATGTACAGACTGTCGAATGTCCACTTGACAGACGAACATTTCTTTTATCAAAAGTAATGGCGTAAACTGCGGCAAAACGCGGCATTTCGTACCCAACAAGGAGAAAATTTATGAAAATTAAAGTATTATTCATCTGCCACGGCAACATCTGTCGTTCCACCATGGCTCAGAGCGTATTCACCCACCTCGACCGCCAGTCCCATCTCGATTCCTGTTTTGAGATTGATTCGGCAGCGACGAGTACAGAGGAGATTGGGAATCCGCCACATCATGGAACAAAGCGAAAATTGCAACAGGAGCAGATCCCGTTGATTCCGCATCGGGCGCGACAGATGACGCGGGCGGATTATGCATATTATGATTACTTGATTGGTATGGATAGTGCGAATATCCGGAACATGACGCGAATCGTCGGTGGTAGTGATGTGGAAGGGAAGATTTACAAGATGCTATCATTCGCGGACTATGAGAAGACGCATAGGTTGAGCGAAGCACGTGATGTAGCTGATCCGTGGTATACCGGCGATTTTGACCAGACATTTGAGGATGTTCTGGTAGGTTGTCAGGGCTTGCTCGCTTACATCAAAGACAAAGAACAACTGAATAAGTAAAACAGCATTTACGCGTATTTAACATATGCGAGATAACGTATTTAACACCCCCTGTTTATTATGAGGATAAGTAGAAGGGAATTTTCGTTGTCAAATAGAAGTGCATAAAGTATTCGTGAAGTATATGATATGTTTGCAACTTAGAAGGACTTGTGTTCTTTCAGAACTAGGAGCAATGCTTGAACACGATGTTCAAGCAAGCTGCCTCTGAGACATGGATGTCGAATAGGCAGCGGTTGCGTATGTGGCTATGAATCGAATAAGAACACATAGTCCTTGTTAGTTGCAATACATTATATACTTCATGAATACTTTGTGTACGATATTGACAACGAAAATTACCTCCCGTAAATCATAATAAATGGGGGTTTTTACATGAAGAAAGCATATGTGATAGATACGAATATCCTGATTCAGGCACCACATGCATTCTTATGCTTCGAAGAGAATGATGTGGTGCTTCCGCTTGTTGTGGTAGAAGAACTTGACGGATTGAAGAAAGCGGAGGGCGAGAAAGGTTCCAATGCGAGAAAAGTGGTGCGGATGCTGGAGCAGTACCGGAATCAGGGAGATCTGTTACAGGGCGTGACACTGCCGGATGGAGGAACGCTCCGCATCGAGAAGAATTACAAGGCGGTGGAGCTTCCGGAGGATATGCCGGAAGATAAAGCAGATAACCGGATCTTGAAGGTCTGTAAGGGATTGTCACAGGATTTGGGCAAGAAGTCACAGGTAATTCTAGTTACGAAGGATCTGGTGCTTCGAATCAAGGCACAGATGCTTGGCGTGCGGGCAGAGGATTTCACGACGGAGCAGATTACGGTGGATGACCGGCAATATACAGGCAGGACGGATGCATACATCCCGGAAGATAAGGTAAAGGAATTCAAGAAGCACGGAATCCCATGCAATGAGGTGTATCAGACAGATGCGGAAGGAAATCGCATACAACCGGACTTTATCGAGCATGAATTCGTGATTTTAACCCCGGACCAGTCGAATAAGAAAACGATTCTCGGCAAGGTGCATGCTGATAAAATCTATCCATTATCCTATAAGAAATCATACCCGTATGGCATCAAGCCGAGAAATGTTGGGCAGTACTTCATGCAGGAGGCATTGATGGCATCGGCGGACGAGATTCCGCTTGTGATCATCAAAGGAATGGCAGGTACGGCAAAGACATTTTACTCTCTGGCGGTTGGGTTAGAAAAGGTGTTCAACAATCCGACCGGGGAATACCGGCGGATCATCGTTTGCCGGCCGAATGCACAGTTTGACGATGAGATTGGATTTCTGCCGGGAAGTGAGCAGGAGAAGATTGCACCGTTGATGCGTCCGGTGATTGATAACTTGGAGCAGATTCTTGATTCGGATGAAGAGGAACGATATGCGGATGAGAAGGCATTGGCAGATAAGATTCAGGAGATCTTCGAGCGGGGAATCATTCAGACAGAGGCGCTGAATTTTATCCGTGGACGTTCGATTGCGAAGACCTATTTGATTATTGATGAAGCGCAGAACATGACGCCGAATCAGGTGCGAGGCATCATCACGCGGGCAGGAAAAGGCACAAAGATCATATTGCTTGGAGATCCTTGTCAGATTGACCGGCCGTTTCTCGATGAACGGACGAATGGACTAAGTTATGCGGCGAAATACATGCAGGGAAGTCCGTATTGTGCGCAGCTCACATTATCGGCGGAAGAATGCGAGCGGTCGGTACTTGCAATGGATGCGGTGAAACGGTTGTAGAAGATCTACGGACATTGCGTCATATATGCAATATATTTGTATGTGGCAGATCCTGCCGGAACTATTTACATATTACAGAAGAAGGGTTTAGAAAATGGCACAGATATTATACAAAGACATCATCAAGAACAAAGAGATAAACGAATTTATCAAAAAGGGCGATGCGAATTTAGCCACGCTTGGCTATACGGAGCATTCGAAGACACATTGCACGCTGGTGGCAGAACGGGCGGCATATCTGCTGGAGAAGTTCGGACATGCCGACGCGGAGATCGAACTTACGAAGATCGCCGGATATATGCATGATATCGGAAATGCAGTCAATCGTGAACACCATGCCGAGTATGGCGCGCTCCTTGCAAATGATATCCTGCGGCGGATGGATATGCCGTTTACAGATCGTGCAACCATCGTTTCAGCGATTGGGCATCACGACGAGTCAACTGGAGGTGCCGTGGATATTGTGTCAGCGGCGATGATTATAGCGGATAAGACGGATGTCCGCAGAAGCCGTGTGCGCTCGCGTGATAAGTCGACCTACGATATTCACGATTGGGTGAATTACGCAGTCACGGAAGCGAACCTGAAGATCAACCGGGAGAAACGCCAGATTGCATTGGAACTGAAAATTGACGAGAAGATCTGTACGATGTATGAGTATTTTGATATTTTCCTTGGACGCATGCAGATGTGCCGGCACGGGGCGGAGTTGTTCGGAGCGAAATTCAAGCTGACCGCCAATGGAAGTAAGGTACTGTAAAATCTTCTGTGGATATTCCTGTAGAAAAATGCTATAATCACAATAATTGTAAACTGATTCCGGAGTGATTGTTTGACAATGCTCCGGTTATTTGGTTAGCAAATTATAATATAAATATGGGGGAAGCGTATGAAACTAAAATGTACAAATGTGTTGGTTATAATTGCGATGATCTGCAGTGTGCTGGCAATGATTATGAACTGGATTATTTACTTTGGACCGCAGGACAAATATGTTCAATCTTTTGGCGTGGATGTAAACACTGAACGAATCTTTGATGTCCGCTGCATTATATGTCCTATCCTGACTGTGGGACTGTATATTCTTGCATGCACCATCACACGGAAATCGCAGAAGAAAAGAACCGGATTGACGATTTCAATCGTTGTTCTTGTGAGCCATATTATTTTAAATGTATTAAATGCTATATGGGTGGTTGCAGTAAACCGTAAATATTCTTTCTTTTATGGGGCATCAGAGCTGGCGAAAGCTTCGATTCTGAATAATATGAGGAATTTTATGGAAAAACCATTTCATATATTGGCTATGATATTTCTGGCAATCACGATTGGAACGTTGTGCGGAAAGGATAATAACGTGCAGCAGACACCATACTATGGTGATCCGATGTACCAAATGCCGAACAATGGGTATAACACGCAGCCTCAATCCGGACAATCGTTGTAAGGCATAAAATCATATACAGACATTTCATAAAAAGGAGTTTATACAGTATGAAAATCGGAAGTCATGTTGGAATGAGCGGCAAAGAGATGATGCTTGGCTCGGTGAAGGAAGCGCTCTCTTATGGCGCAAATACATTTATGTTATATACAGGAGCGCCGCAGAATACGCGCAGAAAGGACGTATCAGAGTTGCGCGTGGAAGAAGCGTGGGAACTGATGCGGGCAAATGATATCACAGAGTTTGTGGTACATGCGCCGTATATCATCAATCTGGCAAATACAGTGAAGCCGGAAATCTATCAGTTGGCGGTTGATTTCTTAAAGGCAGAGATCGAGCGGACCGCGGCAATGGGAAGCAAGACGCTTGTCCTGCATCCGGGTTCCCATGTGAATGCCGGTGCCGATGCAGGCATCGATAGCATTATCAAAGGGTTAAATGAAGTGCTTACCAAAGATACACCGGTGTATATCGCGCTTGAGACAATGGCAGGAAAGGGCAGCGAGATTGGCAGAAGCTTCGAGGAGCTGGCACGTATCTATGATGGTGTCATTTATAATGACAAGCTGCGTGTCTGCTTTGATACGTGTCACACGAACGATGCCGGATATGATGTGGCAAATGATTTCGACAGCGTGATCGAAGAATTCGACAAGATCATCGGCAAGGACCAGATTGCGGTATTCCATATCAATGACAGCAAGAATCCACGCGGAGCGGCGAAGGATCGCCATGAGAATATCGGACTTGGTTCGATTGGGTTTGATGCGTTATACAAGATCGTATGGAATAAGGATTTCTTGGACGTACCGAAGATTCTGGAGACACCATATGTGAAATCACTTGCAGATGCGAAGAAAGCATTTCCACCATACAAGGAAGAGATTGACATGCTCCGGAGTGGCGCGTATGATGCGGCAAGAATTACAAAGCTTGCGGAGTAAGTCGTCCGAAGAAACTTAGACATATTGCGAACACACACATGGAGCCGTCAGGCGACATGAAAAACAAAGAATCGAGAGTAGGAAATATGGCAGTCAGAGATGAAATCATAAAGACACTGGAAGAAAACAGAGGCACCTATCTGTCTGGCGAGCAGCTTGCGAAGAAACTATCTGTCAGCCGGGCAGCAGTGTGGAAGGCCATCCGCAAATTGCAGGAGGATGGATTTGCAATCGAGGGCGTGAACAACAAAGGCTACAAGCTGGCGGAGGATACGGATGTGTTGTCTGTACAGGGAACGGCGAAATATCTGGACGTCGAGTGCCCAGTGCGGTTGGAAGTGTTCCGCTGTATCAACTCCACGAACCTTGCACTCCGTGAGCGGACGCAGGAGGAAGAAGGCCTGGTGCTTGCTGCGATGGAGCAGACGAACGGACTCGGAAGACTGGGACGGTCGTTTATGTCGCCGGCAAATACAGGAATCTATTTCAGTATCCTGTTGAAGCCGCAGATCGCGAATCAGGAAGTGACGCTGCTCACGACAATCGCCGCCGTGGCAGTCTGCGAAGCAATCGAGAAATACACGGACAAGAAACCACAGATCAAATGGGTCAATGATATCTTTATCGATTCGCACAAGGTATGCGGCATCCTGACGCAGGCAGCATTCCAGATGGAAAACTTAGACCCGGAATACGTGATCGTCGGAATCGGAATCAATCTGTATATGCCGACGGAAGGATTCGGTAAAGAACTGGAGAATATCGCCGGTTCTGTCCTGCAGGAGCAAAGCGGTGACATCAAGAACAAGATTCTGGCAGAGACACTGAACCGCTATTTCTATTACTACAAAAACTTTGCGAAGAAGGAATTCATCGCGGAATACAAGAAGCGCAGTCTGGTTCTTGGAAAAGGTATCCGTGTTGTGACAAAGGATGGCGAGCGCAAGGCAACCGCCCTTGATATCGACGACATGTGCCATCTCCTTGTCGAGTACGAGGATGGCACCCGCGAAAATCTCTCAACCGGCGAAATCAGTATCCGGCTGCAGTAATACGTGATAACCAAGGAAAAATTGGATATAATATGTGTGTATGATTCATTGTTACAATTAAATAATTACAAATGAAACAATATGTAGATTCGAGTTGCACAGAATACTTATTATTAAGCAGACCATTGGAACACGCTGGTACTTAATGAGCAGGGCAATAAGAAATAAATAATTGATGTATGATATTCCTGCGAATTTAGTACCACTGCGTGTGGAAGTGAGCGAGAGCGCGTCTGCGAAGAATAAGTATTCTGTGCAACTCGGTCAGTATAGTAGGATTCGTAACTGTTTGATTTGTAAAACAACGAAAGGAGACACATATTATGAAGATACTATTTTACGATGCAGCAACCTACGACGTGGAATCCTTCGAGAAAGAACTCAACCATTTCCTGGACATCGAGATCATCTACCACGAAGTTGATATCTCTCCGAAGACTGTATCACTCGCACAGGGCTGCGATGCAATCTGTGCATTTGTAAACTCGGATCTGAGCGCGCCGGTACTGGAGAAGCTTGCTGCAATAAATATCAGATTGGTGCTGCTTCGCTGTGCCGGGTTTAATAATATAGATTTGGAAAAGGCAAATGAACTTGGCATTACGGTGCTGCGTGTGCCGGGCTATTCTCCGGAAGCCGTTGCGGAGCTTGCGATTACACTGGCGCTTGCGGTCAACCGCCATGTACACAAAAGCTACATCAAGGTGCGGGAGAATAATTTCAGCTTAGTGGGATTAACCGGAGTGAATTTTCATGGGAAGACCGCAGGCATCATCGGGACCGGAAAGATCGGTGCTGCAATGTGCCGGATCTGCCGTGGATTTGGTATGCGCGTGATCGCGTATGATATGTACCCGAATAAAGAGCTGGAATTCGTGAAATATATGTCACTTGCAGACGTGCTGAAACAGAGTGATCTGATTTCCCTGCATTGCCCGCTCACAGACGAGACTTATCACATGATCAACAAGGATACGATTGCACAGATGAAGGACGATGTGATCTTAGTCAATACATCTCGTGGTGCGCTGGTCGATTCAGAGGAACTGATACAGGGTATCCGGCAGGGCAAATTCTTCGGCGTCGGTCTGGATGTCTACGAGGAAGAGGGAGACAATGTATTTGAGAACCGGGAGGACGAGCTGTTACAGCATTCTATCACAGCCAGATTGCTTTCATTCCCCAATGTTATCATTACGTCCCATCAGGGTTTTCTGACGCGGGAAGCACTTGCGGCAATCAGCCGGACAACCTTACAGAATGCGGTTGATTATGAAAATAGAACCATCCATGAAGCCAATCAGGTAAAATAAATTGCAAGATTATAACAACCATAAGTACGGGCAGATGTATGTATCACACATATATCTGCCCATTTTTGCTGTTTTTATCAAATAGATGTGGATTTAAAAATGAATCTATGATAAAATGGCTCTTATCTGCTGTTTATAGGACAACAAAATGAAATCAGACAGCAAATAACGGACAAGATGCATGATACAGAATTCTTTATAAGAGGGTATGTGTTGTGAATCGAGAACGAAAAAAGAGAGGGAAAAAGGATGGAAGAAAAGAAGCGACACTCATTTGGTGGATCAATCGGATTCGTACTTGCGGCGGCAGGTAGTGCGGTTGGTCTTGGAAATATCTGGCGGTTTCCGTATCTGGCAGCCAAGGATGGAGGCGGATTATTCTTAGTCGTCTATATCATTCTGGCATTGACATTTGGCTACACGCTGCTGACTACGGAGATTGCGATCGGTCGAAAGACGAAACAGAGCCCGCTCACGGCATATACGAAGCTTCATGATAAATGGGGATTCTTAGGTGCTATTGCGAGTATTATACCGGTTATCATCATGCCGTATTACTGCACAATCGGTGGCTGGGTAGTAAAATATTTCTTCGTATTTTTGACAGGACATGGAGCCGACGCTGCACAGGATGGATTCTTTACCGGATTCATCACGTCACAGTGGGAACCGATTATTACATTTGTGATCTTCCTTGCGGTATCTGCATTTATCGTATTCCGTGGTGTCAATAAAGGAATTGAGTCTACATCGAAGATTATCATGCCAATCCTGCTTGTCATGATTTTGGGAATTGCAATATTCTCATTAACATTGAAAAATACAAATGATGCAGGTGAAGTAGTAACCGGTCTGCAGGGATTTAAAATATATATTGTTCCTAATTTTGAGGGACTGACAATCGGAAAGTTATTTACGGTTCTGATCGATGCACTCGGACAGTTGTTCTTCAGCTTGTCTGTGGCAATGGGTATCATGATTACATATGGTTCGTATGTGAAGGATGATGCAAACCTTGGAAAATCAATTAATCAGATTGAGATTTTTGATACGGTTGTTGCGTTCCTTGCAGGTGCAATGATCATTCCGGCTGTGTATGCATTTATGGGAACAGATGGTATGTCATCCGGACCAAGTCTGATGTTTGTATCTTTGCCAAAGGTATTTGCTGCAATGGGTGTTGCCGGAAATATAATTGGTACAATCTTTTTTGCAATGGTATTGTTTGCTGCAATTACAAGTGCGGTATCCGTCATGGAGGCAGTTGTATCATGTATTATGGATGCATTCCATACAAGCAGAACAAAAGCCGGCACAATCGAGGGAATCTTCGCACTGATCGTTGGTATCATTGTCTGCCTCGGATACAACAAGCTGTACTTTGAGTTCAAGCTTCCGAATGGTTCAACGGCGCAGATCTTAGATATCATGGATTACATCAGTAACAATCTGCTGATGCCGATCGTAGCACTTGCAACCTGTATTCTCGTCGGGTGGGTCATCAAACCGAAGACTGTGATCGAAGAAGTAGAAAAGAGCGGTTGTAAAATGGGAAGAAAGCGGCTTTACACTGCTATGGTAAAGGTCATCGCTCCAATCTTCCTGATCCTGCTTTTGCTGCAGACACTCGGAATCATGAAACTGTAAACATATAGAAAAAGGAACCCGGTTTGGGTTCCTTTTTTTCGCGGAGAAAACTTATAAAGTTTTAATTATATCCAACAGTTCTTTTGGAATATTCATATTTCCCCGTCCGATTCCCATCTGTATATTCGGCTTTACAACCCCGTGGAAATCCGAGCCGCCGGAGATTGCCAGCCCGTATTTGGCAGCCAGCGAGCGGAGCTTCTCACTTTCAAAGCGGTTGTTCGAAGAGTGGAATGCCTCAAGTCCTTTTAAACCAAGGGACTTCAGATATGCTAACAGCTCATCAATCTGTGCATAACCAAGATGATAGAGCAGTGGATGTGCCAGAAATGCCGCTTTGCCATAAGTCGTTAAGATACGCATAGCAGTCTCACAGGTAACCTGCGGCTTCGGCAGGTAATATTTGCAGCCGATGCCGATGTATTTGCGGAACGCGGTATCCTTGTCTTTGCAGACACCTTCCTCGACGAGAACTCTTGCGAAATGCGCCCGCGTAATGACGCTGTCCGGGTTGCCGTGAAGCAGCTTCTCCATCGTGACAGGGAGACCATCTGCCTGCATCATCGCTACCATTTTCTCATTTCTTCCCTCACGTGCTTCCTTTAATACGGCAAGCTCTTTTTGAAGCTCTGGGTTTTCATAGTCCATATAGAAGCCGAGAATATGAATCTCACGATTGTTATAGTAGCAGGACAGTTCGATGCCCGGCACTACCTCCAAAGGCTTGTCCTTTGTATAGTCTAAGATTTCTGCCACGCCATCGACCGTGTCGTGATCGGTCAGGGCAATCGCGGAAAGTCCCATCCGCATCGCTTCGTCGGCAACCTCTGTCGGTGTCAGAGAACCGTCGGACGCATTGGAATGTACATGTAAATCGATTCGTTCCATATTACCAACCTCCTTGTGATCGTGTTTGATGTATTATTTTATATCACAGCTTGTACCATCTGTTTTGTTTAGGTGATGCAAAACTATATCGGATAAGCGGATTATTTATTCTTCAGAATATTCAACAGCTCATCCGGTGAGAATGTATATTTCGTGTGACAGAAGTCGCACACAACTTCAATTGGCTTGTTGTCAGCAATCATAGCGCCAAGCTCTTTTCTGCCAAGACTGATAACTGCCTGCTCGACACGCTCCTTGCTGCAATCACAGACATACGCACAAGGCATGGAATCGGTCAGCTCGACATCATAGCCTTCAAACAATTTTCGTATGATAGCTTCCACAGACATGCCCTGCTTGAGAAGAGCAGTGAAAGAAAATCCTTTCAGCCGTTTCTCCAGCTCGTCAATCAATGCGTCCTCTGCAAATGGCATCAGCTGGATGATAAATCCACCGGCATTCGCTACGGATGTATCGTCGTTGAACAACACGCCCAGAGCCACAGAGCTTGGAATCTGGTCACTTGTTGCAAAATAGTAGGTCAGATCCTCTGCAATCTCGCCGCTTACCAGATGGGTGTCGCCGACATACGGCTCCTTCAGACCGATATCTTTGATGACGCTTAAGACACCGAGATCCACAGCCTTTGCGACATCGTTTGCAGGAAGCATAACCTCCGGTTCGCTGACATATCCCTTGACATGTCCGTTTGCATCGGCAGTGACAAGCATACCGGAAATCGGCCCCTGGCACTGGATACGGAGTGTTAATTTGTCGGTATCATTTTTACACATGGCGCCCATCAGCACGCCTCCGGTCAACAGTCTGCCGAGTGCGTTCGTAACAACCGGGCTGGTATGATGTGTAATTCTTGCTTTTTCCACAGTATCGGTAGAGTTGCAGGCGAAGAAACGAACCTGCTTGTTCGCTGCCATGCCACGAATCATTGTATCTGCCATAAATGTATCCTCCTTAAAATGAGTGCTTGGATTTTGTATATATACTTGCATGTTTTGCTATTTATGATTGATGCAGTGGTATACAAAATTACTGTATATATTGTTTCTTTGAATTTTTGTTTCGTGTTTCTTTCGCGATGATATAAATACGTTCACATTCCTCATCCGCCGGTTCATGTGTGAATGCATCATAGGCGGCCAGAAGGGTGAGACCGGAATTGGCTACCATCTGTTTCATCTGCTTTAGTGTGTACCCTTTTTGCACATGCAATTCCTCATATTTGCGGAACAGGTTATCATCGGCATCGGAATCCGAAGGCTCTTTTACGAACAGACTTAAAGCAAGCTCGTTAATTGCTTCCTCTTCATCATAATAATTATCCCAGATAAAGCTGATGTCATCCCGATCCTCGGCGATTGTCGCTTCGGCTACGACATCCCGGTAATAATGCTCCGTATGGAAGTCGAAGATGAAAAGCCCGTCCGGATCAAGGTAGTTATTGACGAGCGAGAATACATGCGTAAGCTCTTCCGGTTCGGTAATATAATTGACGCTGTCACAGAGACTTACAATGGCTGCAACGGTTCCGTATAGCTCAAACTCACGCATATCCTGACACAGGTAGAGCGATGAAGAATGATTTTGTTCCCGCTTTTCATTTGCAATATCCAGCATGGCAGGGGAGTTGTCGATACCGATCATGTCGTATCCGAAATCTGCCATACGCTCGGTTATATTTCCGGTTCCACAGCCAAGCTCTGCCAGAATACCGCTTGCAATATCATATTCCACAAGCAGGCTGTGCAGATAGTCTGCCCATGCATCATAGGGAATGTTGTCCATGAGCGCATCGTAGACAGCAGCAAAATTTGAATATGCTTCAGCCATAGGGCACCTCCTTATTTTTCGTAAACACTGACATTAAATTATAAAATAAAAGATAGTGAAAAACAAGGAAAAATCATATATAATAAAATGCGCGATTGATAGCGCATATGCGAGATTTGGAGGATTACAATGAAAGATCAGATACAGACAATAAAATTAAAGAAGGAGAAGCGTGCATTTTCATATTGGCGCATCCCGTTTTTTACGGGCGCGGGCATCTATCTGGAAGTGCTGTTTCATCTGGCGATTTACCATAAACTTGAAAGCACGAGTATCTATCCGGTTTTGTTCGGTGCCACGTTGGGGCTTTTCTTAGCGGCACTCACTGTATGGCTGCCGCGCATCGGAAATGAAATCATCGCGTATGTCGGTCTTACGGTATTTTGCGTGTATGATATCGTGCAGCTCATTTATTTCCGGATATTTGGAACATTCTTAAGTCTGGTGTCTGTTGGCGGCGCCGGAAACGCGATGGATTTCAAGGTCGTGATGTTTGAGAAGATCCGTCAGAATGTTGGATGGATGTTACTGTTTTTACTTCCGGTGATCGCGCTTGTGTTGCTGCGTGTATTTCTGTTAAAATTTGACAAACCGAAGATGAAAATAAGGCTTATAAGTGTGGCAAGTGCGGTTTGTCTGTGTGCCATTTCCATCCTTCTTCTGAATGCGCAGGGACGTGCGATGTATTCGCCATATCAGTTGTTCCACAACCAGTATGTGTTAGAGCTTTCGATGAATAAGCTCGGCGTGTGTGTGACGACCGTGCGGGATGCGCAGACGATGATTACGGGTGGAAAGAAAGATGTGACATTTACTTTGGATGATACAGATATGCAACCAGATGATGTGACGGCAACCGAAAGTGATGCAATGGAAGCTACGGCAACCGATACGGATGCGGCACCTGTGTATGTAGAACAGGTTGATCCGGCAGTTGATTTTAAGAAGCTGTATCAGGCAGCCGAGGATGAGCAGTTGAAGAATTTGTCCGCTTATTGCGCGCAGCAGGCGCCGACGATAAAAAATAAATATACGGGCATGTTTGAAGGGTATAATGTTGTATGCATTACTGCGGAGAGCCTGTGCAAATACGGTATCTATAAAAACTGCACACCGACGCTTTATAAGATCATGAATGACGGCTTTGTATTTGAAAATTACTATAATCCGATCTGGTATCACAGTACGATTGACGGAGAATTTGTAGACTGCCTGGGACAGTATCCGTGTTCCTCAGAGTGGAGCTTTTATAAGTCAGCAGATACATATCAGCCGTATGCACTTGGCAATGCGTTGAATGAGAAAGGCTACACAAGTAAAGCATACCACGACTTTGATTTCTATTATTATAACCGGAGTGAGACACATGCGAATATGGGATATGATTTCAAGGCAATCGATTATGGTCTGGATATCCCGAGCTATGTGACATATTCTGATTATGATACGATCGAGGCAGTATACAAGGAGTTCATTAACGAAGAACCGTTTCTGATGTATTTTATGACATTCAGTGGGCATCTGCCATATGATTATGATTACAATGCCATGTGCCTGAAGAACCGGGAGGAAGCGGAAAAATGCACAGAAGGAATGGACTTGCCGGAAGACGCGGTGGCGTATATTGCGGCACAGATGGAGCTCGATAAAGCATTAGAGGATCTGATCGACAAGCTGGATGAAGCCGGAAAGCTGGAGAAGACCGTGTTCATCGTGACACCGGACCATTATCCATATGGACTGACAGACAGCGGCTACGATGCGCTTGCAGGCAAGAATGTATCCGATGATGCATTTGAAAAGCATCATTCCTGCCTTGGCATCTGGTCTGCATCTATGGAAGAACCGGTTCATGTCAAGAAGCTCTGCGCAAGCGTAGATGTCCTTCCGACTGTCTTGAATTTACTTGGCGTGACATACGATTCCAGAATCCTCGCAGGACACGATATCTTATCCGATTCAGAAGAGCTGGTTATCTTTGCCGACCATAGCTTCAAGACAGACAAGATTGGCTATAACACGAAAACCGGAGAAGTGACCTACTATGTGGACGAAAAAACAGTTTCACAATCCTACATCGACGATAAGATCAAGGAAGTCGAAACGAAACTTTACATGTCCGAAGAAGTCATCAACACCGATTTTTACGGCTATGTGTACGGCAGGAAATCAACAAACACCACAACAAGCACCACCACATCAACCGAACAACAAAACAAAGAATAACCCCGAAAAACATACGAAAAGGTACAAAAAGATACGATTTAGCGGAATTTTGTTGTGAAAAGCAACGAAGTATGCTAAAGTGGATTCGATTGTAAATTTTTAATTTGATTCAACCTTCGGGCATGAGAGGCTATATGTAGATTCGAGTTGTTCTGGATTTTCAATTCTAAAGCAGACCATTGGAGCACATCAGCACTTAACGAACGCAGTGAGTTTAGTGTCTGCTATGTGCGGAAGTGAGCGAGAGCGCGTCTGCGTAGAATGAAAATCCAGAACAACTCGGAGAAAGTGTAGAAGTTCTCATGCAGGGAGATAGAATAAGGAGGAAAACAAAATGACGAGAATCGGAATTTACGGATACGGAAATCTCGGCCGCGGCGTAGAAGCAGCCATCAACCAGAACGATGATATGGAATTAGTTGCCGTATTTACAAGAAGAAATCCTGATGAATTGGTTATTAAGAACCAGACAGCCAAGGTGTGCAACGTAAAGGACATGGCAGACTGGAAGGATCAAATCGATGTTATGATTCTGTGTGGCGGAAGCGCAACCGATCTTCCGGAGCAGACACCGGAATGTGCAAAATATTTCAACGTGATCGACAGCTTCGATACACATGCTAGAATCCCGGAGCATTTTGCAAATGTGGATGCAAGTGCAAAAGCAAGCGGACATATCGGAATTATCTCCGTTGGCTGGGATCCGGGTATGTTCTCACTCAACCGTCTGTACGGAAATGCATTACTTCCGGAGGGAAATGATTATACATTCTGGGGCAAGGGCGTAAGCCAGGGACATTCCGATGCCATCCGTCGTATCGCAGGTGTCAAGGATGCCAAGCAGTATACGATTCCGGTAGAATCTGCACTTGAGGCGGTTCGTAACGGCGAGAATCCGGCGCTTACAACAAGACAGAAGCATACAAGAGAGTGCTTTGTAGTGCTGGAAGAGGGCGCAGATGCGGCAAAAGTTGAGGAAGAAATCAAGACAATGCCGAACTATTTCGCAGATTACGATACAACGGTTCATTTCATTTCGGAAGAAGAGCTGAAGGCAAACCATAGCGGCATTCCACATGGTGGATTTGTACTTCGAAGCGGCGTGACCGGCTGGAACAAGGAGAACAAGCATATCATCGAGTACAGCCTGAAGCTTGATTCAAATCCTGAGTTTACATCCAGCGTACTGATTGCTTATGCAAGAGCGGCGCACAGACTTGCAAATGAGGGAGCAAGCGGTTGCAAGACCGTATTTGATATTGCACCGGCTTACCTTGTGAATAAAACAGGGGAAGAGCTTCGTGCATCCATGTTGTAAGATGTACCAGATACTATGTCGCCAACTGAATATGGGCGGCAGACAATAAGAAAGAAAACGAGGAGAGAAGAGAAAAGATGGAAGAAATCGCAAATTACGTGCCACAGATGTACGCAACATTCTGGGCATTAATTCCGCCGGTCGTGGCAATCGTGCTGGCACTCATTACAAAGGAGGTTTACAGTTCACTCTTTTTAGGAATTGTGATCGGTGGACTGTTCTGGTCTGACTTCAGATTTGAAGCAACCGTAAACCATGTATTCAAAGACGGAATCGTCCGCGTGCTGACCAATTCATATAACATGGGTATTCTGGTATTTCTTGTAATACTCGGTGTTATGGTCTGTATGATGAACAAAGCCGGTGGTTCGGCAGCGTTCGGACGATGGGCAAGCGCCCATATCAAGACGCGGATTGGCGCACAGTTAGCGTCAGTTGCGCTCGGAGTTTTGATTTTTATTGATGATTATTTTAACTGCCTGACAGTTGGAAGCGTGATGCGTCCCGTGACAGACAAGCACCAGGTATCGCGTGCGAAGCTTTCGTATATCATTGATGCAACAGCAGCTCCGGTCTGTATCATTGCCCCGATTTCGTCATGGGCAGCAGCGGTAGCCGGATTCGTAGAGGGAGAGGACGGATTCTCCATCTTTATCCGTGCAATCCCGTATAACTATTATGCGCTTTTCACGATTATATTTATGATTGTTTTGATCGTTAGAAAGATTGATTATGGTCCGATGCGGACACATGAGAAGAACGCTTTGAAGGGCGATATCTACACGACACCGGACCGCCCATATGCAAACGCGGAAAATGAAGTCGTTGAGACAAAGGGTAAAGTGATTGACCTTGTATTTCCGATGATCGTTCTGATTACAGCCTGCGTCATCGGCATGATTTACAGTGGTGGATTTTTCTCAGGCGTTGGATTTGTAGAAGCATTTTCGGGCAGTGATGCATCGGTTGGATTGATGTATGGCAGCTTCTTTGCACTTGTGATTACGATTATCTATTATATGTTCCGCCGCGTATTGAAATTCAGCGAATCCATGTCTTGTATTCCGGAAGGATTTAAGGCGATGGTTCCTGCGATTTTAATTCTGACATTTGCCTGGACATTGAAGGCGATGACAGACAGCCTTGGTGCAAAAGAATTTGTGGCAGAGCTCGTGAAGAGTACGCCGGATGCGCTGCTTAGCTTCCTGCCGGCACTTGTATTTATCATTGCATGCTTCCTTGCGTTTGCAACCGGAACCTCATGGGGAACCTTCGGTATGCTGATTCCGATTGTTGTAAATGCGTTCGAGGGAACAAACGCAACGATGATGATTATTTCCATCTCTGCATGTATGGCAGGTGCAGTCTGTGGTGACCATTGCTCACCGATTTCGGATACAACAATTATGGCATCCGCAGGTGCACAGTGTAATCACATCAATCATGTAAGCACACAGCTTCCATATGCGATTACAGTTGCACTTGTATCGTTCGTCACTTACATTATTGCCGGATTCTTTGGTAATAGCAAGGGAATTCCGGGAGTAATGAGGAGTCCTGTGATTCCGCTGGTAATCGGTCTGATTTTACTGTATGTTGTGTTGCAGGTGATCAAGGCAGTTGAGAAAAAGAAAGATCCGATTGATGCAGAATAAGAGGCTTGAAATGAAAAAGACTAAAGGAAGTATTATGTTGCTGTTTGCTGCGTTCTTCTGGGGAACGACGTTCGTAGCACAGACAACAGCATCTGATCAGATTGGAACATTTACATTTAACGGAAGCCCCCCCCCCCGTTGGGTGGGGGGTGAAAATATGCCTTCACCGCCGCGCCTCCGCAATAGTTGGAGCGGCATTTCTTGCGCTGTTGATTCTTGCTCGTACGGGAATGAAGAATCAGAAAGCAAAGGTAAGTGGCGAACCAGTCGAAAAAGAAAATATAAAACGGACCGTGATCGGTGGTATCCTCTGTGGCTGTGTATTATTTTTCGCAACGAATCTGCAGCAGAGTGGTATCGCGGCCTATCCGGAAGGCGTGGCCAGCTCCGGCAGATCGGGGTTTCTCACCGCAACGTATGTGGTTATGGTTGCAATCGTATCCGGGCTACTTGGAAAGAAATTACACAAGATCGTTTACGTGGCAGTTTTTGTCTGCCTTGGTGGTATGTACATGCTGTGCATGTCCGGCGGTATCGACAATCTGTATTTTGGAGATCTGCTCGGACTTCTGTGTGCAGTCTGCTTCACCGGACATATCTTAACGGTCGATCATTTTAACGACTGTGACAGCGTGAAGATTTCGTGCATCCAGTTTATTACGAACGGTGTGTTATCCCTGATCTGCATGGCAATCTTCGAACAGCCGGCATGGAGTGATCTTGCCGCCGCATGGTTCCCAATCCTGTATGCGGGTATCTTCTCGAGCGGTATCGCATATACGCTTCAGATCGCAGGACAGAAATATGCAGATCCGGCAGTTGCATCCATCGTGATGAGTCTGGAATCTGTATTTGCAGTGCTCGGTGGATTTGTCGTATTGCACGAGGTGCTAGCACCGCGGGAAATCGTCGGCTGCGTGCTTGTGTTCACCGCAGTGATCTTGGCACAGGTGCCGCAGATGCGAAAGTAGAGGCTATTATTTGATTGTGCTTGCATTTTTATAATAATCTTGTATATTATCTGTATTGAATGAGGTGTATGTTTCCGGACTGCACTGGGGGAGTCACTCTGTGGCTCTCTTTTTTGTTATCAAATAAAAGTGAATAGTCACGCAGTTTCGTGATAATCGGAATCGCAATTGCTTCGAACAACAAAAATCTACTTTAATTCGATATGAACAAATTGCAAATGAACTATTTTGGTGTAAAATGTAATTAGCAAGTAGCGGAGGATAAGTATGAGAGACTATAGTTTTGGAAATTTTATCAGTACACTAAGAGAGAGAAAAGGCCTGTCTCAATATCAGTTGGGTGTACTTGTCGACGTTTCAGATAAAGCGGTGTCAAAATGGGAAAATGGAGAATCAGAACCGTCAATTGATAAGTTAATCAAGTTATCGAAATATTTTGGAGTTAATATTGATGAATCAATGTCATTTAGATAAGGTTTTTTATGATGAAAACAGTATATCATATGCGTTCATGCATTGAAAATACTGTTCAGTTAAGAAATGCTGTATTTTTTAGGTGCACTAATGCGTAGAAAGCAGGTGTATGATGAGTTCAAATCATTTTTTTGTGTATGACAAAAAGACAGATTGCATATCTGCCTCATAACGCAGTATAATGGTGACGAAATTAATTTTATAGACGTGTTTGGTATTTTTATTACCACCATTTGTATGTTTTGGAATAATTAATCAATAATTCTGATTATATGTTTTATCTTTTACGCAAAATATGTTCCTTTCTAATGCGCTTGTCCAGTAAATCATACGGCTGGTTGTTCGTCGAGACTTTTGCGATACACTTTCCTTTCACATAGAACTCAATTTTTTCACCGAACAATCCTTTTTTCAATCTCGTACTCTCAATTTCACTGATGTCAAATTTTTTCACGATCAGTCCGCGTCTGCGTGTCACTCTTGTTCCATTTACTGAAAATCTGTCAGTTATAAGGTCTATGAAAATAATCAATGAAATGACAGCTAATGCAAGCATCGGACGGAAGAATATTATATTTGTCTCATTCTGCTCGATCATCACCCATACCATCCAGCAGAAAAAGCCTACCGACATTGCGGAAACAGCTTTATAAACGCCCCTTGTTTTTAATGTAAATTTATCAATAGTCATTCCCGCTTTGTCGCATGGTACTTGTTTAACTTGCAATTTTATTGCTAATGTTGAACCCTCTGGCAGATTATTATCAATCCTGAAAAGCTTTTTCTTCCCGGAATAAAATTCATATCCACCGTCTAATCGTTCTGATACTCTGGTAATGTCTGCAAATGTATAATAATGCTTTATGCCTGTGTAACTGCGATAGATGATTTTTTCGCTTTTTACCCAGATTTTCCAGACGTGCGTGCCTAACACCGAACATATAGCTAATAATTCTAAACATCCAAAAATACCTCCTGTAAACCAGTTCAACTGATCATCTACATAAGCTCCAATAAGACATATCAAAAAAAACAACAAACCTACATACATTATGAAAGCCAGTTCAAACGGATACCCTATTTCCAAATTCTCAAATAAACTTTGTGGAGTCTTTTTGTCATCCAAATTATAAAACTCTGGATGTTTTTTCTCATTATACACATTCAGATAATGAATCACTACCGCTGCTGCCACCCACGGAGCTATTACTTTTATTAATGTTACAAGAAATGCTAACATGTTTTTCTCCTCCAGATTCTTATGTAAATGCACATATAAATTGATTTACATGACCATCAATATCCACGGCATCCTTCAGATTACTAAGATACAGGTTATTCCTTATAGAATTCTTTATCTTGTCCTTCACGCCACCTACGAATTTTTGTCCGGAATAATTGATAATCATGTATTTTAATGCTTTCTTTCTTCCAAGATGTTCAGTGGCTCTCTTTCTGGCATTTCGGCATACATTCCCCCTTATGTCATCCAAATCGGTTTTTGATTTCAGCACATCAACCCGCACATTTAAATCATTCAATATTTTCGTATACTCTTTTTTGTGTGTCCGATTCCTGCCATGCAAAATATCGCTTAACAATCGCTTTTCCCGCAGTTTTATCTTCTCAGTGCTTATATGTCGTTTCTCCAGTCGCGCAGAAATTCCCTTCTCATCTCTCAACTGCTTTACCGCTTTATCCCAGCCAATACCACTCTGGTATGCTAAACACATAGGAATCAAAGCAGTCTTTTTCTATCTATT
>ERZ791654.239-NODE-239-length-37622-cov-2.642985_pt1 | contig 37622 bp, 18 predicted proteins | sample MGYA00509960_ERZ791654 | MGnify/ENA primary metagenome ERZ791654 (study PRJEB30046, sample SAMN00715198) | human gut metagenome | study: EMG produced TPA metagenomics assembly of the A metagenome-wide association study of gut microbiota in type 2... | reverse complement strand
AGCAATATGATAAACCTGTCCGTCATTGGCCGTATAAACAGCCTCCTCGTAATTCGTGGCATTTTCCTTCTTGCTGCCATCTTCTATGATCAATCCCTTTTGTATAGAACAAGGCTCTCCCTTAAAAATAGCATTCGGATAAATGATCGAACCGCCAAAACGGGCATCCATATTTTGAAACAACTCCGAAGGATCATCGAAATAAGTGTCCTTCGCTCTTTCTGCAAAATTTGCAGGAGTACCGTCTTTGTGTTCAAACATTTCAACAAATTCCAATGTAGGGTTCATATTGGAAGAAAAACCGTTTCCACGATATTGATAAGGAACGAAATAAACATCCCAGCCATGTGCGTTTACATTGCGTTGGAAATATTTACAGAAAATATTCTCTGGGCTGTCCTCGGCAAGGAACAGCTCGGCAAAATTTTTCTCTTTATCCGAGTTCTTCCTATACAACGAAAATTTCTTCGATTTTTCAAGTTCCTTTACAGCTTTATAAGCTAATTCGAAATAATCATTTGCCAAAGCCTTATCGATACCGACCAAACCATTCAAATCAACGGTTCCATAACGCGCAATACTACCGGCATACAGCATAGCGCGAGATTTCAATGCCAAAGCAGCATATTTGGTGGCACGTCCTTTTCCCAAAATCTCCTCATTATCGGGCAACAGACGGAAAGCCTCGTCTAAATCTTCCGCAATAAAATCATAACAAGCCTTTTCCGTATCTCTCGGTACTTTCAGCGATTCAATATCGCCTACATACTCTTGCGGTTCTCTCAATATAGGTACACCACCATATCTTTTCACCATTGCAAAATAGCAGTAAGCCCGGATAAAATGAGCCTCTCCCATCCATGCATCAGCAAGAACCGTATTCTGGAAATTGGATTTATAGGCCGGGAAATTTTTCAAAAAGTAATTCACCCGACGAATTTTTCCATAATCCCAACAGCCCCACCAAGTTCCATCACCGATGGTCGAAATATCATCGCTGGAACTACACATAGCCTCACCCGACACATTCGGTAAACGACCTTGCCCTTTACCCGATACATTGAATCCTTGTTGTGTATAGCGAAAGTCCTCTATGGGTAAGTCATAGTAAAGAGTCGTCATATAAGACGTTATACCCGATTCTGAATTAAAAATCGCATCATCTTGTATAATATTAATGGGCGGCACATCTAAGTAATCACACGAATAAAACGATAGGGCCATCACCAATGCCGATACTAATATCTTATTTATTCTCATCGTATTTCAAATTAGAATGATAAATTCAATCCAAAGTTAAAGTTTCTCATAATCGGATACAGGTATCCATAATTCCCTTCCGGATGCTCGGGATCGACGAAATCCAAATTAGATAACGTAAATAAATTATAGCCATTTGCAAATATCCTCAAACGATCCACTTTGAATTTACGAGTGATATGCTGGGGTATTGTATAGCCAATTTCCACGCTTTTCAACCGTAAATAAGAAGCATCGTATGTCGTCTGTTTACATCTTGCATAATTCACGCCATAAGATCCGGCATCACGAGTCGTAGGCCATTTTCCAGGAATCCAGTTCCCATTTTCGTCCTGACGATATCTGTCATAAAAATGAGCCAAACCGTTTCCACCGAAACACAACGGGTATTGCAATTGCTCGAAATAGATCACATTGAATCCACCTCCGCCCTGGAACAGCAGGTTCACATCAAACCCTTTCCACTCGGCAGCGATAGTAGCACCGAATGTCATTTTGGGATTTCCGTTATCATTGGTGTGCTCGTACACGTTCGGATAAACATCATTGTCATCGATGATTCCGTCACCATTCCAGTCTTCATATTTCCAGTCACCCGGCAACTGGGTAGCACCACCCTGACCGTCTTGAATAGGCGACCGCCAAATATCCTCCATCGAAGTAAATTGTCCGTTTGAGCCATAAGCCCACCCCATATCGGAATATCGGTTTGAATATTTATTTCTCCATCTATCATAGGAATTCACTGCATCCCCTTCCTCCAAATGTCTGTTCTGACGACGAGTCAATGCAAAATTCAAACTTACCGAATAGTTGAAATCATTAATCTTATTGCGATGTCCCAATACGATTTCAAAACCTTTATACAAATCTTGATTCAAATTTTCTTCCGGCAATTCAGCACCTATAGTACCGGGAACTTCACCACTTCTCTTTCCTAACAGACCATCTCTGTATCTCCAAAAGAAATCTACCTGTGCAGACAGCATACCATTCCAAAGATCAAGATCGGTTCCCACGTTCAAGGTCTTCGACTTATACCAAGTTATCAGTTCATTCGGTAGACCTCTGAAACCCAATCCTTTATAGACAACATCGCCGAATACATAACTGGCGCCCGGATAATCATATCCCGACAAATATTGATAGGACGAAGAACCATCGTCACCCATAGCTCCATAAGATGCTCTTAACTTCCAATTCGTAATAAAGGAAAGCGGAGCAAATTCTTTGATAAAGCTCTCTTCCGAAATTCTATATCCGACAGAGGCCGATGGGAAAAATCCCCAACGATGTCCTTTGGCAAACTTGGAAGAACCGTCATAACGGAAGCTAACTTCTGCCAAATATTTGGATTGATAATCGTAATTGACACGTCCGACTATACCCATATTCGTTACACGATAAATCTGGCCAGCATCGGCATTACCGATTTGCTCTTCTTCGGAGCCTGCAAAAATCTCGTCTACGGCATCCATCTCGAAGTTTCTTTTTGCCCATAAATTATCCTCTTCCTTTGCACTTTGTTCGTACAAAAACAAGACTTTCAAGTTATGTTTCTCTGCAAAAAGACGCTCATAGTTCAAAGAGGCCTGTAATTGATTCTGTGCTCCCTCCCATGATTTTCTGTAAATAGAAGAAGGCGATGAATATATCTGAGAATTATAAACATCTTTCTCCCTATCGTATTTATATAATGTATATTGTTTTTGAAATTCTTTCTGTTGATAGTTCTTATAATCATAAGCATACAAAAACTTAGCACTTAATCCTTTCAAAAAAGGAGCTTTATAAGTCAATGTAAATGTAGTATTCAAGGTTCGGTTTATCCTACGCTTATAACCGGATTGATCGGCATCGGTAATCATAAGCGGATTCAAACCATACATCACGTCATTAGGAAAACTCTCATTATTATTGGCATACGGAGTTTCCGTAGGTTTAAGCATCCAAATAGCTTTGAACTGTTCCCAAGTATCTTTATAAGGTTGATTCTTTTCATCGGACATCGCACCGATCAACAATTCGGCTTTCAAATCTTTTGTAACATCGAAACTCAAATTGGAACGGATATTATAACGATGGTAATTTAAATCGCCGGTTTTCCAAATACCGTCTTCGCCATAGTAACCAAAAGAAAGGAAATATTGTGTACGCTTCCCGCTTCCGCTGGCCGTTACATTGTGATGGGTTTGAGGAACCAAATTTTTCATAGCCAAATCATACCAGTCGGTTCCTCCCTCCCGGCGGAAACGATCTACATCTTCTTCCGTGAAAGTGGTATTAATACCTCTACCCATATTTCTATCAGCTTCACGAACAAGCTCGGCATATTGAGCAGCATCCAAAACATCAGGCAAGCCCGACGGATTCTGGAAACCGAAACTTCCAGTATAATCAATTCGGGTTTTACCGCTCTCACCCTTACGAGTCGTCACCAATAACACACCATTCGATGCACGCATACCGTAAATAGCGGCAGATGCGTCTTTCAATACAGACACGCTCTCGATATCATTAGCTTCCAACCGCTGGAAATCTGACACCTCTCTTACGACACCATCAATAACGACCAAAGGAGTACCCAATCCACGGATATCCATCTTGGCATCATAACTACCCGGCTCTCCCGTACGTTGTTGAATACGCACACCCGGCAATTTACCGGCCAACATATTTTGGACATTCGAAGTGGGCGTAACGGTCAGTTCATCTGTTCCTATCGTACTGACGGCTCCTGTTAAAGTAGCTTTTTTCTGTGTGCCGTAACCTACGACCACTACTTCATCTAATATCTGATCATCTTCGCTTAAAGTCACATTCACTACGGTTTTTCCCTTCAAGGCAACATTTTTCGAAGCAAAGCCGATCAATGAGAATTTCAATTCCGCTTTGTCCAATTTGTCACCGGATACATTCAAGTTGAAAACACCGTCTATATTCGACACCGTACCGGTATTAGTTCCCACCACTACGACATTAACCCCGGGTAAAGGTTCCCCGGACTGATCCCTCACTACCCCTGAAATTTTCTGCTGTTGATCATTTTCTGCTAAAACCGTAGCGCAGCCTACCACAACAAAAAATAAAAATAGGAATGAATGAGAATAATGGGAAAGCATTGAAACCGCCTTTTCCATATAAAAGAAATTGTTTTTTTTCATGCGTCCTGTTAGATTATTGTTATTCAACCATTTCCTTAACAAGCAATTGCAATTTTAGAATTTAAAAAAGATAGGAAAGGAGAGGACCGACTAAGCGAATCCTCTCCTATTTGATTTTTTATTTTACAACCTTAAATGCTTGGGAAGCTCCGGTTGAAACGATATTGACTACATAGATACCTTTTCCTGTCAAAGAAATATTCTCTATTGTATTTTCAGCTATTTGTTTAGCCACCAACACACCATTCGTCGTATAGACATAGATCATTTCATTTCCATTCAAACCTTCTGCTCGGATACCGTCGGTAGTCACATAAACGTTATAAACGGCTTTTTCGACATTTGTAACTCCACTTGTGCTTGTTTGCCATTTAAATACCGGATAAGGAGAGATAGTGGGATCTATTGTCCATATTTCATCAAAATCCCAACCCATATCGTCTGCATAAAACGATTCGGTCAGTTCCTCTACCGTTTCTCCATTATCGGTATCGATTCCCGTTCCCTCTGTTACGGCTTGACCATTCAATAAAACCGAAGAGTGCGCATAATTATCAGAAACATCTCCACCGTTTCTCTTTCCTACAACACGATGTGTCACTTCGACTTCGCCTATAATATCCTTGTTCAAAGACAAACAGGAAATAACCGCGCCACCATCATTAGCACCGACAATACCACCGACATTGGTTTTACCTTCGATAGTAGAAGTCGAATAACAATACATCACTGTGGCATTTCCAGAACTAACGATTCCACCTACGGCATCCCCGGTCTCACCATCAGTAGACTTAGCCATTACATTACAATCGGCCGTATAACAGTCTGTGATTACAGTAGTACCGGCACAAGGCCCAACGAGGCCGCTGGAATTAGAACCTGTTCCAATGTTCGAACAAGAACTGTTGATAACTCCCACTTGCTCAATCGTAGCATTACGAGTTAATCCCGTCAAGATACCTAAACGCCCGCCACCAATGACAGTCACATTATCAAGCAATAGATTTCTAATCGTACCACCGTCGACAACGCCGAAGACACTCATATCATGCGCACCGGTATCATCTCCATGTTTAGCCATCAAATTGGAAATCTTATGCCCATTACCATCAAACGTACCGCTAAAACGTTGGTCCGAACCATCTCCGCTTCCCCATTCTCCTAACGGCCACCAACCGCCTTCTTTTTCATAAGAAGCAAAATCCAAATCGGCCATCAATTTAAAATAGGAGCCCCGATTCTCGCGTACAGCATCGAACTGAGCTTCCGTCTCAATCAAATAGGGATCTGACTTTGACCCAGTACCCCCGGCATACAAATCACTTTCCTGTGCCCAAGCACTCGAAACCAGCATCATGCTGCAAAAACAAGATGCTACAATCTTTTTGTAATCATTCTTTTCCATGACATTAAAACTTTAAATTATTAATAACACTTTATTTAATAGCGGATTTCGGACGACAATCCATATTCGCCCCAAAATCCTTATTCGGTTTATTTCCCATTGTAATAACCAATGTTCCCCCATTCACTATATCGGCATGAGAGATATAAGACTTATCATACGGTCGACCGTTCAACTGAACCGACTGAATATATTTGTTCTCTCTTGAATTATTGACCGTCCTTATTTCAAACACCTTATTTTCTGGCAATTTCAAAGCGACCTTATCAAAAATCGGTCTGCCGAAAACATAGATTCCATTAGAAGGATTGACCGGATAAAAACCTAAGGACGAAAACACATACCACGAAGACATCTGCCCGCAATCCTCGTTACCCTGTAACCCGTCGGGTGAATCATGATACATTTGTGACAATATATAATCGACCTTCTCGGCTGTTTTCCACTGCAATCCGGCATACGAATAAAGATATACGGTATGATGCCCGGGTTCATTGCCATGTGCATATTGCCCTATCAGACCGGAAATATCAGGAGATGCCGCATCGCCCAAATCGGCATTAACCGAAAACAAACTATCTAATTTCGAAACAAAAGCGTCATCACCACCCAACAAAGAAATGAGACCTTCCACATCATGAGGGACTAACCATGTATATTGCCAACCATTTCCTTCGCAATAAGCATCGTTCCGATGAGTTGAATGAACAGGATTAAACGGAGTAAGCCAAGAACCATCTTGATTTTTTCCTCTGAAAAAGCGGGTGTCCTTGTCCCAATATTTTTGATATGCCAAAGCTCTTTTCGAAAAATACTCATAGTCATCTACCTTACCCAGCTTTCGAGCCACTTGTGCCACTCCCCAATCTGCAATGGCATATTCCAATCCCTTAGCTACCGATTCCTTCTCTTTATCTGCCGGAATATATTCAAGTTTTGTCACATACGATAATCCCTTATAATCAGACATCATTGAAGCCTTCATTGCCTGATAAGCCCGTTCGTAATTAAAACCTTTAATATTTTTCAATATAGCATCCGCTATAACAGGAACCGACTGAATACCTATCATTTCATTCGTGTCCGAGCCATACAAATGCCAAACCGGCAAACGTCCTTGTTGCTCATAAATAGCCAACATCGAATTAATAAAATCGGGAACACGCTCCGGCTGTACCAACGTATATAATGGGTGAGCCGCACGATACGTATCCCACAACGAGAATACGGTATAATTGGTGAAACCCGGATCTCCATACACATTTTTGTCTGTACCTCTATATTCCTTGTTACAATCATTGAACATAGCCGGTTGTATAAACGCATGATATAAAGCTGTATAAAAAATACGTTTGGCTACTGTATCCGTAGTCGATACTTGCAGTTTGGACAATTCGGCATTCCATTTGGCAGTCGTCTCATCTACAACCCGTTCAAAATTCCAATCGGCGATTTCTTGTCGAATATTAGCCGCCGCATTTTCCATACTCACCGGCGATATTCCCACTTTCACATCAAGTTTCTCGACATCAGATGCGACAATTACATTTCCCTTCACGTCGATGCCTTGTAAAACATTTCCTTGTACCGGTATCGAATCGTGAAACAAAGCTAAACGTATCGGTTCGGAGAAAACAGCCGTAAAATAGATTTGCTGTTGCTTCGACCAACCAGAGGAACAACGATAACCACTGACAGTAGTATCGTTCACTTGTTCCAGATATGTATCGGTAGGACGATCGTCACCATTGGCATCCTTTAAATTAATCATCACATACTTTTCGACATTCTTCGGGAAAGTGTATCTGTGAAAGGCAACTCGGTCCGACGCCGTCAATTCTACTTTTGTACGATGAGTTTTCAATACTACTCCATAATATCCGGGTAAAGCCGTTTCATCGCTCTTAGAATAATAAGAAGCATAACCCGATAAGGGATTATATTGGGTTCCCGGCTGCGTACGCATTTTCCCCGTATATGGCATAAATAACAAATCGCCCGTGTCGCTACAACCGGTTCCATTGAGATGCAAATGTGAAAATCCTATTACAATCGAATCGGAGTAATGATAACCCGAACACCAATCCCACCCTTTATTTATATTGTTAGGACCGATCTGCACGGCTCCGAACGGAGCAGCGACTCCTAAAAACGTATGACCATGTCCGCCGGTTCCTATATACGGGTCCACATAATTTACCGGAGCAAATATCGCCGATTCGATATTTTCGTCTTTTACTCTACACGATACAAGTAAAAATAAAATAAAAATGAATACAATTAAAGGTTCTTTTTTCATTACAGCATTTTATGTGTGTGTGAGACAAAAGTAAGATTATAATATTAACAAAAACATTAATAATACATTAAGAATCCACGATTCAAGCATACATAAAGTAGATTTTTTACTACCGAAACATTAACAAAACATTAATATTCGAGAGGTATCATTTTTCAATTCACTTTTCCCGTTATTCCTCCGACATTCGTAATTCCTTCTATCCGACAAGTCGAGTAACAATCGATGATTTCGCTATCTTCACTCATGGAACTGGATATACCACCCGCACAATCCTTCGCATAAACATTTCCACCCTTCACAGAACAGTTTTTTACCACCGACCGGTAAAGTGGTCCTGTCAAACCTCCGGCATTCGATCCATGATCCGATAATCGGTTTTCACATTGGCTATCGAGTATATCGACCTGTTCTATCTTTGTAGAAAAGGTAGCGCCTGTCAGAACTCCTAAACGCCCCTCTCCAATGATGCTGCAATTTTCAACTTTCAAGTTGATAATCTCTGCACCTTCTGTCACACCAAAAATACTCAGGTCATGAGCTTTTCGTTCCACCGACAAATTCCTAATCGAATATCCACCTCCATCAAAAAAGCCACGAAAACGCTCCATAGCATTATCTCCACTTCCCCATTCGCCCAAAGGCCACCAACTTTGGCCATCATCTCTGACATAATCAGAAAAATCGAGGTCGTTAATCAATCGAAAGCATTGGCTTCTATACTCCCTTATATGGTCGAACTGTTGCGGTGTAGAAATAAGAAACGGATCTTCCCTACTCCCCGTACCACCGGCAAAAGGAGCAGTTTCCTTCAAATAAATCCGCAAAAGCTCAAAAAAAGACGGGGCATCCAACAAACAGATACTATCATCTATTTTTTTCAGTTCCTCGACTACCTCTACATACCACGTGGGAGATTTTATTATATTTCTAAACCAATGAAAAGGCAACCCCTCTCTTTCTCTTATTCTATTGACGATAGCTACCGCAGCATCTTTGGGCTCGACATCATTGATATCGTAATCGGCCCTCAACACAGGCATATTCCCAAAAAGCATACTCCACGAAGATAGTTTCTGAGGAACGATTCCATTGGGACTAAATGATCGATAACATTCCATTCCTTCCCAATTCAAACCGGGAGCATAACCGTCGACAATAAAGCCGGTAATGCTCAATCCCCATTTCTCATAATAGGGCTTGCAGTGCTCCGCCCACGATTGTAATCCAGAAGGTAATCCCGAAATAGGTCTGGGTTCTTGTAACATTCCGGGACTCAAATATCCGGCTCCGTTGTCCGATGCGACAAAATAATCATTCTTAGTAGCCGTTTTTCTAAAATTATGTAACACATGAGGCACGCGCTCCTGTAATACCGGACTTATGGCCCACATCATCGGGACTTTTCCTCTATTGGGGTCGTCCCAAGTAAGCGAGGTAAATTGGCTCACCCACGATGAAGCATCATAATCCCCCACATAAAATATCAGAAAGTTCCTTCCTTTCACGTCGACTTTACCGTCTTCGGTCAACAATCCTCTTTGCTTCAACTCTTCATGAGTAACCCACGGTTGCGAATACCGTTCCTCCAAAGGGAAATGCTGCCAAAAAGAGGCATTTGCCAACGCTCCGATTGCAATTGCATCGGCATCTTTAAAAGCGTTGTAAGCGCTGATAAGACGTAAAAACTCCCACTCCGTAGGAACATCGTCGTGGATACCGCCGGCATGCTTCGTGTATTTAAATGCCCATGAGGGGAACCCTCCTATATAGCAATACTTTTCACCTTTATTCTGTTGGTATGCCAACAATAGCATTTCTTTAAGGGTAGCCAAATCAGTCCCTACCTTTTGAGTCGGTTCGTCTGTTGCCGGTTCGTCTCCCCACGGTGATAAATCGAAAAAGAAAGCTCGCTTGCTAATGAAAAAATCATGATTAGAAAGCGTATGATGATTCCGTACCGTAGCACCGGGATTTTGTTTCCAATATTGATCCAAATAATACGCGGCATATTCCGTGTTGCACTTGCCGGTTTTCATATAATTCTCTATATACCAAATGTATGGATCGTTTTTTATAGAGCCTGTGCTGTTTCGATTCGTCCCCGGAATCACCCCCGATCCCGTAAACATCACACTTCCATCTTCATTGATCAATCTACGCTTTACTTTCAATCGGGGACCACCCAGAACTAAGCGGCTATACAAACTCTCGGAATCAAGATCATAACGGATCGGCAAAAGGTCTTCCGCACCCGCAACGGCAGAAGCGACATTGCTTGTGGACGGAACTCTCTCATCATAAAGTACCACTCCCTTTATGTATCCGGCGTAAGCCGACACCAAGTCTTCAATGGTATTATACGTTACCGTTTCCTTTCGATACAACCACTGCCCTTTCCTACGATACTTATTCAACCAATATTTATCAATATCCAATTGATCCCTATCCACAAAAAAGACATATAGTTGCGGAGCATCCCGGTTGACGATTCCTTGCAAGGCCGAAACGACATGTACATCGTCCCAAGCGACATTGCGTCCCTTGGGTGTCGACAAGTCGGTTTCCAAAGTATAATGCAGGTCATAAAGCCCTATCGCCTCTTGACCGGCTGCCTTATAGCAACCCAATACCCAAAACAGCACTCCATAGATAAGAACTCTCTTCATCATGCGACTCACCTCTTAAATTTTCAGACTTTTTATACCACGCCATCAAGATCACCTCCACCGATTTTACTTTTCATCAAGCAGTAAAAAGTAGTTTTCATGAGGTCAAAACATGGTCACCTCCGGTTTATCCGAACCGGAACACCTCGAATGTACATGGGATTTATTTGATTCTTACTTATCCTCGTTAGTCAAAGAATACGGGAAATCTTCATCGTTTATTCCGCGCTCTGTATTAGGCGTATGACTCATATCGAAATCAAGAACAGCGCCGTCCATCAACTCCTCGTGTTTCAACCAATTGTGGTTATACTCTTTCCCGTTCATTTTCAGAGAACGTATATATCTATTTTCGTTCGTGTTGTCGGGAGCATTCAAAACGATCTGCTTTCCATTTTCCAACGTAAGAATCGCCTTTTTAAAGAGCGGAGCTCCCATCACATACTCCCCTGAGCCCGGACATACCGGATAAAAGCCCAACGCAGAAAATATATACCATGCAGAAGTCTGACCATTATCTTCATCTCCACAATAGCCATCAGGATAAGGAGTATACAGCTTATCCATCACTTCCCTTAACCAATATTGCGCTTTCCAAGGCTGCCCGGCGTAATTATAAAGATAAATCATATGTTGGATAGGCTGGTTGCCATGTGCATAATTGCCCATATTCATAATCTGCATTTCCTTTATTTCATGAATGCACTGCCCGTAATAACTATCGTCATAAATAGGAGGAACCACAAAAACAGAATCCAACATGGAGACAAAGTTCTCCTTCCCTCCCATCAGATCGATGAGTCCCTGCACATCATGAAACACGCTCCATGTATAATGCCAACTGTTGCCTTCGGTAAAAGCATCGCCCCATTTATACGGACTGAAAGGAGACTGAAATGTACCATCTTCGTTTTTCCCGCGCATCAGATTGTTCTCTTTATCGAAAACGAACCGATAGTTTTTACTCCTTTCCCGATAAAGATCGATTTCTTCCTGCGGACGGTTCAATTGTTGCGCCAGTCTCATAATACACCAATCATCATAGGCATATTCCAATGTGCGCGCCACATTCTCGTTAATACCTACATTATAAGGTACATATCCTTTTTGATTGTAATATTCATATCCCAATCTTCCCGTCGAAGGAACTTGGGGGTGCACATGATTCGCTCCGTGCAGAACAGCCTCATACAACAAATCGATCTTTTCTGTCTGACATCCTTTCAAATAAGCATCGGCCACAACAGATGCCGAATTATTACCCACCATGCAGTGACGGTGTCCCGGGCTGGCCCATTCGGGTAAAAATCCACTTTCTTCATAACTGTTTGCCAATCCTTCTTGAATTTCTTTGTTGACAGAAGGATACATAAGGTTCAAGAAGGGAAATAAAGCGCGGAACGTGTCCCAAAATCCGGTATCTGTATACATATATCCTCTCCTCACTTCTCCATTGTAAGGACTATAATGGACAATATTTCCATATTTATCTACTTCATAAAACTTACGGGGAAACAATAAAGAACGATACAAGCAAGAGTAGAAAGTACGTAGTTGTTCATCAGTTCCCCCTTCTACTCTCACTCTATTCATCACATCGTTCCAAGCATTTCGAGCAGACTCTTTTACCTCGTTAAAATTCCTACTGCCCAGTTCTTCTAAATTCAACCATGCCTGCTCTTCACTGATAAAAGAAGAACTTACCTTTACACCAATCTTTTCACCTTTATAAGTCTTGAATCCCAACACAGCACCGACATGATTATCTTCTACCTCTCTTTTACCTTTTATAATTTTATCTCCGCTCCATACTTCTGCCGAGGCAAAAGGCTTATCAAATTTCATCACGAAGTAATTTCTAAAATTATCCGGTACTCCCCCGCTATTTTTAGTCGTATAGCCGGTTACCGTGCCATTTTCCTCATCTATCTGAACAAAAGACCCGTTATCGAATGCATCTACTACGATATACGACTCTTCACTTTCTGGGAAAGTAAACCTAAAATAAGCAGAACGTTCCGTCGGAGTAATTTCTGTTTTCACATCATGGTCAGCCAAATACACACTATAATAATAAGGCTTTGCCGTCTCAGCTTTATGAGAAAACCAGCTTCCTCGCTCATTTTGCAAGAACTTTTTACCACCGGTCACCGGCATCAATGCAAACTGCCCATAATCATTGATCCACGGACTGGGCTGATGTGTCTGCTTAAATCCTTTTATCTTATCGTCGGTATAACAATAGGCCCAGCCATTTCCCATATCTCCCGTTTGCGGTGTCCAGAAATTCATTCCCCACGGTAATGCGACAGCCGGATAGGTATTACCCGTAGACAAGGTAAACTTAGATTGTGTTCCCACTAACGGATTCACATAGTCAACCGGTGAAAAAGAAGTAGAAAGCACCTCTTTACCCCCGCACGATATAAGTAAAACAGATAAAAATACAAGTAAAGAAACTTTTTTCATGGAATCGTTTTTTTTATTTTTGTGACAAAAGTAAGCCGAGGTAATTAATAAAACCATTAATAGAATATTAATTATCCATATGCAATGCTTATTTCCGAATCAAAAACATTAATAAGGCATTAACAATTCTCATAAGAAAGGAAGCGACATAACAAGATTAATAACAGGAGGAAACCACTCGACAATCAGCATAAAAACAATTCTTTCAAATAAAGCTATCGAGGTCAACGTTATTACCTCATATCTTTCCATATATTTTACTGTAAATAGTCACGTGTAGAAAACAACATCGCCTCAAACAAGAAAATTTTCATTGAGTTGTTTTTCTTGTTTGAGGCGGTGATACATTTCTGATACTATTCGCTAATCTGTAAGCCTATTGACACCGACACCGTCGAAAGTCATCTTCACCGGTTTAATAAAACCATTTTCGTCAAAATACATACGGTCGATACAAATCTCTCTATGATTTGGAATCGTATCGCCCAATGGGTGACGATGATAAACAATATACCACTCGTCTTTCCCCGGTATCTGAATGACCGAATGATGTCCCGCACCTGTACCCACACTCTCGTCTTGTTGCAATATTTTTCCAATACGCTCGAAAGGGCCGAACGGAGAATCGGCAACGGCATAAGCCACACTATAATCCGAACCTCCCCAACTGCCTTCCGACCACATAAAATAATATTTGTTATTCCGTTTCAGCATAAAAGGTCCCTCCACATAATTCTCAGGCGTGACAGATTTATAATAAGAACCATCGTCAAAAGGAACGAGACTCAATAAATCCGAACTCAATTTTACCATATTACAATGATGCCAGCCTCCATAATACATATAATAACTACCGTCGTCATCTTTAAAAACGAACTGATCGATCGGCTGGGCGCCGTTCACAATCTTATCGATCAAAGGTTTCCCCAAAACGTCTTTAAATGGGCCTGCCGGGTTATCAGCCACAGCGACACCGATTCCACCATATTGCTCATCATTCTGGATATCATTCCCTCCGAAAAACAGATAATATTTGCCATTCGCCCGAACAATAGACGGAGCCCATAAGGCAAATTCCAACCATTTTATATTCTCAACAGACAACACTTTGGGATGCTTAGTCCAGTGAACCATATCTTTTGATGAAAAAGCATCCATATAAGTCTGTATATTATAGACCTGATGAATGGCCCGCGTTTCTTTTTTCAATTCGGGAAAATCTGTGCTATCGGCTCCGAAAGGAATATCGGACAACGTAGGATATATCCAATATTCATCATCGAAGACAACCCCTTCTGGATCGGCATACCAACCCTCGACAATAGGATTGCCACTATACTCTTTCTCATGCTTACACGCCACCAACAGCAGCGCCAAACTCAATACAATAATACTTCTCATCATGTGTCGTTTTTAATTAATGTAACAAAAATAAACGTCGACCGTTAACGGAAATATTAATAAACCATTAACAAACGAACTTCGGTACACAGTAAAAACACTCTGTCCATTAATAATATATTATTTTTACAATCAATTCCATAAAAAGATTCCATAAATATAATTTTTTTCTTTGTAACCCTCCTAAACCATATTATCTTTGCAAAAAACAGTTATAAGTATTCATGCAAAAGACGCTTATATTTCTGCTCTTAATGTTGACCCTGATACCGGTTGAAGCACAAAATATTTCATCTGGATTATATTTTGCTGCCCACACCTCCATTAAAGAAGAAAGAACATCGCTTATCCTATCTCCCGAGTTCGACGCCTCAAAAGGTCTAACATTAGATTTCGATATTAAATTCAGACCCGAAGAACATAACTACGGATATGTCTTTCGAATCATAATCGACGATGAAAAGAGTTTCGATTTGATAGCGAATATTACACCCGAAAAAAGAGCGTTGAATTTGATAGAAGGGAACAACGTCTATCTGGCTTTCGATGAAGAACTACTTAATCAATACTCATGGAATAAATGGGCGCATATCCGGTGCTCAATCTATCCGGATAGTTTACGGCTCATCTTCGACAATCAAACATTGCAAAGCCAGTATAAATTCATCAATATCAAGAACGTGAAATTCTACTTCGGATACTCCGATCATGAAAAGTTTCATTCTTCCGATGTCCCTCCGATGTCTATACGCAACATAAAAATCACAGACAATAAAAATAAAACAATTGCATATTGGCCTTTAAAAGAACATCTGTCGCATTCCTGTTTGGATAGTCTGCATCAGATTCCGGCGACAGTCACCAATCCTACATGGGAAATAAATAAACACACCAAGTGGGTAAAAGAAAAAACATTAGCATTACCCATATATACACAAATCTGCCATGCTCCGTCAAAAGGGAATATTTATTTTGCCAACAGCTCATTTGTACTCGTTTATTCGACTATCGACAATACATTAGATACGATTTATCCTGCTCATGGAGCTCCATACACAGAAATAAACAATCAACTCATTTACCAGCCTTATTACGATGAATTATGGTCATACGATTTCGATCCCTTGAAACAGATGTCTATATTCAATTTCAAGGATAACACATGGACAAACAATGACCGTGAAATAAAAAATCCGGAATATTCTCAACACAATACGTTTATATCGCCCAATGACTCGTGTCTGTATATTTTTGGCGGATATGGTAATTATCAATATAAGAACTTGATACTTAAAAAAGGACGGACACAGGACGACTGGATTCCGGTATCGTACAACGAAGAAATACCTCCGCGTTATCTAAGCGGATCGGACTACAAAAACAGAGACACGATATTGGTGTTCGGCGGCTGTGGCAACCCACAAGGGAAACAAGAATTAGGAATCATAAATTATTACGATCTTTATGCGATAGACATCAACACATTCAAAACAAAGAAATTGTGGACTATCCCCAACGATACAAAAAACTTCGTCGTCGGTAATCATATTGTTACAGACGAAACGAATAACAAGCTATACGCTTTATGTTTTCCGAATGATTGTTCGAACAGCTATATCTTGCTAAAATCGTTCGATTTGACAGATGGGAATAACTGTACGAACTATGCAGATACAATCCCTTTCTCCTTCAATGATGTAAATTCTTTCTGTACACTCTACTACGACTCGTTACAGTCGAGGCTGTATGCCGTAACCAATTATAACTACAACAATAAATCAAATATAAACATATACTCATTAGCTTATCCCCCGTTAAAAATAGAAGATACGCTGCAAACAGTTGCAGGACATAAGACACGTGTTACAAAGATAGGGTTCTTCATAGGTATAGGAATTTGCATAATTGCAGGTATGGGCTGTATGTACCTCTGCTACCGAAAAAAGAAAAGAAGAAGAAAAGAAAGCCACATTCCTCACAACCCTCCGGTCGTTACAAATACGGATCGTTCTTCCAAGACAACTACCCAAGACGAAAACTATAAGCCCCAACCGGACATTCACAAAAAATCATCTATTCTTTTCTTAGATGGATTTCAAGTATGGGATAAAAATGGTGCAGATATCACCAAATCATTCACACCTATTTTGAAACAACTGCTCATTCTTATCATATTATATAGCGTAAATAACAAGAAAGGGATTTCAAATGTCACTCTGAGAGAGTTGCTTTGGTTTGATAAAACAGACGAAAGTGCCCAAAATAACCGCCGAGTAAATATCCGAAAACTAAAACTTTTGCTGGAAAAACTAGACGGTGTCGAACTTGTAAAAGAAAGCACCTATTGGGCGTTAAAGTTCACTCACGCTTATTGCGATTATATCGATGTTTGTAATTGGATCGACAAAGTAAAAAACAAAGAACCTATCACAGCCGAAAACATCAATGATTTACCCTTAAACCTGCTATCGGGACAATTATTACCATATGTCCAAACAGACTGGTTGGATTCTTTCAAGTCCGATTACACGAATTCCGTATTAGATATGGCAATAAATTTATCCAAGCAAGAATATATAAAGGGAAACAACGAATTATTAATTCAGATAGCCAACAGCATGTTTGCACACGACAAAACAGACGAGTATGCATTGATTCTCAAATGCCACACATTATATAAACAAGGAAGAACCAGCTTGGCCAAAACGACATTCGACACATTCTGCAATGAATATAAAGCAATGCTGAATACGAATTACACAAAAACATTCAATGAAGTAATTAATTGTCAATTGTAATCCGCAACTACATAGAAGAATAAAAACGAACGTTCATCGAGACCGGTCAATAATCGTCCATATATATTTATTTATATCGGACTCTCGTTAAAATACAAAAAATATACACCGAAAAAATTTTATATCCTGAATATTTCTCAAAATCGATCTTTACTTTCCCTCGTCAATATTAAATTATTGAACCTTCTGAATAATAATTTGTTATTACAAGAAAGGACAATTCCCACCGCTACGCTACACCTCCATATAGACAAATGACACGAGAAAGAAAATTTATACAAAACTTAACATATTGAATAAAAAGCAATTAGGCAATTAGCCACAGAAAATATACATTTGCATCTGAACTCGTGAGAGAAACAAATTAATTATATGAAACAATTCATTCGATATACGATATTATGCGTCGGATACATTTTAGGCTCCCAAAGTCTTTTGTACGCCGAAACGCCAACCGATAGTATAGATACTATTCCTACCGACTCGATTATCGCAAAAAAAGATACCACCGTAAAAAAACTGAACATATTCCAAAAGGTTCTGAAATACTTCGATGACTCCAATGCTCCACGCCCCGATAAAAAATTCGATTTCGGTATCATCGGAGGACCTCACTATTCTTCCACGACAAAGCTGGGAATAGGCTTGGCTGCCTCGGGGACATACCGGTTACGAAGAGACTCGATCACACAACTCTCCAACGTTTCGCTTTATGGAGATGCCACGACCACAGGCTTTCTTTTGATAGGAGTAAAAGGGAATAATATCTTTCCCAAAAATAAATTCAGGATAGATTACGACTTTTATTTATACACATTCCCGAGTGACTTTTGGGGCATAGGTTACGAAAACGGAAATAACAACGCCAACAAAAGCTCCTACGACAGACTGGAAACTATTTTACGTATCGACTGGCTGGCTCGCTTACATAAGGACCTCTACGGAGGAATTTCTACGGGATTTAACTGGGTGAAAGGATCGGATTTCACAAAAATCGAACTACTCGAAGGAGAAGCCCGAGAAGTAATCAGCACGAGTATAGGAGCCACACTTGTATACGACAGTCGCGATTTTATTACCAACGCAGCAAAAGGAGTTTATATAAAAGTTAACCAACGATTCTTCCCCAAATTCTTGGGCAATAAAAAAGCGTTTACTCGCACCGATTTCATTTTCGATTATTATCACCGCCTATGGGAAGGAGCGATCCTTGCTTTTGACCTACATGGAGAATTCAATTACGGCGATGTACCCTGGAATATGCTTGCAGCTTTGGGAGGGTCGGCCCGTATGCGAGGATACTACGAAGGCAGATACCGAGACAAAAATTTAATCGAAACTCAAATAGAACTCCGTCAACACATTTGGAGGCGAAATGGCATAGCCGTATGGGTAGGAGCAGGAAACGTATTTCCTTCGTTCTCAGGTTTTAAATGGGGACATACACTCCCCAATTACGGAATAGGCTATCGCTGGGAGTTCAAAAACCGAGTCAATGTACGACTCGACTACGGATTCGGAAAAAAAGGACAATCGGGATTTTTATTCAACATCAATGAAGCATTTTAATCAAATATTTACACAGAGGCGCATATTTTGGATTTTTTCGGGAATCATGTTGGTTCCCAATATTTTTCTATGTTTTACAGAACAATTGCCACTCCTGTTCAAAGTCTCCTATATCCTCATTCCGGGAGCTTTATACCTTTTGTTATTAATTCTCTCCCGCAAACCGGGAATCACCTTTTGGGCTCTTTTTCCCCTTCATTTCATAGGCGCGTTTCAATTGGTACTACTCTATCTTTTCGGTAATTCCATTATCGCCTCAGACATGTTCCTGAACATGTTTACGACCAACAGCGGAGAGGCTTTCGAATTACTCGATAAATTGGCTCCGGCGGTAGTAGGCGTATTCTTACTTTATCTTCCGGCATTGGCTCTTGCCGTTTACTCCATACGTCGCACCGAGACCCTCACACCTCTTTTTCAAAAAAGAGTGTTCATGTTGGCTATGCTCATGATCGGTAGTGGAATACTTGTTTACACACCTGCTCACCGAAAATATCCTCATACGGCAAGGCTCGACAACCTTTACCCCATCAACGCGTTCAACAATGCCCGATTCGCCGTGGACAGTTGGGAAGCAGCAAAGAACTATCCACGCACATCGAGAAAATTCGACTACCGGGCCACATCGACAAGAGACACCGAACTCCCCGAAATCTATATCTTCGTAATCGGAGAAACCTCCCGCGCCGGAAACTGGGGGCTATATGGGTACGAACGAAATACGACCCCCAAACTCGACGCCATGCCCGATGTCATTCATTTCGACGATGTACTGACACAAATCAATGCGACTCATAAAAGCGTTCCGTTAATGCTATGCCCCGCCGATGCACTCAATTACAATGAGATATACCGACAAAAGAGTCTTATTTCGGCATTTAAACAAGCCGGATTCCACACGTCGTTTCTCTCCAACCAACTGCGCAACGGATCATTTACCGAGTTCTTCGCCGACGAAGCAGACTGTACGATCTATTTCGCCGCACCGAAAAATAAACCGCATCTACATGACGATGTACTATTATCCGCAGTCGACTCGTTACTGAACATAGGTAAAACGAAGCAACTCATTATCCTTCACACCTATGGCTCCCACTTCAATTACTGTGAACGATACAATACCGATTGTCGAATATTCACCCCCGACCACATTAAAGAAATCGATCATAAGAACAAGCAAGCCATGATAAATGCCTATGACAACTCGATCGTTGCCACCGACAAATTCTTGGCACAAGTTATCGATAAACTCGACCGAACCGGAAAAACTTCGGCCATGCTGTATCTCTCCGACCACGGGGAAGATTTGCTCGACGATGAACGTAATCGATTTCTGCACGCCTCCCCCATTCCCACCTATTACCAGCTTCACATACCCTTTGTCATTTGGTTCTCGGATAATTACTCTACTCTTTTCCCCGGTGACGTACGACAAGCCCGGAATCGGCATACCACCCCATTCGACTCGCGAGTCGTATTCCATACCCTACTGGGTATTGGAGGCATAGAAACCGAATATCGCGATGACCGACTCTCCCTCATAAGTCCGTCGTTTCATATCGAAAAAAGATATTATGTAGGAGAACAAAACATACCTATTCCCGTTCGACGTTTACCCCTCGAAGAAGAAGACTTACAAGCCTTCGAACGATACGGAATCTCTCCCCGATAATACCGATACATGCATTTTCTTACATTTTTCTTGTTTTTAACAAAAAGATTCATAACTTCGCAACACACAACCTTATGAATCTTTCGACATGAAAAAGACAGTATTTTCTCTGCTTGTTATCGTTTTTCTATCGACAATAACGACGATAGCTCAAAATTCATTAACATTAGAAACTTCATTACCTCGTGACAGCGATGAAATAATTAAACAGCAAATTTCATTTTGTTCTCCGGGTAAAGCCGGAACCAATATAACATGGGATTTCCGTGATTCAAAGTTTCTAAATGAAGTTCAATGTACTTATTATAAAGGAAATTGGGATTCTATTTTTTGTATGCAGCAATGTGGTACAATCTATAAATATAAATTATCAAAAGATTCATTACTATTTTTGGGATATGAAAACCCTACAACCCAAATAAAATTTACGACTCCCGCACCGCTCATACTCCGTTATCCTTTTAACTACGGAGACACACTGACAACTTCTTTCATAGGATCTGGAGGATATTCCCACATATATGCACTCAGAGCATACGGTAAAATTCGAACAACCATCGATGCAACAGGCATTTTGCTTCTACCCGATTGCGATACTCTACATAACGTCATGCGATTACACCGAAGAGAAATCATCGGGCAACAACTTTCTCCATCGGGCTTTTTCGACCAATGCCTTGATTCGTTAAATATCGATCGGAAATTACAAAATGATAGTGTAACTTGGCAAGTAGATACCTATCAATGGTATCTCCCGGGATATCGTTATCCCGTATTAGAGAGTATCGAGAATACCATTACACAAAAAGAAGTACCGAAACGTCACTTTTGCCAAAGCACCCTATTTTTGCCCGAAGCTCAAGAGATACTTGAATCTGATACAGAGAACAACTACATCAGAGAACAAACCTATTTTTCGCAAGAGTCTGTTCACTCAAAAGAAATAACTTCTCCCGAAAACAAATTATCCGATAAGTTTTCTATTTCATGTCAAATAGACCCCATCAATCATATAATATCCATACAATACAACTTATATCAAAATACTACTGTCGAGATATTGTTAGCCAGTATTTCAGGAATGGTTCTATACCATGAGCCTCCCCAAACGAAGTCCTCTGGATTTTATTCTTCCGAGGTCTCTTTCGACCAACTTCCCGGGAACGAATTTATCCTTACTGCCATTATCGATGATAAATGCAAAAGTTGGAAAATAAAAAAATAATCATACCCAACAGCCTCTTTCTGATTTTTCCAGTTCAAAACAATCCTACGTATAACAACATCATATTCCATCATCATGAAACTCACGATTAAAAATTTATTATCACTCGGGATATGTACCTTTATAGCATTAACAACCACTACGCTAAAAGCCGGTGAAATCGTAGATTACAAAATAACGGTTCCACCTCCACAAGCATATTCCTTCGCCCAGTACGCCGATATGCCGGTAAGTCTGTATACCGGTACGCCATCGATAAACATACCTCTATATACGATTCAAATAGGGGGATACAGTTTTCCTATTTCATTGAGCTATCATGCTTCCGGTATAAAAGTTTCACAAGAAGCCAGTTGGGTGGGGTTGGGTTGGAATTTAAATGCCGGTGGAAACATAAGCAGAACCATAAGAGGTATGGACGACTTAATATTAGGATACTATTGTCAAGATACAAAAATTCCGTATGAAATAACCCACAATTCTGATGACATTGTAGATTTTTTTGACGATACCAATCAAGGGGGAGCATTAAAAGTAGACACCGAACCCGATGTATTTTACTATAACTTTATGGGATATACCGGGAAATTCTATTGTAAAAATTCAGGGCATAAAGAAGAAAACGGCTTTTATATAGAAAACCCAGAACACAATCTGAAAATCTCGTTTTCCTACAAAGAGCTCAAATTCTCAATAACAACTCCTGACGGAATACAATATATATTCAACACTTCATCTTCTACTAAAACGTCATCGGTAAAATTCGATGAAATACGCGGCCCTTATACCGATATGAAAAGTTTTCCTTACAATGAGTTTAGAAGTAAATCCATAACCAGTTGGGATCTATCAGAAATCATTCTTCCTAACAAAGAAAAAATACTATTTGAATATACATCTCTAGACGACCCCTTCTTACCGTCTTCCTCCAACATTCTTCAAAAGAAATACCATACTATTGATATTCTAAAAAATACAGGAATTGCATATTACGGAGACAAAAGAGAAGAAACCATATTTTCCGTAAATCGAGTAACCAATCAAACACTCTTAAAAAAAATAACTTGGTCGTCCGGTAGTATCTCTTTCTCTACCAGTTCTCGATTGGATTTCGGAAAGAATACAATCCAATTCGGCAATGACTACCTCAAACTCGATAAAATGTCGATATTCAAAACAGGAGAAAATAGACCTATCAAAGAGATTATTTTTCATGAATCGTATTTTTCCAATCCTGATGAACCAGAAGATTGGTATAACCTGCGGTTACGGTTGGATTCTATTTCGGAATGCTACGGTTCTATCCGCGATGTTCACAAGTTCGGCTACGATACCCGCCACCCGCTACCGCCTAAATACAGCTTAGCACAAGATTTATGGGGATATTATAATGGAATAAATAATACTAAATATTTTTACCCACCAATAACCGTATCACAAGATTATACGAAATTAGATGGAAAAACCATCGCATTCAAAAAAGGGGAGATTTTATCGGGGGGGCTCGACAAGCACGAGCCGAATATATCACGACTGCCATGCTGACCTCCATAGAGTCTCCCGAAGGAGCTATCACACAGTTCGAATACGAGCCCAATACTGCAGAAGGAGAATATGAAAAAATAGAATTTCTACGTAAAGACACGCTCCGCAAAGCGACTAAGGATTCAATCGTTTCTTTTGATTTCAATCTTCAAAATGCTGCTTATATAAAACTAAACTTTATATATAACGAAGGAGCCACAGGAATTTACAATCATCCTTATGCCGACAGTATTATTTCTATTTATGATCAAAAAGGGAAAAATATAAAACATTGGAGGCCACGACAACACCCAACAGCATTATATTTATTTATCACAGATTCAAGCAAGTATGAAAAAGGCGATTACCGGCTTGTACTCCGAGCTAACGATTTGTCACAAGAAATATTTCTCACCATCTATGATGCTCCCACTGTAGTAGGTCCTGTACCGGGAGGCGGAGTGCGCATCGCTCGCATAAAATCCCCTCTCAATACAAAAGAGTTTCTTTATACCAAAGAGGACGGAACATCGACATCGGGGATATTCGTCCGAGAACCTTTCCACGAGAGTTTACAAGCCTTTTATGAAAAAAGCAATAATCAAATCGATGCTTTGGTAACCTACCTCGTACAGCAATCCGACCCGGTATATCCGCTTGCAAGTCCTACCGTAAATTCTGCGGTAGGTTACAGCTGTGTCCGTGTAATAACCCGGGGTGAGGACAAATCCATTCAAGAAGAATATTGTTATTACAATCAGCAAGAAAAGGTAAACCGGCGCTTTCTGGGATTACCCGGCGAGCAAATCTACACGAACGGAAAGCTGAAATCTTATCGCATGTACAACGGAAACGAATTGGAGCAAAATACAGAATACGAATACCGAAGCGATACGGTCGCCATACTCAACGCATGGTTCCAAGATTATTGCAATTTCGGGGAGATCGCAGCTTACCATGTGCCGATAGAACATTGCCGGCTCGAACAAGAAACCCAAACGACCTATGACCACACACACTTCTCTGAAAATACGAAAACAACCACTTATACATATAATTCCTCTAATTATCAACCATCAGAGGTATCGGTCTATGACGGCTTGCAAGAAAAAACGGTACGCACCACCTATTCGGTCGATCTGAAAGACCAAACTCCATACAGCGAAATGTGCGATAACGTCAACAACCGGGTTTCTCTCCCGATAGAAACCCGTTCCTACAAAAACGGGGATTTAGTTCAAAAAGAGCTACATACCTACAAGAAAAATACGAAAAGCGGGAATTTCGTTCCCGATGCCGTATACAATTATTATTTAGGGTCAGAACAAACGGCAAGCGATTTCAACGGCAGTAACTTGTCCCAATACGGATTGCCCGATTACACCCTCTCCGGCTACGACAAATATGACAATATCACCGAAGTGAAAAGTCGAACCGGCGAAAGCGAAGTTTACATTTGGGGATATAACGGGCAATATGTCATTGCCCGGATCGTCAATGCGACCCGAAGCCTCATAGAAGGCTACGGGATAGGGTCTCTGGACTCGTTCGCATCCGGAGCCGAACCCAGCGAAGCCGACTGGAATAAACTGAACACCCTGCGCAATTCGCTACCACAATGCATGGTCTATACCTATAAATACGAACCGATGGTAGGCCTCATCGAAACGACCGATCCCAAAGGCATGACCTTATACTACGAATATGATGCCAAAGGCCGGCTTACCATCGAGCGCGACAACAATAGAAACATGATCAGAAGCTATCGTTATACCCAAAAGAACGAAAGATGAAACGAACGATTAAATCTCTCATTTCGGTAATAGCCTTATCGGCTATTCTGCAACCGGCCGCACAAGAGAACACGGTCACGATCACCTCATTTACCGACGAGGTGAAAGATGCCAATTTAGCCTCCGACGACAACTCCATCACCGAGATTCGTTTCTTCGATACGGCCGGGCGCCTCAGGCAAACCCTCCGTAAAGGTTTCTCCCCCGACGGATCCGACCTTGTCGATTTTATCGATTTCGACTCCCTGGGTCGAAAATGTACCGAGTTCGACCCCATGCCGGTCGGCGGAAATAACGGCAACTTCGTAGGACGCTCGCAATTCTCCTCGAACGGAGCTTGGGCGAGGTCGTTCGAATACGAACTTTCGGCCCAGAGCCGCCCCGTATCGGTCGAAGGACAACATTACGGAGGTGGAATTGCCTTTTATAAATACGGATTTAATAACAGCGCAAGCAGCGATTACAAAGTTTTCACGCTTGTTCCTGCCCCCGTCCCCAACTGCATACGGGTCGATATCGTTTCTGCTTCCCCCGGCTCCTACCGTTTCGTCGAATACAAGGACGAAGACGGATACCGGAGAATCACGTTTTTCGATCCAGACGGAAAAACGGTTTTGGAAAGAGTAATCGCTTCTGCCGGGTCGCAAGATACCTATTATCTTTACGACGATATGGACCGCCTGTTGGGGGTTCTGCCCCCGGCTGTCTCCTCGGGACTGTCTGCACAAAGCTCCATTTTTTCCAATTACAGCGCCCCCGATACATTCGGGTACTGGTACAAATATGATGAACGCAATCGAACCATAGGCGTGAAACTGCCGGGTATCGATTGGGAATATACCGTTTTCGACGGAGAGAACCGCCCCATTCTCCGGCAAGACGGTAATCAAAGAAAGAAAGGATTGTGGACGTTTTTCAAATACGACGAACTGGGCCGGATCGTACTCGAAGGTACGGTCGAGGACTCCCGTTCCCGGGAAGTCTTGGCCGGACTATGGAAAGACCGAGCTGTCAAAGAATCGTTCTCGGGAAACCAAGCTAACTACGGATATTCCGACAACTCTCGGTTGGGACAAAGCGAATACCGAATCACTGCGGCCTACTACTACGACCGGTACGAATTCATTTCGCTCGATTCCCTCCATATTCAAAACTTTTGGGTCGGCGAACAGGCTTCTGCCCACAGCTTGATGACCGGTAAATACGAAGCGGTGCTAAACGTTCCGGGAAAAGGGAGAACCTCCATTTTCGTCTACGACGAGAAAGGAAGAATCATTCGATCGCAACAGCTCGACAACCTCGTCGACCCATTCTGGACTGTCTTGGAAACCGGGTACGACTTCTCCGGGCAGGTTCTGTCCGAGGAACACCGCTATAACGGCCGGCTGTCGCTCCGTTACGACTACGAACGCGACCAAATGGGAAGGGTGACTGCCGTTTCTCTCCGATATGCCGGACGATCCGATGCCCAACCCGTACAAATACCCTTCTCCGAGCTGTCTTACGACAACTACGGAAGACCGACCGCGAAAAAGATTCTCCACGACAGCCTAATCCTCAACTATTCGTACGATCCCGACGGAAGATTGTTCTCCATCGAAAATCCGGGACGGTTTTCCGAGCAGATTTGCCGATCGGGTCGGGTCACCACGCCTTATTCACTTTCCCGCTGTAAAAACGGAAATATCAACGATATCCACATTTCTCAACTCGGGAACGACTATTTTTGGCATTTCGACTACGTGGACGGGAACCAACTCTCCCGGGCAGCCATGTATCATAGCAACAATTTCAACCGGCCGCTCGGCGAGGAGGAACGGTTCGCTTACGATAACATGGGAAACATAACACTCTTGCTAAGGACTCACGAAAACCGATATGCCGAGCAGCTCGACATGGTGTATAAGGGGAACCGACTGACGAAAGTCTCGAAAAACGGTGACCCAAATCTCGAGTATGATTTTCAAGGATATCCCGATAAAGCCGATGCGTCGACCGAGATGACATACGACCCCAATGGCAACATGACCGCCGACCTCGACCGGGGAATCGTGGCCATACGATACAATTTGCTGAACCTGCCCGACACCGTGCAGTTCGAAAACGGCAACCGTATCGTCCATTTTTATTATGCCGGAGGGGAAAGAGCCGGGGCGGTCACGACCACATATTCCACCCCCATATCCGTGCCCCTCGACAGCGTTTATCTCGGTGAAGACCCGCATTTCGACATGTGGGAACACCGGCATGGAAATCTTTTTTACAAGATGGGCTCCCCTTCGCGGCTGCTGTTCGACGACGGTTTTTTCGAGTTGGCCGAGCGACATGGGGGATTGATCTCTCAGATACCCTATGTCTTTGTCCGGGACCATCTCGGCAGTGTGCGATTGGTCTGCAACGGCAATACCGGGGAGATCGTGCAGAGTCTCGAGTACCTCCCTTCGGGGGTTATTTTCCGCAGCCGAAACTTCGACCGGCAGCCCTACCGGTTCACCGGGAAGGAGCTGCTATCCGCTCACGGGCTCGACTGGTACGATTCCGGAGCTCGCATGCAGGAGTTCCATATCCCGCGCTTCACCACGATGGACCCTCTCTGCGAGAAATATTACTCCATATCGCCCTATGCCTATTGCGGGAACAACCCAATTAAATATATAGACCCAACAGGGTTAGCCCCAATTTATGCACCCGATGGCACTTTTCTTGGCACTGATGATGAAGGGCTTTGTGGACCTCAACTCATATTAAATAAAAATGATTTCACACAAGGGATGCCACATGCTGATGCCCAAAAAGTTTTGTGGACAGGTGTAATGACACAAGATGCCCAAGCTAAAATGGACGAACATGTTGCTGGATTATCATCTAGACCTGATTATGACGGATTTGTATCTATTGCAGAAGGTATTGCTTGGGCAAAAGAGCATCCAAATGCGTTAAAAAAACCCACACCTGATAATACTTTATATATTGACGCTTCCAAACTTGACTTTGGAAGGCTATCAACTTCGGATTTTAAAAATGTTGGGGAAATAGAATCGCAAAATTTATTTGATTTGCCATTACTAAAATCCGCTCTTTTATATACGCTGAGAAACACTGTTTACGCATTAGGGCGTGTAGATATGATTTTGGTAAATAAGAAACAGAAGACTGTACGCATTGTAAATAATAGTGCTACTGATTATGATTGGAACTTAGGAGGTGGAACAAAAAGAGATTTATTTATTAGAGCAGAAAGGCGTCGTGCAGGGTTAAACGACACACATGGTTTTAAAACATTTTATTATGGTTTAGGGAGGTTAAAAAAATGAGAAAAATCCTAAAATTTACACTAATATTCATCTTATCATTATTCCTTTTTGTAGCAGTCTTTGACTACTCTTCGAAATGGTTGTTTCCCCAATGGAATGGATCGTATGATTTAGGGAATAATCTATATATGATGGATTGGGAAAGAGGTAACAAGATAATTGTTTATTGTTCAAGGAAAACAGGAAGAACATGTTCTGGGGGATCACCTGTTATACCACATGAGCATCCACGAGAAGTATATGTAAAAAGTGCAAAAGCAAATGATAGATGGGTAATAGTAAAAGCTTTAACAACAGAAAGCGATAAACTCTGTTATTATTTGATTGATAAATCTTTTAATATAAAAAATCTCGATTGGGAAATTGTTAACTGTGATAGTATAATACAAAGCCATATTATTAGCACTTTTGATAGTATAAGTTTCGAAAAAATACTGAGAGATAAGAATATAGGGCTAAAATTTGATAAGTAAAAAATCCTGCAAGGCTTTTCCTTTTTGGGGAACCTTACTACTTAAAAAGATTTTTAAAACCATACTCCCCTTTTTCTCTCTTGTCATTCTCAAAATTACCCTTCATTCACACCTTTTTTGTCTGTTCCGAAAGTCCGAATAAAAAAAGTACTTATATTTGTAGAACATAAAAACAGAGGCGAAGCGACACGACATCATAAATTTATATGTCGTCTGCACAATCTGTTTCGACAAATACACTAACAACACCTATATGGACAGTACAGCGCTTTCGAGATCAGACAGCATAGTTCTCATTCCCACTTACAATGAGAAAGAAAACATTGCCGCAATTATCCATGCCGTATTCGAACTTCCCCGTCAGTTCCATATACTCATCATCGACGACAACTCCCCCGACGGAACAGGAGCGATTGTCAAAGATTTACAAAAACAATTTCCGGGCGCTCTCCACCTCATGGAACGAACCGGGAAACAAGGGCTGGGAACAGCCTATATTGCAGGATTCAAGTGGGCTATCGAACACCGATACGAATATATTTTCGAGATGGATGCCGATTTCTCCCACAACCCCAAAGACCTGATGAATCTGTTAGCCGCTTGCAAAACCGGTGGTGCGGATATGGCTATCGGTTCCCGCTACGTCACGGGAGTGAACGTAGTTAATTGGCCTATGGGAAGAGTCATGATGTCCTATTTCGCATCAAAGTATGTGCGTTTCGTCACCGGTATGAAAATACACGACACGACCGCAGGATTCGTTTGTTACCGACGTCGGGTACTCGAAACGATCGGACTCGATTCAATCCGATTCAAAGGATATGCCTTTCAAATCGAAATGAAATTCACGACCTACAAATACGGATTCACCATCAAAGAAGTACCCATTATATTCATTAACCGAGTATTGGGTGAAAGTAAAATGAACACCAGCATATTCGGTGAAGCTGTATTCGGAGTCATCAGATTAAAAATAAACAGTTGGTTCCGCAAATACCCCAAGCAGGGAAATTAACCGCCGACGCCTCAAAAGACAACCGGTCATGTGCAGAACAATCATTACAAACGGAACAATCGTAAACGATGGAGAACATTTCATCGGGAGCATCATCGTCAAAGGAGAGTTTATCGAATCCGTCATAAAGGGAAAACTTCCTGAAAATATCGTATGCAACACAGACCGTATCATCGACGCCTCGGGCAAATGGATTCTCCCCGGAGTTATCGACGACCAAGTGCATTTCAGAGAGCCGGGACTCACTCATAAAGCCGAGATCGCCACCGAATCGGTTGCAGCGGTCGCAGGAGGAATCACCTCCTTTATGGAAATGCCCAATACCGTTCCCCAAACGACGACCCTCGAAGCCCTTGAATGGAAATACTCTCGTGCAGCCGAAGTTTCCCCGGCGAACTATTCTTTTTATATCGGCGCTACCAACGATAATTTCGAGGTACTGAAACAGGTTGACTTCTCACAGGTTTGTGGTGTAAAAATTTTCATGGGATCATCTACCGGAAATATGCTGGTAGACAGCGAAAAAACATTACGACGGATCTTCGCCGAAATTCCTGCGCTCATCGCCGTACATTGCGAACAAGAATCCATCATACAAGCTAACAAAAAATATTATACCGAACGCTTCGGAGAGGATTTACCCATTTTCTTCCACCCTCTTATCCGCAGTGCCGAGGCCTGCTATACATCTTCGGCCAAAGCCGTGGAATTAGCGACAAGATACGATACCCGATTGCATGTCCTACACCTCTCCACGGCACGGGAAATGTCTCTTTTCGACAATCATAAACCACTCTCGGAGAAACATATCACGGGCGAAGTATGCGTGCACCATCTCTGGTTCGACGACAACGACTACGCCCAATTCGGGAACCGCATAAAATGGAATCCTGCCATCAAAACCTGTGCCGATCGTCGGGCTCTGCTCGATGCACTTCGATGCGGCAAACTCGATGTCGTGGCGACAGACCACGCCCCTCACCTATGGAGCGAAAAACAAGGTTCCTGTCTGAAAGCGGCATCCGGTGGTCCGCTGATACAGCATTCCTTGCAAACCATGTTGGAACTTTCTCTAAAAGGAGAATTCACGATCGAGCAAGTCGTTGAAAAGATGTGCCACGCTCCGGCGACGCTCTACCGCATCGACCGCCGGGGATACCTGCGCTCCGGGCACTACGCCGATATCGTTGTCGTCGACCCTTGCAAACCCTACACAGTAACAACAGAAAATATTCTGTCGAAATGTAAATGGTCTCCTTTCGAGGGACACACATTCCCAATATCGATCGATCGTACTTTCGTCAACGGAAACGAAGTATTCTCCGAAGGGAAAGTATGCAATCGAACCCGAGGAAAACGACTTACATTCCACGATAATCCAACTCAAAACAAAAATGTTTAGAAAGTATTGTATATGTTAATTTTTATATAAAACCCATTTCCCAATATTTATAAATGTCAATCATATGTTTTTTTTCGAATCGTTTTATTACTTTTATAGTCTCAAAACGAAACTATTTTATAACGAAATGAAACACATTAGACTTATTTTTTCAGCGATACTCTTATCGCTCGTCGTTCCATGCGGATACGCACAAACACTACAAGACTCATTGGCTATCGCCCATGCACAATGGCATACCGATACGTTGCAACACGGAGCAGTATGCATGTACACGAATATACACGTATTCGATTCACCCCAACAAATTTCTATCATAAAATACGATCCTAAAAAGTATAAAACTCAAATCGTACAAGCTCCGCAAATGACGATGACCAGCCATTTGGCAAAGGAAAATCAGGCCGAAGCCGCAATCAACGGCAGCTACTTCAATGTAAAAACAGGAGCCCCCACGACATTCATACGGCTCGACGGTATCGTTCGTGGAGAAACCACCCGTGCCGAAGCCTTTCGCACAGACGGGGCTATCTCCACAGATAAAAACAAAATAAAAATTCATACCTTCGACTCCATTACAAGTAAAAAATTGGGCAAAAAATACAAAAACATTTTGGCCGCAGGACCTCTATTGTTGAAAAACGGAGTACGCCAAATGGCTCCGACCTTCCCAGAAAACACAGGCAAAGCCACCAAAGGAAACGCCCACAGTTCCGACGTTCCACAAGGTTTCTTCAAACGCCACCCTCGTGCTTTTATCGGCATTACCCCAGACAACCAAATCATGATGGTAGTGGTGGACGGCCGTTTCAAAAAACACTCGGTAGGTATGTCTATCGATGAACTATCTTATTTGGCAAAACAATTAGGCATGCGCGACGCACTGAATCTCGATGGTGGAGGGTCTTCCACCTTGTGGAACAATAAAACGGGAATCGTCAATCACCCGTACGATAACAAAAAATTCGACCACGAAGGAGAAAGAGAAGTAAGCAACGCCATACTTGTTATTCCTAATAAATAAAGATTTACCATGAAAACACTGTTGAAAACCATAGGAATCGTAAGTACACTGATTGGCAGCTCATTTTTATTTCAAAACTGTTCCGAAAAAGAGAGTATTCCGGAAGGTATTATCCCCCCTACCGACTCGGTAAGCTCAAAGATAGAAATTAAAAATTTCTCGATCGAAGCCCAAATTCATACCTCACCGGACAGTACGGTTACCATGCAAGGCGAAGGATTTCTGCAATCCGATACAGTCGCTTTGATATCCGAGACCGCCGCCAACAATACCTATGCGTTACCTCTTGCCTCGGTTACGAAACAGAGTGCCGACATTGTCATGCCGAAAAATATCGTCTCCGATACATACCAGTTATGGCTCAAACGGGAAACAGATTCCTGCCGATTGGGAAAAACGACATTGATTATCGAGAATGCCGTAGACTTAAACATTCCCGATATTGCCGGCATGACTCTCAAAGGTGTAGTATATTGCGAAAATAAACCCTTACCCAATGTCGTCGTATCCGACGGATATAACGTAGTACAGACCGACGAGCAAGGACGATATTATATACAATCCGATAAAAAAAGTGGATTTGTATTTATCTCTGTTCCGGGAAATTACGAAGTTGCGATTAAAGACAACAACCAACCCGTTTTTTTCTATCGTTTGGCAAAAGACGATTCCGTAGAACAACACGACTTCGAACTCACCGCAACCGACAACACCAATCATGTTTTATTAGCCTTAGCCGATATGCACTTGGCCAACCGCAACAATGACCTATCTCAGTTTAAACTGAGATTTCTACCAGACTTAAATACCACGGTAGAAAAATATAGGTCAGAAGGCAAAAAAGTATACGGCCTCACGTTGGGCGATATGACTTGGGATCAATATTGGTATTCCAATCGTTATGATTTAAGCAAGTACCTGATCACTATCAAATCGGTCGATCTGCCCATTTTCAACTGTACAGGAAATCACGATAACAACCCTTACTGTGCAGACGACTGGCAAGCCGAGCAGGCTTATAAAGATATCATAGGGCCAACTTACTATTCTTTCAATTTGGGGAATGCACACTATATTGTATTGGACAACATTCAATACATCAATACAGGAGCCAGTCAAGGAACGATCGGCAAACGTAACTACAACAAGAAACTCACGGAAGACCAGCTCAATTGGTTAAAAAAGGACTTAGCGACCGTTACCGACAAAAATGCGCCACTATTCGTAGCCATGCACGCACAACTATATGCCAACCCCACATCTTTACCACAAAAAAATACTATTTCCATGAGCGGAGGATCGACACTGGTCAACTACCTCAAAGAATTTACCAACGCTCATATTATCACTGGGCATACCCACATCAATTACACCATCGAACCCTCCGATCAACTTATCGAACATAACATTGCAGCGGTATGCGCGACATGGTGGTGGACCGGTAAAAACGGATATGCAAACAACCATATTTGCAAAGACGGTTCACCCGGTGGGTACAAAATATTCACAATAAACGACAACGATGTAAAATGGCTCTACAAAGGAATCAAAGAGGAAGAATCGAAACAGTTCCGCAGCTACGACCTGAACCAATGTCATATTACAGCCGAAGCCTTTGCCCCTGAGTCCACAGAAGCGGAAATGGGAGCTTACAGCGATACTTACGGGACAAAAAATAATAAGAACGAGATATTGGTCAATGTTTGGGGATATGACCCGGAATGGAAAGTCGAGATGACCGAAAACGGCAAACCTTTGGAGGTGACACGAGTCGTTGCCAAAGACCCCTTACATATTATTTCTTACGAAGCCAAAAGGCTAAACGTAGGGGCTACCCCGACAGCCGATTTCGTTTCCTGTGCGACCGCCCATATGTTCAAGGCCACAGCATCGAACGCAACCTCTACCATAGAAATAAAAGTAACAGACCGATTTGGAAATACATACAGTGAAACAATGAATCGGCCCAAATCACTCAGTTGCTCTATGAAATAAAAGAAAGAAAAACAATAACATTAACACACAAAAGCCTATGAAACAATTTGCAAAAAAGTCTTTGGTTCTTTTCATCGCCCTATTCTTTACGGCCGCATTATCCGCAAAAACACCCAAATACATCTTTTATTGTATCGGTGACGGCATGAGTTTTGCCCATGTAATGGCAACCCAACTTTTCTACGAAAACGGGAACTATGAAGATGGAAACGAATCGCTGGTTTTCCTCGATTTCCCTGTCCGTTCCGCCATCAGAACCTATGCCAACAATAGTCTCATCACTTGCTCTGCTGCCGCAGGCACAGCATTGGCTACCGGCCATAAAACCAATTTAGCTCATATCGGAATCGGTCCTGACAAACAACCGTTAACCTCCGTTGCCAAACAACTGAGAGACAAAGGATATGCAATCGGAATTATCACCAGCGGGCAACTCGACGATGCTACCCCTGCGGCCTTTTATGCTGGGCAAATGCGAAACGACACCTACCAAATAGGTAAAGAAGGTGCAGATAGCCAATTCGATTTTTTAGCCGGGAGTACATTAATGAAACCATTTAACAGGAGAGACCCAAGCCAACCTTATATATACGACTACTATCGCCAAAAAGGCTACACGGTATGCCGAGGTCCGGAAGGCTATAACTCCAAAAAAAATGCAGACAAAATACTCCTAGTAGATACCGACACCACACTCAAAAAATGGTTACCCTACGTGATAGAAAGGGAGCCCGGTAAATTAGGTTTGGAGTTTATGGTTCAAGCCGGTATAGAAAAACTATATAAAAAGAAAAATAAAAAAGGATTTTTCATGATGATCGAAGGCGCAAGTATCGATCACGCTTCTCACCCCCGCGATATAGCTACGGCAATTAAGGAAACTATCGAATTCGATCGAAGTGTACGCTTGGCATACGAATTCTATAAGAAACACCCCGATGAAACTCTCATCATCGTAACCGCCGACCACGAAACCGGAGGGCTCACCATTGGAGAAACGACTACACACCCTTTCAACTGGGAGTATGTAAACTATCAGAAAATGTCCAAAGAATCCCTCTCCAAATTATTTCAAAAAATGAGAGAGACAGGAGAAATAGATACTTGGGAAAAAACAAAAAAAATATTGGCCGAGAACACCGGATTATGGGATAAAATTCCTGTAAACGCAGGGGAGGAGGCCCAGTTAATGCAATGCTACTACGAGACGATTGTTAAAAAAAGCAGTAAACAGGAAATTACACTATATGCAAAAAGCGAACCTCTCGTTGCCGATGCCATTGCTCTATTGAATAAAAAAATAGGAGTAGGCTGGACTAGCTTTTCACACACGGGTGGATTCGTTCCATTCTACGCCATCGGCTGCCAAGCCCGACAATTCGGAGCTTTGAACGATAACATTGAAATACCCAATACGATTCGGAAAATCATGAAAATAAAATAAGTCAATTGACTCCCATACTCCCCCAAAAACAATCTCTCTAAAAAAGTTACAGATTGTAATCGGCAAAAGGAAAGAGCCTAGTCAAACTCTATTTTGAGTATCGACTAGGCTCTTTTCATTGCCCTCGAAGATCTTCAAGTCTCAGGCTAAAAGTTTATCTTGGTTAAAATTGAGCATTGGCTTCCTTATTGCATTTCTCTCACGTTCCATGATCGGGCAGGGCACAGCAAAGCCTAAGGCTGACGATAACGTCCCATTCCAGTCTCTTCGAAGAAGAGTTAAAAGAGAGCATATTATGTTTTTTGAAGGTCTACCCCCTCGCCCTACGGGCACTCCCCCTATATTCCCTAACGGAAACACAGGGGGAGAGGATTGAAAGTGGTGTTTCAGTTTCGGTATAAGGATACATTGTGCACTTCTCCCCTGTGTTTTGTAGCGCAAAATATAGGGGAGAAACAGAGGAGCGATAGCGACGAAGAGGGGGATTGGAAAGATGACATGCCGAGAATTGTTTAAACAGAAAAAGAGCAGTGGATTCCACTGCTCTTTTTCTGTTGGCTTACCAGGATTCGAACCTAGACAAACAGAACCAAAACCTGTTGTGCTGCCATTACACCATAAGCCAAACTCTATGCTTTGAGGGCTTATCCTCAAAAGCGAGGCAAAGATAATCGGTTTTTATTTCTTTGCCAAATTTTGAGCGAATTATTTTGCAATGAGCAGATAATAATTCTTTTTCCCGCGTTGTACAATGATATATTTATTGTTCAATAGGTAAGTTGCATCGATCTTCGTGTCGGGAGCGGCGAGTTTCTCTTTGTTGATGGATACGCCGCCGCCTTGTGTCAGCTTCCGCATTTCGCCTTTCGACGGGAATATGGCAGCTACTTCGGTCGTCAGCTCTACGGCCGGAATGCCTGCAAGAACGGTATTGCGGGATATTTCGAATTGGGGTACGCCTTCAAACACGGCGAGCAAGGTATCTTCGTCGAGTTTATGGAGTTGCTCCGATGTCGAGTTACCGAATAGTATATTAGAGGCTTCGACAGCGGCTTCGTAATCGGCTTCGGAGTGTACCATTACGGTAACCTCTTTGGCCAGACGTTTTTGCAACACGCGCAAGTGCGGAGCTTCGTCGTGCTCGGCACTCAGGGCCTCTATTTCTTCTTTGGAGATTGATGTGAAGATTTTGATGTAGCGTTTGGCATCCTCGTCGCTTACGTTCAGCCAGAACTGATAAAATTTGTAAGGGGAGGTGTAACGGGCATCCAACCATACGTTGCCCGATTCGGTTTTCCCGAATTTCGTTCCGTCGGCTTTGGTCACGAGCGGGCAGGTGAGGGCGAATACTTCCCCGCCGTTCGTGCGGCGTATAAGTTCCGCTCCGGTAGTGATATTACCCCATTGATCGGATCCCCCTAATTGCAACTTGCAATTCTTGGTCTCGTAGAGGTGCAGGAAATCATAACCTTGTAGAAGCTGATAAGTAAATTCGGTGAATGACAGTCCGTCACGTGCTTCTCCGTTGAGGCGACGCTTTACAGAATCCTTTGCCATCATATAGTTCACTGTGATATGCTTACCCACTTTGCGAGCGAAATCAAGGAAACTGAAATCTTTCATCCAGTCATAGTTGTTCACCAGTTCGGCACGATTAGGCACATCCGACTCGAAGTCGAGGAACTTGGCAAGCTGTTTTTTAATGAT
>ERZ791654.225-NODE-225-length-39151-cov-6.054379_pt1 | contig 39151 bp, 41 predicted proteins | sample MGYA00509960_ERZ791654 | MGnify/ENA primary metagenome ERZ791654 (study PRJEB30046, sample SAMN00715198) | human gut metagenome | study: EMG produced TPA metagenomics assembly of the A metagenome-wide association study of gut microbiota in type 2... | reverse complement strand
TCCTGGCCCCCGGCGCCGTGGCGGTGGCGGCGCTGTACCATGACGCCAGCGAGATCCTGACCGGCGACATGCCCACCCCCATCAAGTACGACAACCCGGCTATCCGAAACGCCTACAAGGACGTGGAGGCGGTGGCGGAGGGCAAGCTGCTCCACATGCTGCCGCAGGGGGGTTGGGGGGGGGAGGGGGGGCTCTTTTTTTGTATCTTTTCTGTAAATACCGTTGAAAATCACGCGCTAATACACAGCGTCACTATTAGCGTTTCTGTATAACTATGCCTCTAACCCTTATAATTGTTATAAACGTTATAGAAAAGGTGTAGGTACGCGCTATGATTGACAAACGAATAGGTAAACGAGTAAAACAATGCCGGGAACGCCTCGGAATCTCGCAAGAAGAGCTTGCGGAAAAGACCGGGCTGACTGCAAATTATATTTCTACGGTTGAACGTGGTATGTCGTTTCCTCGCTGTGAGAAATTGATCATTCTTCTCAATGGGCTTGAGGTTTCGGCAGACGCGATTTTCTGTGACGTCCTGGAGCATTCGACAAGCTATAAATCGTCTGAACTCTCGGAGAAACTTGCTTCGTTGTCTCCGCAAGCGCAGAAGCGCATTTTGCAGATGGTTGAGCTGATGATTCAGCAGGAAACGGCAGATAATGGCTGAATCCGTCATGGGCTGTGTGATTTTATCACGCAGCCTTTTTTCTTCCCTTATTTCGACAGAATATTTCATATCTCCGTGCTATACTATGTATTAGAGACATAGAAACAGTCTCTAATACACAGTCAGGAGATGAAAAAAGAAAATGAAGACCTGTGCTTTTACCGGGCATCGTCCGCAAAACCTCCCGTTTGGTTTCAATGAGGAAGACGAACGCTGCATAGACCTCAAAAAAACTCTCAGGGAGCAAATCATCAATCTCATCGAAAATGAAGGCGTCACGCACTTTATATCCGGAATGGCAATCGGTGTAGATATGTATGCCGCCGAGATCGTGCTGGGGCTGAAAGCATCCTATCCGGGAATTACGCTCGAAAGCGCCATCCCATGTGAAAGTCAAGCCGCAAAGTGGTCGGAAGCTCTGAGAGATCGGTATTTCGACATTGCGTCCAAGTGTGATAAGGAAACACTGATTCAAACCCATTACTCGCCCGACTGCATGGACAAGCGCAACCGTTATATGGTTGATCATGCGGATGTCCTGATCGCGGTTTGGGATGGAAGCCCCAGCGGAACCGGAAAGACGGTCAGATATGCTCATCAGCAGGGTAAATCTGTTACGGTCATTGACCCGTTTTCCCTTGATGTCGCACAGGAATAAGGCGAATTATTTCCTCTCTGAATCAAGCGTTGTGAAAACCGTGAATTTTCTTACGATAGCGAATACACATTGCACTGAACAGTGAGTATTAGAAACGTGTACGGTATGCGCGGTCACGAGAACTTTTCCACGGAACGCACTGAGTTTTCACGGCTTCGCAAAACGGAAAGTGCCACCCTATGAACAGTCCCTTGTTGGGAGAAAATTAAATCGCTGGAAACAGGAATGCCCCCCCACACCCCCCAGAACTGCGGGTCGGTGCGGGGGGGGTATTTTTTCTTCACAGGAGGTCATTCAGAAGATTCATGCACTTAACCTTCTGTTGGAGATTTGCGCTCCCGTACACATTCAGGGTAAAAGATACGTTCTTATGTCCGAGGATTTCAGAAAGAGACTTTATATCAAACTCCGGTATCTCGATTGCCCTAACTGCGAATGTATGACGGATCTCATGAAACTTCACTTTCTCCAATCCGTTCCGCTTCAAGAAACGTGTGAAAAATTGCCGATATGTTCTCGGCTCGGTTGGCTTGGTCTTGCCCGTGAGGAAATAGTGATTTGGGTTTTCCGTGTAAAACTTCTTGATAATGTTCATGAGAAGCGACGGAACCGGAATCGTTCGAGCGGAGGTCTTCGTCTTCGGCGGTCCTATATGAAGATACGATTCTCCCTTCTTCTTGTCATAGATACGCTGGACGGTTTTGTTGATGCTGATGGTCTTGTCCGTCAGCGAAATGTCCCTCATCTGCAAGCCGCACAGCTCGCCTATCCGGACTCCGGTAAACAATGCAATCAGAATCCCCGCTGTCTTCCGGTTCAAGTCCATGTAGATACACTGGATTAGAGCTTGCTCTTGATCTTTTGAGAGAGAAACTACTTTCTTGATACCAAGCTCTTTTGGGTATTCGATTAGGTCCCAGTTCAGGAGTGGAATAGCCCGTTCCTTGTAGGCATACTCCATTGACAACCGGAGAACGAGGATAACATCCCTTATCGTCTTCACGGTAAGCCCTCCGGTCTTATCCAAGCGTCCAGCATTGTAGAGATACGAAATGTAGCTCTGGATGTCCGCTTCAGTGATGCTGCCAATCTTGCGCTTGCCGAAATACGGGATCAGGTGATTTTCGGCAATCAGCGTAAAGCTGGCGTGGGTTGACGGCGTGATCATGGGCTTCTTTTGATTTAGCCATGTGTTCACAAGCGTCTTGAATTGTGTATTGTTAGTCATAATGACCACCTCCACGAACATTATCCGGTGGAGGGATAATCAGGGCATTAACACCCTCAAGTAACGGTCTTGAGAAGCGTCCGAAGCTCCGCTTTCCGGGCTTCGATGAGCCGTGGAGAGCAGAGAAATTGTCTGATTTTGCAGAACGGGTAACACGGAAAAACAGCAACAATGAAACTGACCTACCCCTGACAATATCCTCGAAAGATGGTCTTGTCGATCAGATCAGTTACTTCAACAAAACCGTTGCAAGCAAAGACATGAGCGGATATTACCTTTTGAGAAATGGCGAATATGCGTATAACAAGAGCTATTCCGTAGGTTACGACTTCGGTTCAATAAAGCGGTTAGACCGCTATCCTATGGGAGCGTTGTCTACACTTTACATCTGTTTTGCGCTCAAGAAGCACGATACAGACTTCATTAAGGTGTACTTTGATTCACTCAAATGGTACAAGGAAATCTATATGATTTCAGCAGAAGGGGCAAGAAATCACGGATTGCTTAATGTCCCAACAGATGAGTTCTTCGCCACAAAACACTATCTGCCGGAGAATACTACCGAGCAACGAAAGATTGCAGACTTTCTCATTGCCTTAGACCGTCGTATCGACGCGCAGCAATCTCTCGTAGATAACCTCAAGAAGTATAAAAGAGGACTGTCTTCGTCGTTGTTTGATGAAATTTCAAAGAGTGGATGTCCGACCGTTTCGTTTGCAGATGGGTTTAGGCTTTTGCAGAACAACACCTTTTCAAGAGACGATCTATCCTATGATGTTGGCGATGTCCGAAATATACACTATGGGGATGTGCTAATCAAATATGGAACTGTAACAGATATTGGGGCATTGTCTGTTCCGTGTATTAAACCAGACAGAGATATTGAGAAGTTTTCGTCGTCAAGCTATCTTCGCAACGGTGACATTGTTTTTGCTGACACCGCTGAGGACTATACCGTCGGCAAGGCTACTGAGATTGTTGGAGTAACAAATCAGAGGGTTTTGTCTGGTTTGCATACGATTCCCTGCCGCCCACATGACAGGTTTGCTCCTATGTTTCTTGGGCATTATTTCAACTCGTATCACTTTAGAAGACAAATATATCGAATGATTCAGGGAATCAAAGTGTCGTCAATAAGCAAGTCTGAAATTGCTAAAACAACTATCCTTACTCCGCCTTATGATGTGCAGCGTAAAGTTGCATCAGTGCTGAGTGAAGTTGACCACCTAATTGAGAAGGAAGCAGAAACGGTAATAGTCCTTCAAAAAATTAGGCGTGGGCTGTTACAGCAACTCTTCATATAAATAACTGCTGCAACAATCCCTCTTTCATAAGTTGGAGTTCACCAAGCATATCAATAGCATCAAGCATTCTCGAATCAAGTCCTCGAAGTGTCTGAACAATTTGGGCTTGAACTTCTTTATTGGGTACAGAGAAAACGGACTTTTCGATATTCGACCATTCAGCCCGTGGCATTTTTGTCCCGGAGCTAATATTCGCAATTTTAATGAACTCATCTGTCTGAACGAGATAAAAGAGGTATTCTGGGATTATTGTCTCCGATGGGACTAAGGACCATATTTCAGAGGAACACACCATGTCCTTCTTTACAAAAGCGTATTTCCTTAGATAAGGGCGTAGCTTTCCAAAGAGCGTATCCCCTGACTTGCAGACACCTTTAATACTGTTTTGTTGTGTCGATGGGATGCTACCAATGATGCGTCCGGTTTCTTGCTCGATATGTTCCAATTCCACACATGGCATCTGTTCACCTGAGCGCGGATCATACTTTTCGCTTCGTCTGCTGGCAAGTTCAGCGAACGGATATGGTGTTGTCTGCCATGAGCAGATGCTCCCGTACTTACCAAATGCAACAGAAAGCACACCTCTTTTATACTTCTGATCAAGAAAGCAGAAACAGCTATATGACAGACGAAATCCCTTGCAATAGCGGAAAATCTCTGCTACTGCAAGGGATTTTACTTTTAGATCATACCGGAATGAGGTCTGAAAAAAGACCTCAAGTAACGGTCTTGAGAAGCGCCCGAAGCTGCGCTTTCCGGGCTTCGATGAGCCGTGGAGAGCTGCACAACTTGGCAATCTGTTGATCGAACTGTCTGACTATGCTACCCAAGAAAGCGGTTTTCCGCTCTTAACTTCATCGAGGCAAGGTCTATTTGTTCAAGAGGATTACTTCATAGATAAGCAAGCCAACGCTGAGACAACGGTGTTTAGTGTTCTTCCGTATGGTTGTATAACATATCGCCACATGAGCGATGATAATATTTTCCATTTCAATATCAATAGATTGGTCGCAAACGGTTTGGTAAGCAAAGAGTACCCCGTGTTTACTGTCAGAAAAGAAGTCCTTGATACGGACTTTTTAGTCGATACACTTAATTCGTCACCGTTATTCTCCGTATTCTGCATTCAGCAGAAAAAAGGAGGTACGAGAACGAGACTGTATTTTAAGACATTATGCTCATACCAAATGTTTTTGCCAGTATTGCACGAACAGCAAGTAATTGCTTCGTTTATTCGGCTTCTCGACAAGAGAATCGAGCGGCAAATGGAGTTGGTTGAAACCCTCAAGAAGTATAAAAGAGGTGTCATGCAGCGCATTTTTCGCCAACTCCCTTCTCAGGATGGCGCAGAGTGGGCTTGTGTTCGTCTTGGTGATATTTTCAAAAAAGTTTCGCGCCGTAACGCAGATGGAGTAATAAAAAATGTAATTACCAACTCTGCGGAATACGGACTAATTCCTCAGCGCGATTTCTTTGACAAGGATATTGCAGTAGACGGAAACACAGCAAATTACTATGTCATCGAAAATGGAGACTTTGTTTACAATCCGAGAAAGTCAAATTCTGCGCCATACGGACCGTTCAATAGATATACTCTCAGTGAACAAGGTATTATCTCACCGCTATATACCTGTCTTGTGCTGCAAGCAGATATTTCTCCTTCATATCTCGCTTGGTACTTTAAGAGCGACGCATGGTACAGGTACATCTATGATAACGGCTCACAAGGCGTTCGTCATGATCGAGTATCTATGACGGATGATTTGCTTATGGGTATTCCTGTTATGTATCCCAGCCATGAGAAACAACTTTTGTACGCGGATATTCTTGATGTTGTGGAGACACGATTGCAAGCCACCCAAAAAACACTTGACCTTCTGAGTAAAACGAGGGACGGCTATATGAGGCAGCTTTTTATATAAAGAGCTGTTGTAATAGACCAGCTCTATTTGAAAGCAGATAATCAAGAACGCTTTGCGCTTTGTCTGCCCTTTGGTCAAGGGCAGACAGAAAATTGGCAATGCGACATTGTTCTTCGTAAACAGGCAAAGCAAGCTCAATTCTACGGCACTTTTCTTGGTTTAACTTTGGTTGTGCCGTGCCAGTGTTATAGCGTGTATAATCGAGACTTTCAAGTAGCTCACAAAGGAACTTAATATTCTGTCCTGCTTTAGGTCGCATTACATGAGCATGGTTGTTTACCCAATATTTTCCCTCTGCGATAAAACACAACGGCGTACTGCGATTAAGTATATTTGCCCCATCCTCACCAAGAAGGAGCAGCGGCTCATCGAAGATGAAATCATCAATATAGTCTATTATGCCCGATGCGCCGTAATATGGATATTGTCCTTGCCGTTTGGCTCTGTCCGCACTTTCAAGTGGTTTACGCTGTCCGTCCAGAAAATCCACTGCGTCTTGTAGCGTGCAGGATGTCCATTCTGGATATGGGCTTCCGGTTGCATCTGAGAACTTTAGCTGATGTGAAAGAATAGCCGCAACGACACCTCTTTTATACTTCTTGAGGGCATCTACTAAAGTCCGCTGGTACTCTATACGCCTATTCAAACATTCAAAAAAAGATGCTATTTTATCCTGTTCGTCCTTGCATGGTAAATCGAAGTCTGCTGCTTTCAAAGCCTCGAATGAAAGAACCACTTGACTTGTCCCGACCGCGAGGACAGATAATTTCTTCTTTGCTCGTGATGATGAGTTAAGAAACTCAGACATGAAAAGGCTGTTTGCATTTGTGAAACGGAAAACCGGATAGAACTTGCTGACAATCGCATTTGAACTGATCGTATTGATATTAAAAGCAAACCTCCCGTCATCACTTCTATTGCGATATGTGCAGTAACCGAACGGAATAACATTATATCCGTCCGTATCATGCCGTTGCTCTGACCCAAAGTGATCAACTTGTCGTTGAAGACCTTCACGAGAGGATGTCAGAACCTCATACTTATGTTCCCCATATACCTTTTCCGAGTAAGGCTCTATAATGGAGCTTAGAGAAGTCCTACTCCAACTGGGAAAACTTGAGCCATCTGCTCTTCTGAATGCTAACTTCGGACGCTTCTCAAGACCGTTACTTGAGGATACATTTGCCATAATTATTTGCCCTCCACGTCAAAGGGGAAATCCAGCCCCAACTCATCAAAAAACGGTTTCAGTTCCGCATCAATATCCTTGATTTCAGATTGCAGCTTGCGGATCTCAGCAGCAACTTCATTCAAGTCAATCTCAGGTTCCGGCTCAAAGGTGTCAACATAGCGAGGAATGTTTAGGTTGAAGCCGTTCTCTTCAATCTCTTGCATGGTCGCAACATGAGCATATTTATCGACATCCTGACGGCGCTCGTAGGTCTCAACAATCTTGTCAATGTCGCACTCCCGAAGGATGTTCTGGTTCTTTCCTGCTTCAAAGTCGCTGGAAGCGTCGATGAAAAGAATGTTGTCAGAGTTACCGTTTCGCTCTCTCTTGAGAACAAGGACGCAGACAGGGATGCCCGTACCAAAGAACAGATTTGCAGGCAATCCGATTACCGCGTCCAGAACATTTAATTTCTGAATGAGGTGCTTGCGAATTACTTCCTCCGCAGCACCACGGAACAGGACACCATGCGGCAGGAGAACGACTGCTCGTCCGTCCTCGTCCATGTGGTAAACCATGTGCTGAACAAAGGCAAAGTCAGCCTTGCTCTTCGGAGCAAGTTTGCCATACTCATTGAAACGCTCGTCCTCCATGAAGTGCATATCGGCAGACCAGTTTGCAGAATAAGGCGGATTGGCAACCTGAACACGGAACTTCATGTCTCCGAAGTAGTCATGCTCTAAGGTATCACCGTTATAGATGTTAAAGTTGCGATACGGGATTCCGCGCAGAATCATGTTCATTCTGGCGAGGTTATAAGTCGTGGAGGTCAATTCCTGCCCATAGTAGTTTCTCACGTTGGCATAGTTCTTGAGACGCAGCAGCAGTGAGCCAGAGCCACAAGTGGGGTCGGCTGCATCCTTGACATCCGTGAGACCGAGGCAAGCCAGACGGCAAAGCAATTCGGCAGGACCGGAAGGCGTGTAGAACTCACCGGCTTTCTTGCCAGCAGTTGCAGCAAACTGACCGATCAGATATTCATAGGCGTTACCAAGAACATCAATTTTGGTGTCATCCACGCCGAAGTTGATTTCGTCCAGCGAAGCGATGATCTTTGCCATAACAGCACTTCTGTCTTTGACAGTATGACCGAGCTTTGACGAATCGAGCTGCATATCAGAAAACAGTCCGTCAAAGTCTTCCTGAGAATCGTTTCCGATTGTGGACTCCATCAGGGCGTTGATTGCGCTCTGCAAAAACTCAATATCAAAGGAGCGGTTTTCCACCATCTTGACCATCTTGCGGAACAAATACTGCGGCTCGATGACATAGCCGAGATCGCGCAGCGCCTCTTCGACAACAGCTGTCTTGTACTCTTCGTCTGCCCACGCCTCTTCATAACCGATACCGTCATCCTTGAGAAGATTCGCCATATACTTCTCTGTCCGGTCAGAAAGGTAGTAGTAGAAGATCATGCCCAAGATGTAGTTCTTGAACTCATACGCCTCCATGTTTCCGCGCAAGGCATTTGCCATTGCCCATAGCTTATTGCAAAGCTCCTTCTGATGAGCCTGAATCGAATTATCCATTTATCTCTCTCCTTATTGGTATTTCTCTGTGTGCTGTCGGATGAAATCAACGATCCGATTTACAAGGGAGCGTTTCTTCAAAAGCGGCAAGGGCTTCTCAATCCGATCTCGGATATTTCCTGCATCCATTGTGCCGGAAAACTCATATTCCGAAATAATATCTGTCAGCATGGATGCGTCAATATCCTCGGTCTTCGCAAAGGCAACGATCTCTTCGCGCTTTGCTTCATTTTCAAAGTCGTTATAGGCTGCATCAATTTCATCCGCACTTTCCAAGCCGACAACAACACGATCCAAGAATGCTTGCAGGATTTCGACTTTCCGGAGCAACTGCGGATTATCAGTTCTCCCCAACTCGTCCTTAATGTGTTTAATATCGTAATCCTTTTGTTTGGGATCATCGAAGTGGATGTTACGGATCAGGTTCATGATGTATGCGACATTGATCCTGTCACTCTCCATCAATTCGATGCAGAAGTCAACGTCATTCAGGACGGAGACAACCTCGCGGTCTGTTTTTTGCCTTGAGTAGAGCATGAGGTATTTGCTCTTATAATCCTGATATTCTTGCTCGGACATGATAAGAGCATCCTGATCGAAACTGAACTCAATAAAGGTCTGCAACGATTGGAGGTACTTTGTCAGCTCACGGAAGGTCACGACAAACTTCTTCTGATCGTCCTCGTTCTGCATTGTGTCAACGGACTCCGGAAACAGAGCAATTTCCTTGAGCTTCATCACCATTTCGTTGAACTTCTCCACGAAGTATTGATACCCCGGAACAACAATGCCGGAGGTATCTTGACTCTTAGAGAAGAGTGTCAGCGCGTCATCGGTGCGTTTTTTGAGGTTGCGGTAGCAAATGATAATGCCAAAGGGCTTTGTTTCCTTCTCAACGCGGTTTGTGCGGGAGTAGGCTTGCAGCAGATCATGATACTTCAAGTCCTTGTCCACATAAAGGACAGAGAGCTGCTTGCTGTCAAATCCGGTCAGGAACATATTCACAACGATGAGAATATCAAGCGACTTTGTTTTCTTTCCCTTTACTCGGTCAGAGATGTCCTTGTGATAAGCTGAGAACGTATCCGTGGAGAAATTGGTTCCGTACATCTCGTTATAGTCCTTGATGATACGCTCCAACGAATCACGGCTATGCTCGTCCTTGCCCTCGGCATCCTCATTCTGCCCGTAGGAGAAGATGCCGCTGATATTCAGGTCATGCTTGATCTTCTTGAAAATGTCGTAATACTTAACAAGGGCATCAATAGAGGACACGGCAAAAATAGCCGTATACTGTCCATTTCGGGTTTTCGCCTTGTGGTTCTGGATGATGTGATTGGCGATCAGAGACATTCGCTCATCGGACATATAGAGTTCGCCTATATCAATCGCGTCCGCGAGTGTCGGGTCATCCCAGTCGAAATCACCCTCCATTGTTTTTATGTATTCGATGTGGAAGCCCAGAACATTATTATCGAAGATGGCGTCTTTAATCAGGTAATTGTGAAGACACTCACCAAAGAGCATTTCTGTTGTTTGCGTGATTTTACCCTCAGTTTTACCGTTGACTTCAAACCGAGGTGTCCCCGTGAAGCCGAAAAACTGTGCCTTTCTGAAATGCCGCACAATGTCCTTGTGCATATCCCCAAACTGGCTGCGGTGGCACTCGTCGATGATAAAGACAACCTTCTCGTCTTTGTATGCGTCCATTACTTTCTCGTACTGAGGGCGCTTTACAGCGTTTGCCATCTTCTGCATCGTGGTGACGATAAGCTGCCTGTTCTTGTCCTTCATCTGGCGGACAAGGACATCGGTGCGATCTGTCACATCAACGGAGCCAGCCTCAAACTTGTTAAACTCTTCGGTTGTCTGAGAATCCAAGTCTTTTCGGTCAACAAGGAAAATGACTTTCTTGATGTTCGGATTTGCTGCGAGGATTTGCGCAGTCTTAAAGGATGTAAGCGTCTTGCCCGCGCCGGTTGTGTGCCAGATATACGCATTCCGGTTTGTAAGCGTTGCTTGACGGATCAGCGCTTCTACGGCATAAACCTGATAGGGACGCATGACCATCAAAATCTTATCGGTATCATTTAGGATGGTGTAGCGTGTCAGCATTTTAATGATGTGATCCCTTGCAAGGAAAGAAATCGAAAAGTCCTTCAAATTGGTGATGCGGACGTTATTGAAATCAGTCCAGAAGAAAGCAAGACTATACATCAAGTCTCTGTCGGAATTGGCGAAATACTTTGTGTCAACACCATTGGAGACAATGAAGAGCTGAATGAAATGATACAGCCCGTTGTAGGAGTGTTTCTTATAACGCATGACCTGATTGACTGCCTCGCGGATGTCAATGCCACGGCGCTTTAATTCTACTTGGATCAGGGGCAAGCCGTTTACGAGAATCGTAACGTCGTAACGATTGACGTATTTTCCAACCACGGTTGTTTGATGAGTGACTTGGAAAATGTTCTTCGTGTGGTCCTGATCAAAGAAGGACAGATATACCTTTGTACCATCTTCACGCTCAAGGACAAACTTATCCCTCAAGATTTTTGCGCTCTGGAAAACAGACTTTCCGAGCATGAGGTTGAAGATACGCTCCCACTCTTTATCGGTGATAGGCGTATCCAGCTTTGGCGCATTGAAGGCTTCAAACTGAACTTTGAAGTTCTCCACCAGCGCGTCATAATCAGGAATTGCGACTGTGGTATATTCCTGCTTGTTCAGTTGCTCAATAAACTGCTGTTCAAGAGCCGCTTCGCTTTGGTATGCCATATCTTCATCTCCAATACTTGAGGATCATTTGTTGGTTGCCAGCCTGTCCTCATTTCTATTTTATCATAGCAAGTGTCCCAAATACCGGACTTATTTTCGTTTCAACTGCAAAACCACGTCACCATCATCTGTAATTTCCATTTGCATTGTTTTTAGGTACTTTGCGATGAACTGTTTTTTCTCAGACAAACTCATCTCAATGCGCGTTGCCTTCAAAGCGGCACTGAACATCTCGTTGATATTGAGCCTGACGGTTTGGTCAATATAACGCTCTATTTCTTTGAAAAGTGCGCCGAGCTTGATGTCCTCGGCATTCCCAGAGTAGAAGTCATCAATATAGCAATAAAATATCCCTGCATTCAGAAGTGCATTCTTCAAGTCCGGTCCGCAGTTCTCTCGTTCAATCATAACTAAAAAACGTGCTTCCGGCAGAGACGAGATTAACCCCCAGTAGTCGGAGTCGCTGGAAACAAGAATAAAGGAATCGACGTTATTCTTGTAGTGTTCCTGACAAGTTCGGGCAATAAGCATGACATCAACGAGTGACTTGCTTTGCTTCACCCGTTCAATCATCATGTGTTCAACATGAATTGCGGTGAAGCTGTCTAATATCCTCCATGCGGAGGCGGTATGCACATCATCAAAGAGAATGATCGACGCAATTTTTTGTGTATACTCGTGATCGAGGTTTTTTAAGGTAGCACACAGCTTGTAGGGATCAGAGTTTTCACAATCGACAACGATAACAGTCTTTTCGCTGCTCTCAATAAACTCATAAATACTTCCTTTGATATAACTCCCCGCATCTGAGACTTTGCTATATTCGGTGAAATAGTCGTTGTTCCAACTGTACAGCAAGGTAACGAACTTCTTATCATTGTAAAGAATGTTGCCGACTTCCTCCGGCTGCCAGTTTATGTACATCTGATAGGGATAAAAAAGCAAATGAGAGTAATAAATGTCGGCAGCCTCTCTTGTACCATCTTCCTTCAAACCATCAGGCATGACGAAAAGTGCTTTAATGTAATCCCAATTTATCCAGAGTGGAAAGAGCTTCTTGCAGTTGTTGATTCTATCGCAAATCAACCTGTTAATCTCGACAACGTGTTGGCACAGTTTTTTGCTGGTGTTTTTGATGAAGTTCACTCCGTCAAGACTTAGCTGGTTTATGCTTTCCTGCGGAACATATTCCGGCATACTCAGAATGGTCTCATACTGGAATCTCATGCGTTCATTGATGCGCTTGAAATTGCGCTCAATCGCAGTTCGTACAATGCAAAGATGTCTTATAATCCGAGCTGTTTTATCACTGTCCAACCGATTGTATACTTCAACTTTTGGGGCTTCATGTTCGTTGTCAAAGATGCGTTTTGGCACACCAATCAGGTAAGCCACCTTTGAAACGATCTCGTAGGTGCTGTCTTTGTACGCTGCCCTGTCATCGGTGAGAGGGCTTGTTGCATTATCCAACACCTCATTCGGTATGGGATTTTCAAGTATACTCATGATTGCTCCTTTCCACGGAGAGCGTATCTGCTTGTTTAAGAAGCGGTGAGATTAGAAGAACGGCTGTCCAGTGCCTACGCTCTACTTTATCCGATCAGCAATGCTGTCGAGCTGCGCTGCAATTTTAGAAAAGTCGCAGTCCATGTCCAATGTCTTCACACTGATCTGATTCCCGCTCATTTGATAATCATTGTTTGGCTGAATCGCATCGTCTGTTCCCGCATATAAAAGCATACCGGAAACGACCTCATCCGGCGCGGCAGACCAGTTCTTCACATAGGTGAAAATCTGATACAGATTTCCGGAATGAAGTGTCTGCGTCATGTACGATGCCTTCATTTGCATATTGTGCGTGTAGTATTTGGCGTCGATGATGAGCGTTTTCTTTGCTGCCTTATTCGTAATCACAATGTCGGACTGCATCGTCGGCAAGAGCGTTCTGTACCCATCTGTGACTTGCCACGCAATCTGTGGAGAGTATGCTTTTAACTCTGGATGCTCACGCTGATAGTATCCGAGAATAAACTTCTCGTATAGCTTCGCCATTGTTTGATCATCTGCATAATCCATAATCTTTGTTGAGCCATCGGCTGTCGTCTGCAAAAGACCTTTTATCACAAATCGGCAAACGGCTATCAACATCCGATATGTTTGATTATTGCGATCATATTGAATGTCCCAGTTGATACTATGGATGTCCAATATGCTGATGCCATCAAAGAAAATCATCAACTTCCTGATCTCCTTTTTTCTGGCTTTTGAAATACTTCCACGAAGCAGCAAATCCATTGTTGTTTTGATGATTCGGTTTGGGTAGGCATCAACCGAAAACTCATCATAATTGCAAATGAGCTGTTTCTTGCGAATAACCTGTGTCTTTATGGATTCACCAATTTCAAGTTTCCCACGGGGAGACGCAAGTGCTTCCTCTCTTGAAATGTATTGTCTGATTAAGCCTCTCTTTATCTGGACAGATACTCCACGGCAGAGAATAGCAGACAGAAGTTCAGCCACATTATCAAACTCTTCGGTGGCGACATTTTTATACCCTTGCTCATGCAGCACTTGGAACGCATAAGCCAGCATATAATAAACGTTCTGGACACGGATCATTTGACTACCTCGCGTAATGTGCGGCTCCAATCCTTCACTTTAACTGCCTCGTCAAACCAGTATTCTTTCAAAAGAGGTATCAGTTCATATTCGACAACAGACCGCATCCATTCATCGTTGATGGTTGCGTTTGTACAGAAATAGCTATGTCCGATACAGAACCCCTCACCAAGCGAGTCATCGTTTGCAATTACGTCGTTAAGCTGCTCAACTGTTGCAATGAGCCGGTCAAACTTCGGGTTATTGACTTTCGTTCTGTATGCTCTGAATCCAGCAGACGAAAATGCCGGAGCAAGCTCAAAGAAAGCAAAACGACGTCTAAGTGCGTAGTCCAGCATGGCGAGGCTACGGTCAGCAGTGTTCATCATGCCAATGATATAGACGTTACTTGGAATGGAGAACTGCTCATCTGCATATAGAAGCTGCAATTCGACACCGCGTTTATCACTCTCAATCAACATGAAGAGTTCGCCAAAAATCTTGCTGAGATTGCCTCTGTTGATCTCGTCGATAATGAAAAAGTATGGGCGATCATCCTCAGCCGCTTGTCTGCAAAACTCGTAGAATACGCCCTTTCGCAGTTCAAATCCTGTCTCCGTCGGGCGGAAACCCATGATGAAATCTTCATAGCTATAACTCTGATGAAACTGAACCATTTTCACACGGTTGGTGTCCTTTTCTCCCATGATAGAAAATGCCAGTCTCTTTGCTGCGAAGGTTTTTCCCACGCCCGGTGCGCCTTGCAGAATTACATTCTTTTTGGTTAGAAGCAGCGACTTGAGAACCTTATACCGATCTTCGTCCATATACACATCAGTCAGAAAATCATCAGCGGTGTATGGCTCGAAAGTGATTTCCTCGTCAGCGGCATCGTCGAAGCTGTCTTCGTGCTTGTCTCCGTCAATTATGTTTTGCAGCTTCTTGACGTAATCTGTGTAGGACGTAATATCCGTCAACGTTTTGATAGCACCCTGATCTGATAATTCCCACTCGCCCTTATCTGTCCAGCGTACCTTTCGGGTATTGGCATATTGACCGCGTTCAGGATCAAAAACATATTCGCCTTCGACCAACCCGCGACCGAGGATCTGTTTTCTGCCTTTTTTAACAAAGACGACATCACCGGGTTTCAGCTCGTTTGCAAATTGCCATGTAGCAAGAACCTGATTCTTATATGAGCCAGTATCCCCGTAGACCTCTTTCATCTTTGCCCGCATTTCTTCCTTGGAGCTATATTCCATTAGATCGCCAAGGTCAGACCAGCCGATAGCCATAATCCTTTCGGCATAATCATTCTCCCAATTTGCGGAGCCATCACCCGCTGCGTACAGCCAATAGTGTGTTGCAGTAGCGTCGGATGAAAGAGCTGTATCTGTGTTCTCCTTCGGAATGATTCCATCAAAGATTTCATCGTCGAAGGATATATCAATGTTGTTCTCTTCGACGATCTTTTTGCATCCTCTACGAATGCTGTTAGACTTGTTGCCGGTTTGCTCGTAGTAATATTTAATGTTCTCCTGAGTGGCTTTTAGAGCATTGACCATTTGCTCCTGTCCGTAGTCTTTCCCAATGTGGACGATGAAGTAAACCGTAGTTTCAGTGTTGGACCTGCGAGTGTATTTTATGCCCTTCATCATGGACGCAAAGAGCATGATCGTCAGCTTGTGCGAGGTTTCTCCAAAGCACGGGACCTCCTGACACATGGCTTTTACAGCAGCGTCCATCTCCATTGTGCCATCATAAACCATCTTAGCATATTTGTAGACAATGACTTCGCAGTCATATTCATAACCGATATACGTCTTGACGCCGCCCTTAGAATCAATAAATTCTTTCAGCCGCTTCAAATCTCTATAATACTGTGCAGTGCGTTCGTCTGCTCGATCAGACATTACTTCTTGTTTTAGGTAGTCGAAGATTTCGCCTTTCGCTTTCTCCATAGAGGCATCACTTTCAAAACACTTCCAGAAGGACAGCGCAATAGTGTTTTGATACAGATAGAACGCATCGGAAACATGGGTGCTGATAGTCGTGTCAGCCCAGTCCGGGTGAGTTTCCCGTAAGTATTCTCTGTATTCTTTTCGGACTTTGCTTATCGTTACGCCAATATCCATCTGTTATCCTCCTTTTTTTGTAACAGTCCTGCTACGCACAAACATTTAATTCGTCTCCACTGGTATATAAAAAAGCCGCACGGAAAAAGGACCTATCAGTTGTCCGTCCGCACAGCCTCACAAATATCTCCAATGTCACAATTCAAATAGCCGCAGATGCGCAGCAAAATAGAGAGGGACACTTCTTCCCCCTTATTCAGTTTCGTCCATGTTCCGGATGCAAGGTTAAGCTCTTGCCGGAAGGTGGACTTCTTTATGTCTCGTTCTATCAGGAGCATCCAAAGTTTTTTGTAGCTGATTCCCATGATACGCACCCCTTTACTCATCCGCTAATCATGACTTCCATTCTATTATACACGAAAACCTCTTTGAATGCAATTATCTCATGCACAAGTTCACAAAAAAGATGCAAGTTCTTGATGGTTTTGATTTTCAAAAAGGGAAAGGCAGTTACTCATGAAAACTGCCTTTCCTTTTCTCTTTATTCGCGCTGAGAATTGCGTTGATACTCTTGGTCGCGCTCTGCGCTTGGCTTGAGGAAATCGTCCACGTTTGCCTTCAAAGTGTCGATCATCCGAGCTTCCTTTTTGAGCCTCGCACGTTCGTCATAAAGCCGCTGCTGCTCTTCAAGAAGTCTCTGCTGTTCCGCTTGGAGCGTCTTCAAGCTCGGCAGCTTTTCATCGCCTTGCATGGCAAGCAGTGTACTCCGCGCCGCCTCAAAGATCACAAGCTCTGCTTCGTGCTTTGCCTTGAAACTCGGCTTGTCTTTCGCCTTCTGGAAGGCGTCATATACGGGCTTTAGGTGCTGGTAGTTGGAGATGTTTTTGATAAGCGGCTGGACTTCCCGCAGACGTGCCTCAACGTCTTTCAGCTCCTTGCCGGTGCGGTCATAGGAGCTGTGAACGTCCTCAACCTTCTTCTCAAGATCGGCGTATTGGAGCAAGTTGTTTTCCGTAAGATAGTTGAGTGTCCGCGCCGCTTCCTTGAGGATCGTGAGCTTGGCTTTATGCTCATAGCCCTTGCTGTCGATGAGCCTGATCCGCTCCTGAATATCTCCGATGAGAGAGATGCCCTTCTGCATGGTCTGCCTCTGGCTTCTTCGGGGTGTCCGTCCGGCAATCCGTTCCTTGATGCGTTCCTCGGTGTAGTTCTCTCCAATGGTTTTAGAGCGGGTAAATCGCTCCTGACCTTCAGCGCGGAAGGAGATGTATTTGCCGGTCTTAATTTCATAACCGGCTTCCTGCATGAGCCGCAGAAAGTCATCGTAGTCCTTCGCAGTGATGACAAGCCGGTCGATGGTCTGCTTGAGCTTTTGTTTCCAGCTCGTGCCGCGTTTGGCTTCGGTGTATTCCTTGTAGTCCATGCCCTTGTTCTGCGACGGAGGGATCACAGATAGCCCATGTTCTTTGCATATTTCATCGCTGAGTTGACGCAGCTCCCGATAGGTTCTCTTGTTGCTCCGGTAGGCATGGAAGTCCACATAATTCACAGCATTGAAGATGATGTGATTATGGCAATGCCCCTTGTCAATGTGGGTTGCAATCACATACTCGTACTTGCCCTTGAGCCATTCGTCCGCAAGCTGTTTCCCGACTTCGTGCGCTTCTTCCGGTGTCACTTCACCGATGTCAAAGGACTGAATCAAATGACGGGCAAGTACCTTCGGCATCTGCATTCCTTGCTGCACTGCAAGGTTTCTTGTCCATTCAAATTCTTTTGCTGCCGCGTCGCTTGCAGCGCACCCATAGGAGGAAACATAGAAGGCATCGTCGGTCTTCTGCGGGTCGAGAATATAGGCAAGAGCCTTGTTTACAGTTCCTCGGATTGGCTTGATTTTAGTAACTGCCATATCTCACCCTGCCTTTCTTTCAGCTCTGCAATATCGTCCGCATAGAAGTGTCCAGTGGAGTTTATGCGGCGGCAAATCTGATTGATATTCGAGGCAACACGGCTGACAGCGGCGGCGAGTTTCTTCTGCTGCGTGTAATCCACCTTGATGATATAGCCGTCAATCGCCATCTTCCGGAGATATGCTCCCATGTTCTTTGTTCCGAGCTGCGCCATCTTTGCCTTGATGATTCTTTTCTCATCGTCGGAGACGAAGAAGAGTATCTGATTTGGTCGCGTTCTGTTTGCCATCGGCGTTCCGTCCTTTCGTAAAGGAAGAGGGTTTGGGAGACTTCCCAACAAGCATTTCTGCGATTAAGGGGAGGGTTTCCTTAATCGGAAATCGCCGTGTGTATATACACCGGCTGTGCTTGCTATTCTCTAAAATCGTATTCCCTCGTAGAGACCCCTCGTAAAATACCCCTTCACTTTACAACGGACATTCTTTGAGAAAAAAACAGGGGTCTATGAGAAGAAATCTCTTATTTCCTTGACTCGTAGTCCTCGTCGATACGCTTTTTCCAATTCGTACCCAGAGGTACGCTGCAACGGACAGCAGAAACCGCTTCGCTCAGAACCTCATAGTTGAGCTGCGTTCCCTTATGGTCAGAGTGATAATTGACCGCTCGGTCTGCTCCAATACCGAAGTGCTTTGCCGTTTCAACTGCGTCAATATTTGCGCCGAGGAATAGAAACTCCCAGCCGTACTTTTCCTTCTGCCGCTCGATCATTTTCTTAACTGTCTCGCTGTCATAACGGCGGCTTGCATTCTCCATGCCGTCCGTTGTGATGACGAACAGCGTATGTTCAGGGACATCCTCATTTCTTGCGTACTTGTGGACATTCCCAATGTGATGAATTGCTCCGCCGATAGCATCCAGAAGGGCAGTACATCCGCGAACGGAATAGTCCCTGTCGGTCATCGGCTCCACCTTCTGAACCGGCACACGGTCATGGATAACCTCGCTCACGTTGTCAAAGAGAACGGTAGAGATCAATGCCTCGCCATTCTCTTTTTTCTGCTTTTCAATCATGGAGTTGAATCCTCCGATGGTGTCTGTTTCCAGTCCGCTCATAGAGCCGCTGCGATCAAGGATGAATACGATCTCCGTCATGTTCTTTCTCATGTTTTGTACCTCCGTATATAAAAAAATGACTGCTTGGTGTCTCACCTTACAGTCATATTGTACTTCGGTATTCACTTCATTTGGTCGCATGGCAAGCGACATTATTCTAAGGATAAGAACAGCTCTCCGTCAATGCTTAGGATGTCATCCATCGGAATCTTCGTGCCGTCCTGCATGGTAATTAGGCGCTCAAAGTCATCAACCTTTATGACTGCGCCGGTTGCAGTTACATACGCACCGCCAGCTTTGCGCTCATCAGGTTTGAAGTAGGTTATTTCAACCTCCGGCTCTTCATCAAGGGCATCCATGAGAAGCTGATACCTCATGTTCAAAGCGGTCAAGGCTCCCTCATCAAGCTCAATCCTTTCGTCGGTCAGACGTCCGGTTTCCTTGATTGCAGAATCATAGCCGGTGAGGGCGGCAAAGGGTGCAAACTGCGCTGCACGATCTGACATCGGCATTTGTGGTCGCGTTTTGGAAACGTGATGAGGAAGTCCCATGATCTTGTCGTATTTTCCGTTCACGCCTTATGCCCTCCAATCTGCGCATTGCGGTCTTTCGCGGTTGCACCTTCTTCAAGATTCATTGCCTTGAGGATGGCGTTCTTTCCATACTTCTTTTTGATTGCAAGCGTGGCGGCTTGTATTTTCCGCTCACGCTCCAAGGCGGCATTCTCAGCTTTCTGTTTTTCCTCTTCGGCGGCATAGTCGGTAAAGAGGTCGAGCTGGACAGCACCGTCGTTTTTCTTCGGCGCATCGGCTTCCGGCAGGACATGATTTGCCACAACATACATACGGCGGACAAGCAGATTCTTGTCCACGATCCGGTCAAACAGCTCTGACACGGCACACATTATTTTGCGGGTAGAGGATGTGTGACCGTCGAGGTTGATAGACCCGTGCGCCTGTTTGGGAATCTCCCGCCCGTAGGGGTCTTTCTCCACCGCACCGTGATACTTTGCCCGTCGTGCCGGATTGGTAAGGTTCTCGATGTCGTAGCCAACTGTGAGAACCATCTGGTCGGTGGCAAGCCCCTTGTCCACCAAGTCCAGCACAAGCAAGTCCGTCATTTCCCGGACAACCAGCTTTGCTTTATCCGTCTCGTATGGGCAGTGCAATACCTGACCGGAGCTGAGGCTGTTGGAGCTGGGACGGTATGCCTTGATTGCCTCAATGGTCGTAGGCTCCCAGCCCCACGCATGATCGATGAGCAATTCCGCATTCTTGCCGAACAGCTTGTAAAGCAAGTCTTCGTTCCGCTCTGAACAGAGGGCAACATCGCCCATGGTGAACATCCCGTTCTGCTCAAGTTTCTTGGCAATGCCTCGACCCACGCGCCAGAAATCCGTGAGAGGCTGGTGCGCCCAAAGCTCACGCCGGAACTTCATTTCATCCAGTTCGGCTATTCGGACGCCGTTCTTGTCGGCGGGGATGTGCTTCGCCACAATGTCCATTGCCACTTTGCAGAGGAAAAGATTCGTGCCGATTCCTGCGGTTGCTGTGATGCCGGTTGTCTCAAGCACATCGAGGATGATCTTCATGGCGAGGTCATGTGCCGAGAGCTTGTAGGTATTCAGGTAGTCCGTCACGTCCATGAACACCTCGTCGATGGAGTAGACCACAATATCTTCCGGGGCAATATACTTGAGATAAACCTGATAGATGCGGGTGCTGTATTCCATGTAGTACGCCATCCGAGGCGGCGCGATGATGAAGTCAATCGCCAGAGACGGGTCTGCTTGCAGCTCTGAGAAGAAGTGCGACGAGCCGTCCAGTCTGCGTCCCGGCGCATCGTGCTGCCGTCCGGCATTTGCTTCCTTCACACGCTGCTTGACTTCAAACAGCCGCCCGCGTCCGGAGATACCGTAGCTCTTGAGGGAGGGCGTGACGGCAAGGCAGATGGTCTTATCGGTACGGCTTTCATCCGCAACAACAAGGTTTGTGTCCAGAGGATCTAAGCCGCGCTCCCGGCACTCCACGGAGGCGTAGAAGGATTTTAAGTCGATTGCGATGTAAGTGTGTTGTTTCACCTTCTTTGCCTCCGCTTTCTTCTTAGATCAGCCCTAATGACATTTCATTGGAGCTTTTAATGTTGAATACGATACGCCATTCAATATCACCCTCCACCGGCTCAAAGTGTAGAGAGGAACAAACTGCATGAAGTTTTTCTTTTGAGCTGTCTCCACACACGATTGCGATTGGACCGTCCGCTCCGCCGATAATGCCGATACAAGCAATATCGTTTCGTGCCTCTGGTGCATAGCGGTCAGAGCATGGCGCAATTTCCAAAGGCTTGTCCCCCTCAGCGCAATCACAGATCGTAACATCGCTGTCAGGTTCAGGAGAAAGTGTATAGCTCATAGCAGTAAAATGCGTAGGATAAAACCAGCGGTCAGAACCGTAACGCTTTTCGGAAATTGTCTGCTGCTCTAATTCCTGTACAGTCAATGTGTATTTTTTTCCACTGACCGGATGGAGGAAAGAAAACGAATCACCGGGAGCGTGTGCCTTGAAATGTGGTCCCGGGACACGACACGACTGCTGCTCCATTGTAAGGGAGAGGGCTTTTATTTCAGGACGGCGTTTGCTTGTCCACGGAAAAGCTGCTCGAAAAATCATCCATCCATAGGATGTATCCAAATCATAGTGTTCCAATGCCCACTTTGCTTCCGCTTCATTGATCACCCCGTCTGGCAAACATGGATTAAAGACCACGGAACAGCCGTGGGAGGTCAGCATTGTTTTCCCGTTCAATTCCAAACGAGGAATAAAGTCAAGGCAAAGTGGATTGTCTAAATCTATCTGCATTTGCTGCTCCTGCGTGAAGTATTCGCAGGAGTCGTTTTCGGGGTGTAAATCCCATTTAGTTATGAACTTGCGAATGTCTTCTTCCGGGGTACGCATACAAAAGTCCATGACGAGTCCCTTGCTGCAAGAATACGCCGCAGGAATAACCCAATGATGCCTCGCCCAGTCAAATTGCTTATTCAACCGGATTTCCGTTCCGGCATGGTCTTTTCCCGAATGTCCCCAGAAGTTTCCCTCAAAGTAGACCTTCCACTCAGGCATGGTCGGTTCTGCTTCTGGGTTCATATCAACATCATAATAGTCCTCGGTGTACTTGATCTTACTATAATCAAAAGATGCTTGCAGCTTTTTGATGTATACCCACGGCTGTTCCATAGGCGTCAATTTCATTTTCTCAGCAAGCTCTGATAGCGTTCTTTGCTGATCCTGCGTTGGAGGGTTGTCCTGCAAAAAGGCTTCAAACTGGGCTTTATCCCACATCCACGCCTGTTCCAGCGCTGCCGAATCACTGCAAGCAAGGAGCAACCTCAGAAAGTCTTCAAAATCGTTTGCCAGCGGATGAACAAAATCCGGAGCCGAGTTCATGGGACTGACGGAAAATACCATACCGCCAAAGTCTCGAACAAAGCAGAAGTGGATGCCGTCCACACCCGCCCAGCCAAAAATAGATGCACCTTTGGGCGTGCAAAAGTAGGGGTTATTATATTCACGACGCTCCACCCCTACGGGCGAAAGGTCAATACCACTTCGCAAAAATTTCTGAAACACTTTATCCATAGACCTTATGCTCCTATTAAACTTTGGTCGAAGGCAAACAGAGCCTCGTTGATCTCAAAGACATTATAGTTCCCATGCTCCACGAAATACTCCACGATGATGTCAAACTTGTTGGAGTGGGAGAGCGCAAAGCCAGCCTTCATGAGCATATCCTTCATTTCAACAAGCGGCAGCTCAAGGGCAATGGCAAACGCAATGACCGTGGGCTTGGAAGGCTTATAAGACTTGTCCGAGCGGATCTTCGAGAAGAGCTTCCGGTCAATATTCGCCTTCTTATAGCACTGCGCGTCCGTCATGCCGCGCTCATCAATCTTTCGCAGAAGCATCTCGGAAAAACTCTCGTCAGTCTGTCCCAGCGCGTCATCAAGGGTTGCCGCCTTTTTGGGGGCAGCCGCCGCAGAGACGGGAGGCATGAGCTGTTCGATTGCCTCTTCACAAACGGATGCCTCGCAAGGCATGGGTTCTTCCATCCGGAAGGCGTTCATCCTGCGCAGACGCTCGGAACGATTATCAGTATGCTCGTCCACATAGCGGTCATCTATGTACGCTGCAATATCGGCAAACAGCTTGCCGCTGATCTGATAGGCTTTGCGGTCAAAAATGACGATGTACACCGTCATTTCGTTTTCGAGAAGGAAACTGCTAATGGTGTCAATCGCCACTTTGAGAGCCTGATCCTTCGGATAGCCGAAAATGCCGGAGGAAATCAGAGGGAACGCAACCGATTCGCAGCCGTATTCTTTCGCCAGCATGAGCGAAGTCCGATAGCATGAGATCAGCCGTTCGCGCTCACCATGCCGCCCGTCATACCAGCGCGGACCGACAGCATGAATGACATATTTGCAGGGCAGCTTATAGCCCTTCGTGATTTTTGCGCTCCCGGTTTTGCAGCCGTGGAGCGTTTCACATTCCACCAGCAGCTCCGGTCCTGCGGCACGATGAATGCAGCCGTCCACACCGCCGCCACCCAGCAGCGACTCGTTGGCAGCGTTGACGATGGCGTCCACATTCATTTTTGTGATGTCATTTCTGACAATTTGAAGCGGCATTATTCTATCCTCCGTCCTATCAAAGCGGCATCGGTGTCCGGGCGATCAGAATGACCGCCAGAATCGCGCCCACAAATGCCGCTGCCCCTACGACCGCCAACACCTTTTTGTCGAGCTTCTTCTTCGCTGCCTTGCCAATCAGCGCAGCGCAAGCCATGCAGACAGCCGCAGCAACAAGCGCAATGCCCAGCGTTTCCCATAGCCAAGAAAGTTCATGTAGGATTTTCATGCGATCATCATCTCCTGTTCATTAAACCGGAATTTGACACTTTGTATTTATCGAGAATACTCTTGAAACCATTTTGCAAAGCGTGATTTATTGAAAATAATGAATTTATATAGTTCTCCATTTTTCATATTAACTGTTGCAATTGGAAAGACTATCCACTTCCAAGAGATTTCTTTTATTTCCTGCATCGGCAAAACTAAATTTCTGTATTTTTTGTCAACTGTAAGCTTGTTTGTCTTGTAAGTAAGCGACTGACTATCGAGGTACAGACCTCCTCCAAGTATGCCATTGTGACACAAACTGCAAACAAAAGATTTCATAGAAACATCCCTCCATTAAATCCCGAGTTGTCTGCCCCTTAAAGTCCAAGTCCTTCAACCCACGCCGCAAGCTCCTGATGCCCGACGCTGCCCTTGAAAACCTTGCCGTCCATCAGCTTTGCGCCTTTGCAGCTCGGCGCAAGGCGTTCGTTCGTCTTGCCAATGTCGCTTCCTCCGGAGGTTGCAAACGGGATGATCGTCTTGCCGGTCAAATCATAGCTCTCAAGGAACGTATTGATAATCGTCGGCGCGACATACCACCAGATCGGGAAGCCCACAAAGATGGTATCGTAGTCCTTCATGTTGTCCCGCTTGACGGCAATCTCAGGACGGGAGGCAGGATCGCTCATCTCAATCGTGCTGCGGGCTTTCTTGTCCATCCAGTTCAGATCAGCTTCCGTGTAAGGCACCTTCGGCTCAATCTCAAAGATGTCCGCGCCGATTGCCTCTGCCAGCGTCTCGGCAACCTTCGCGGTCACGCCGGACGCAGAAAAATATGCTACAAGTTTATTGCTCATTGTGTTCTTCCTCATCAATCTTTTCATTTCCTTCATTCAGCATGAAGTATAGCAGCGCTTCCAGCAATGTTGCCATATAGTGAAGCGACCAGTTTTCTTCCGGCTCTTTTGCCATCTTATCAAGTACGGCTCGAAAAGCCGTGGCACGGTCAATCCTTGTTTCCTCATCAATGCGGTCAAGTATGCCCTTCATTTTCAGAGCGAGTTCTTTTTCCTCGTCAGAAAGCTCCGGTATGCCAAGTAGCTCAGATAGTTTCTTGTCCTGCATAATAGCATCGTATTCGATGTATGACTTGTGCTCGGCTGACATCAATTCTTCAAAGTAGTTGATAAAAATATGAACGCGGATGCCACCTTCTTCCTCCGGGGAGAAGCAGACGGTTTGCGATTTTTCTGCAATTTCTTTCAAAAATGCAAGGTCTTCTGAGTCATCGAACTCCGCAAACGGAAGAAACATATTGATTTCCGCGTGCCAACGATGATAGTCCACGATTCCCTTGATATACCCGCGGTGTTGCTTGACAAACGCATCACAGCGTTCCAGAAGATACTCGTAGTTCTTCTTGTCCTCCGGTACAATGATCTTTGGTATCTTGTCCATTGCTTCGGAGTACGCTTTCAGCATACCACAATTAACTGCGCGGTCAAACACCTCATCGCACCATTTATCGTATTCGGCAGACTCGGTTTCCCGGTAATCCTTCTCAAAGATAATATCGTCCATTGCGTTACCCCTTTATGATTTTCTCAAGCTGCATTTCGGTCGCGTTAGGCAGACGTGATTGCAGATGTTTTAGAATGCGCTCTTTGGATTCCTGCGGGTCTCGCTGATAGGCGGATGTGATAAAGTCGTACCCGAAAAGCTCTTCCGGCGTCGCATATTCTGCTACACCCCAGCCATAAGGTCTTCCGTACCTGTCCTGCATATAGACGAAATCCGCAATGCAGACATAGCTCTGCATTTGCAGCCGCGTGATGCACGTCTCAAAACCGGTGTTGCCGCCCTTGCGGTAGTTCAGAGCCTCTTTCAGCCGTTTGGAAAGCATCCTGCCTTCACCGGCTATGGCTTCGTAAATCTCCTTGTCCTTGTAGGACGCCAAGCCGTCATCCCAACGGGCGTCAAAGTCATAGCCGTTACGCCGGACGTTTGCGAAGTCAGGTATCCACTCTCGGCTCACAAATCCAGCCTTCTTGTTGAAAAGTTTGCCGTAAAGACATTTGCCGCTCCGCGCAGCAGGGCCCTTCCACTCCCACGGACCATCTACATCGTCCGCAAACCATAACTCAGGTGGGCAAAGTTCCTCGATGGAGAAGCCGTGAATCTCGTTCCGAAAGAAGGGCAGAAAGCCGTATTGCTCGACGGCGGCAATCAGATCATCACTGCTCCGCAGCAATGTCTTTTTCTCGTTCTCTTTCTCTTTCATTCAGTGTACTCCAAGCCTTCCTCTGCGCACCAGCGGATCGCAAGCTCCCGGTACGCCTCCGCTAAATAGTCATACCAGTGCTGTTCCAGCCCGTGATAGCGCACAGACTGTTTGAATCGGCGGAACGCGCCTTTTCCCCGGATAGCATAGGCAAGTTCCTCCTGCGCCTTTCCGGGAGAGATCTGATCAATGAAATCCTCCATGATGCGGTATTGATGAATCTCATACTTGGTCGGAAAGCGAAGAAACCTCTCCGGCGTATTTTCCATTTCAGCAGCAAGAGCTTTGTCTTCCTCCGTCATATCAGTCATCACTGGATCGGCAAGATAAACGGTCTTCCCGATCTTTGCGTCCCAGAAGCTCGTGAAGACTTCATTTGCTTCCTCGATTGCCTGAATGACCTGTTTTAATGGGATCGTCATTTTCCGCAGCACCTCTTGTATTTCTTCCCGCTGCCGCACGGACAGGGATCGTTGCGCCCGACCTTCTTCTGCTTCTCCGGCTGGGGAGCGGAGGGCTTGATGTCTGCAAGCTGTTTCAGAAGGTCAAAGCGCATTGCCTCGCTGGGCAGCTCCATTGTGAGGATCTGCTTGCGGAAGTCCTCAATGTCCATTTCGCCGGTTTGGAGGGATTTTCGGATGTTCGGACCAAGAGAGAGCGACTTGAAGCGTTCCTCCGGTGGCGTCATCTGCATCATTTCATCCGGTGTGTAGCCACGGTTGCAGGGCATCCGCGTCGTATTGCTGAATTTGCTGTAAAGTTCAACAAACCGATTCATGTCCCGATCAGACCGGAAGCGGATGTTCCTTTTATCGAAGTGACTTAGAACGCCCTCCACACTGCTCGAAACAGACCGGACGCCGTAGAGAAGATCGTCAAAGGCGTCTTCCAGTTTGTCACCGCTCAGACCAACCCGTTCTTCCATGAAACGGCGGAGCGCAGCCTTTTCCGGAGTGTCCTCGCAGTAGAAGGGATCATCGTATTCCAGCAGGTGCTTCTTGTCAGGCACATAGTAAGGCTTTTTCTGTTGGCTGCGCTTCGTCTCCATGAAAAGGTCAATGGACTCCCCAATCAGTGTGACATCAATGATCTCACGGTCAAGGGGCTTTGTATGCTTGACATCTGTGTAAAGCTCATCTCCGCCCAGAATGTAGTAGCCCTCGCACTCATGACGGGCGATCTCTGCAAAGGCAAGAAATTCATCTTCCGTTACCAGCTTCGGGCTGAGGGAGAAGACAATCTCCTTTGCCTTGTGCAGCGGGATGATACCGTAGAGATTTGCCATTGCATTGAAATATTTGCGCAGAAGGCGCGAGGTCGTGTCCTTCAGCGGGATTTCCCGATACCGGGCGTTCAGCTCCCGGCGTGTGTATTCCTCCGGAAACTCAATGTACTGTTCCTTGCTCACGACTCTTCTTCCTCAATAATTCCGTAGTCAATCAGGACGTTCTCTTCGGCGTACTTCGGGTAGACAATACCCATCATCTCATACCGGTAACGCCTCACCCGGCGAAACGACTTGATCGGCTCCGGTGCATAGGCGGCAGTCTCGCAGTGCGCATACTCCGGCATTTCCGCGAGATCGTCTCGAACGGCACGGATAAGCGCGTCCGCCACATCATCAATGCTCTTGCCGGTTTCCACGGCAACCAGTTCGTGCTTCCGGACTGCCTTGTCCAGATTACCGGGGGAGCGAAACAGCTTGTATTTCATATCATTGCCCGTCCTTTCTCTCTATCGGTCTGTCTATTCTTCCTGAAATCTGTTCTTTAGGGACGCAATCATCGCTTGTGCGGCAATGCTCAGATACAAAACTCCAATTTCATAGATAAAGTCGCGGTCAATCTCGATAAAGCATTCTCTAACGTGTGTAAAAACCAGACCCAGCAAGTCCCTGTACAGTGGATCATCAAAGGGCTTGAACCGCGTAAACTTGCTTTTGGCAGCGTCCCATGTCATAGACGCTTCGCCCTCAGCACTGGTCATTGCCTCACAGAGAATCATGCTGACGCCCATTTTTCCGTTGCCGGTCAGGAGTTCTCCTTCGTAATAGCTGAGTAGGTCTTTCTTGCGTCGAAGCGGAACTACATCGCAGTTGTCATCCAGCTCAAATGCAATCAGCTCCGCAATCAGTTCCCGCCAGACCGCATAACCGGCGTTAATAGTTCCGTCCTCTTCGCGGCTGATGGTATCGTCCATGCAGTATCGCTCAAAGAAATTATCTCCGTCAATCTCGTTGCGGGTGCAGAAGATATGCGCCAGCTCATGCAGAAGAATGTGCTTCAACTCTGCCGGATGACGCGCTATGTCTGTGCGCAGAAGGATTCCGTCCGCGCCGTCTCCTGTACCGACGAATGCAGAGGCGTGAAAGTCAAAATAGCCGTCCTCTGTATATCGGTCTTCCAGCCGGTCAGGGAAATACTGCTTGCAGAACTGCTCAAAGACTTCCTGCTGGTTTTCCGTCTGAAAGCAGCGCAGTACAAGATTGTCCTCGCTGAACTCTGCCCCCAAGCGTTCGTTAAAGATGGAAGCGGCATAGAAAAGGGCTTCTTTATAGTCGTTGTATTCCATCCTGAAAATATCCTTTCAAGACCTGCAATCACAGCAGTTTATTTGATGTCTTTGCAGAAATTTGAAGGCAGCAGTTTTTCCAGACAATCCGTAATTGCGTCAAGTGTCTGCCTTTCCTTGTCCATTGCCATAACCTCATGGAGAGCGACCTGGTACGCTGTGGTGCGGTCAAGTCTAAGTTCATGCTCGATTCGGTCAAGCACGGCTTTCGTTCTTCGTATGTTTTCTCTCTCATAGGCGTTAAACATTGACATATCTTCGTTTTGCATTACAGCGGAGGTCTTGCCTGCATTCTTCCCCATAATACACATAGCCTCCCTTACGCTTTCATAAAACGAACGACACTCAGGGGCAGATACCAGATGGCAACTGCCAGCTTCCAGATCAGAATTACGCCGCCGATCAGACCGCCAAGGACAAGGTTAAGTGCGACAACACCTACTGTCCCGGAAATGCCAAAGCCAATCGGAATCAGCGTGAACATCTTCCCAATGCCAAAAGGCACTCCGCAAGCAAGCCAGATCAGGAAATAATCGGGCGTTCCGTTCTCAACGAATATGCGGCTGAAAACAGAAAACAGCAGGAGTGCAACAGCGACCGGAACCACGGTCTTCTTCATGAAGTCTTTCATAACTTCGCTTCTTGTCATACGCCACCTCTTTATTTCAAAAAATCACTTCGGTAATCTATCCGGCGTAGGTCATGCCCTGTCTCTGCCAGATGCGCAATCTTCAAGGCAATCAAGTTGATGTCTGTGTGCATTGCCTGTGCAATCTGCGCCGAAGTGTACCCATAATCGTAAATGTACTCAAGCACCTCGTCGGAATTAAGTAATATCTCAGCCGCAACAATGTTCGCCTCGTACTCAGGGATAGAGTTCATCTTGTAAAGCACAAACTCCTGCAATCCATCACCTTTTGCAAGCGCGCGGTGCAGTCGGTCGTGACCGATCTCATGAGCGCATACAATACGCTTCGTTTGCGGACTTAAATCCTGATTCAAGAAAATAAAGCGATTTTTCTTGACAACGCGATACATTCCTTTGAGTTGCCCGAAGTTTTCGCAATCATCCAGAACAATGATGCCCAGCTCTTTTGCTATCTGAAAAGGATCTCGTGTGCCGCAGCGTCGTACAAGATCGCTGCCCACCTTTGATAGCTGTTCGGCATTCATCGCGCCACCTCCATTCGTGGATAATCATTATCCATTATAAAGAACACCCTGTACAAAAATCCGGACTTATTCCTCCGGCTGCTCTTTCCGATATTTTTTCGGCGTATACTTCTTGTTCTTTTCCTTTGCAATCCAATAGGCTCTGGTGAGTGCCTGCATCGCGCCGTCAAGCGCATCCTCACTGAGCTTACCTCCCGCGAACATACCGGTGACTTCACTCACCAGTTCGTCTATTTCACGCGCCGCTTTTGCTCCGCCTTGTTCCTGTGCTGCGAGAACGAGCATTCCGCCGTTGCCGAGAAGATACTCCGGCGTTGTGTTCAGAGCTTCGGCAAGTTTTTTTACAATATCGTATTTTGTAGGTTTTCGAGTGCCAAGCTCATAATTTTGAATTGTCCTTGCAGTAACAGAGACTTTTTCCGCGAGAGCGGCTTGCGTCAGGTTTGCCTCAACTCTCTTCTCTTTAAGCCTGTCTTTGAATCCCATAAGGCACCTCTTTCTTAAATTTTCCGTGAACACGAACAAAACTTTCGTCTATCTTATTGACGCGAACACGATGTTCGTGCTATACTATACCTACACGAAATCTCTGTTCGTAATTATGATAACACACGAACGATGTGTGTGTCAATAATGTTGAGGAATTTCGTGTCGAAAAACAGGTAACTTTTTTATGAACGGAGGTAGCTCATGAACTGCTCGAAATGCCGAAAAGCGTATGTTTCGGTAAATCTCGATGTCGATGAGGAAGGTGCAATTCAGCCCCGGCTCATCCGTTGGAAGGACGGTTTGATTTTTCAGATCGACCAGATTCTTTACAAATGCCGCGCCACATCCAAGAAGGTTGGTGGTGGCGGCATCCGTTACACAGTCATGATTCGTGGAAAGGAGTCGTTCCTTTTTCATGAAGGAGACAAATGGTTTGTCGAAGCAAAGGAGAATGCCCGGTGATCTTATCTCAGAAGCAAATCGAAGAAATTGCAGCAGCCGTCACGGAAGACTTCAACAAGTTCTTCTTCGGCACGGAGTCCGAGGAAGTCCGTATGGCTCGTGCCACGCCGATTGATCAGTTCGCAAGAGACTATCTCGGATTGCAAGTGTCTTTTGCCCGACTTTCCTCTGATGGAAGTATCTGCGGCTTGACTGCCTATACTGATACAGAGTACATCGTTGAGGAAAAGGGTGTCAGGCGAACACTTCCGCTCAGATGTAATCAGGTGTTGCTCGATGAGAGCTTCATCCGTCAAGGGCAGATAAAGAAGCTCTGCGGGAAGCGGCGCTTCACGCTTGCCCACGAATGCGCTCATCAGATTCTTTATCAGATGGAATCCGATGAAGTCAAGCAGTGCTGCAATCGGCAGTATTCCGCACGAACAGCCTATTCGCTGCGTGATCTCAAAACACATGAGGACTGGAATGAATGGCAAGCAAACGTCCTCGGAGCGGCAATCCTAATGCCGCAGAAAGAAGTTGACCTTGCCGCGTGGTATTTCATCCCTGAGAAGAAGCTGACGTCCTATGGCGGCTACTTTACATACCGGGATCGCCTGTCGCTCAGAGCGATATGCGCTCAACTTGGTGTTTCCCAGTCCGCAGCCGTCATCCGTCTGCGCCAGCTTGGTTATCTCGAAGACCGCCCATATTCAGAGTTCGATGATCCGACGGAGGTATGGGCATGAAAAAGAATATCCGTGTTACTGAACCGTCTGCTGAAATGCAGATGAAGATCAGACGGGCGCGTATCGCCATCGCCAGCCAGAAGAGGCGAACGATGGAATGCCCGTACTGTCATCACAATACCATCATCGTTTTTGAGGACACAAGAGGTCACGTTCAGGCAAAGTGTAAGCTCTGCGGAAGAGAAACCGTCTTCAATGTTCTCAGTATGAGAAGGTTATATCTCCACCTCAACAGAGGATAAGGAGTTTAACAAATAAATATTCGATAGCTGTGCTGTGGAGCCGCTGACTGGTGAGTCTTCCTAATGCCGCATGAACAGAGTGTTCGCACTCTGTTTTATCGGCATGGGATCACAACTCACCGTCATGCGGCTCTTTTTTAGGCTTGTCCATCCGCTGCTCCGCGCCAGCGGAAAGGACAAGCAATGAAACGAATCCCTAAAACCCCTGTCGAGTTCGACTACGACCTCTGGACCACGGAGGACGGAAAGTGCATGGTGCGCGTGAAAATCACCGGCGAAGTAACGGAGGTTGACCGTGAGGTCATGAAAATCCTTCGTGTTGAAGAAAAGCGAGTTCGTCGTAGCTACGGGACAGATGATGTCTATGCGGATGAACCGTCCGATTCTACTCCGACGTTGCTCTCACTTGATGCGATTCCCAGCGAAGAGCGTGAGGCATCTGCATGGCTCATGGATCCAAGTGACTTTACCAAGGAGACCGCGTTCAACGCTGGTGTGTCGGATTTCTTGAAGTATCTCACAGCGAATCAACAGAGGGTGTTCATTGAGTGCTTCTTGAAAGGGCAGAGCTACAAGGAATACGCAGAAGAAAATGGCATCCGCGCTCAAAGCGTTCAGGAAACCGCAAAGTACGTCAAGCGGAAAGCAAAAAAATTTTTCAAGAAATTTTGATGCGACCCCTGTTTTTTTCTAAAAAAATGTCCGTTGTAAAGTGAAGGGGTCAATCAGACCGCTTCACTGATCCTTGAAAACTGAATAGTTCAGTGCTGCGGATCTTTCCGCTTCTGCGAAGCAACACAGCTTCCGACGCCAAGACCTCCCGAAAGGGAACGAGCGACCTCCGGAGAGCTATAACAGCCGTGTGGTGCGGCTGCTTGCGACGATGCAGATGCCGGGTATAATGATACTTCCGTCTTTTCTCTGAAAGGGCGGCTCGGAGCGATCCTCGGAGGGGTGAGAGTCCCATGATACCGATTGACCATTGGTAGTCCGCAGCATTCCCTATTCGGCAGGGGCGCGAGCTGCAAATATGCCGGAAGTAGAACACTGTGAAAACGTCCGAAAGGACTTATCAGTGAATACTATGGGCAGCGGTCCTCATGACTGCTGCCTATCAATTTGCTGATAAAGTGTTCTTGCGGCTTAACGCATAAGAAGGTAAATATTGGGCAAGAATACTCGTGAAAAGGCGGTGATGTTATGGAGAATGAGAGAAGCAGAAAAGAACTTCTCGACTCCTTGGTGGATATTCGGGACGTCAAAATTGACCGTTCCATGTCGGTAGAAGATCGGATGAAATCCTATGTGGAGCAGATTAAAAATCCCTATATGTTTAAGGTCGGCAACACGGTAGTTAGGGTTTCCTACGCAAATACTCAGGCTACGATCAATGACAATTTCGTAAATCTGCTTGCAAGTATGTGAGAAAGCCGTCGGATAACCCCAAAAGAATCTTTTTTGTGAACAAATCTGAAAAGGCTGGATAATTGCTTTGGACTGTGCTATAATAAGCATGGACAAAATCAGCGAAACACCACTGCTACTTTAGTTTTCGGGTTATCAGACCGGAATAAAGTAAGGAGTGGCGTTTTATGCTGAAATTATCTTTGGATAAAGATTATAAAGCCGCCATCTACCTGAGATTATCAAAGGAAGATGGCGACTTTTCTATTTCCGGCGAAAAGCTTGAGAGTGACAGCATTTCAAACCAGAGAATGCTCATCAAGGAATACCTCAAGAAGCACCCGGAAATTACCGTAGTAAAAGAATACTGCGATGACGGCTTTACCGGCGCAAACTTTGAGCGTCCTGACTTCAACAGAATGATGGAGGCTGTCCGCGCTGGCTTGGTTGACTGCATCGTGGTGAAAGACCTTTCGCGTTTTGGTCGTGAGTATATTGAGGCTGGTGACTACATCCAGAAAATATTCCCCCGCCTCGGTATTCGCTTTATTGCAATCAACGACAACTATGACAGCGCACAGCCCGGAGCGGCAGACAACGAGCTTGTCCTTCCGTTCAAGAACCTGATGAACGATTCCTATTGCCGTGACATCTCCATCAAGGTCAGATCAAACCTTGATGCGAAGCGACGGAACGGACAGTTTGTCGGCTCTCGTGTGGTTTTCGGGTATCTGAGATCACCGGACAACAAGAACCAGTTGGTGATTGACCCGGTTGCCGCGCCGGTTGTGCAGGACATTTTCAAGTGGAAGATAGAGGGGCTGTCTCCGGCTCAGATCGCAGACCGGCTTAATGACGCCAATGTCCCTTCTCCGATTGAGTACAAGAAGGCGAATGGCTCAAAGCAACGCACCTGTTTCCAGACGAAGAAGGTCGCTCTGTGGAGTGCCGTTGCGATATATCGCATTCTCAAGAACGAGATTTATACCGGAACACTGGTACAGGGCAAAACCACTTCTCCGAACCACAAGGTCAAAAAGACCATAGTGAAGCCGCAAAGCGAGTGGGCGCGGACAGAAAATGCCCATGAGCCTATCATTGCCCATGCTCAATTCGATCTTGTTCAGAAGCTCATGCTTGATGATACAAGAAGCCCGTCCGGTGCAACCGGCGTCCATCCGTTTTCCGGGAAGATTTATTGTGCCGACTGCGGAAGCCCGATGGTACGCAGAGTATCACGCTGCGGAGAAAAGGAATATGCCTATTTCATCTGCGGTGGCAACAAGAGCGACAAGACCTCCTGCTCGGCTCACAGCATCAAAGAATCTGTTGTATATGACGCCGTTCTCGCTGTTGTTCAGGGACATATTGATGCCGCTATGAACATGGCAGATGCGTTGAAGCGGATTGATGATATGGCTTGGGAAAACCGTGAGATTGAGAAAATCAAGGCAAAAATTTCGTTTCAGGAAGAAATCATTGATAAGAACCTCCGCTTGAAAACCGGTGCTTATGAAGACTTCAAGAGCGATTTTATCAGCCGTGAGGAATACAAAGCCTTCACAGCTCAGTTCGACCAGCAGATCAAGGAGGCAAGCGACACCATTATGCGGCTCACCAGTGAGCGAAACAGCGTGATGGGTGGGCTGGCAGTGCAACAAAGCTGGCTTGAGCAATTCAGAAAATACGCAAATATCAAGGAACTCACTCGAAGCACTGTGGTCAACCTAATCGACTATATTCATATTCGAGAGAACAAAGACATTGATGTCGGTCTCATGCACTGTGACCGCTTTGCATCTATCGTCGAGTTCCTGCGCGAACGTCAGGAAAAGGAGGACGCGAATAAAGTCATTCGCTTTGAAAGGAAGGTGGTCTAATGGCACGAGTATCGCGGAAAAAGCAAAATCTCCCTACCCCGGCAGTTGATACTCCTATCCGCTGCTGGAAAACTGCTCTCTATGTCCGCCTTTCCGTTGAAGACAACGGTAAGGGATCGGACTCGATTGAGAACCAGACCGCTCTCCTTGAAAACTATGTTGCGTCACGCTCGTATCTTGAGAAGACGGCACTGTTCGTTGACAACGGCTATACCGGGACCAATTTTCTCCGTCCAGAGTTTAATCGGATGATGGAAGCCGTCAAGATGGGCATTGTAGATTGCATCGTGGTGAAGGACTTATCCCGCCTCGGCAGAAACTATATCGAAACCTCTCAGTTCATTGAAAAGATCTGCCCGTTCTTCGATCTGCGATTTATCTCTGTCAATGACTCCTTTGATACTGCGACGGTAACAAGCGAGGGGCATTTATCCGCCTCCCTGTCGAACATCGTCAATGATTTTTATGCGAAGGACATCTCGCGCAAGGTCACAACAGCCCTTCAAGCGAAGATGGAGCGCGGGGATTATATCGGAAACTATGCACCGTATGGTTATCGTAAAGACCCTGAGAACAAGAACCATCTTCTGATCGACCCTGAGACTGCGCCGATTGTTGTCCAGATATTTCAATGGAGAGCCGAAGGTGTCAGCTACATGGGCATCAACAAAAAGCTCAACGACGCCGGTATTCTTTCCCCCAGTCAACTCAAACGGGTGCGCGGTGTGGAAACGAACTTCAATAAGAAGGATCGGGTCATCCTGTGGAATAAGCACATGATAACCGAAATTCTTCAAAACATCGTCTATATCGGGCATTTAGCTCAAAAGAAAGGCAGTCAGTGTCTCTATGGAGGCATCCCTTATCACATCACGTCCGAAGACGAATGGGTCATCGCAAAAAACACCCATGAACCACTTCTCAGTGAAGAGCTGTTTGAGAAAGTGCAGGAGATCAACCGTGCAGCCGTAGAACGCACGAGAGCCAATTCAGGCAAGTACGATCATCTACCCAAAGCGAAAAACATCTATGGGAAGAAGTTTGTATGTGCCGAGTGCGGGGCAATCATGAAATTGCAGCGTTCCATCAGCACGAAGAAGGACAAGGTGTATTTCACCTTCAAATGCCCGACCTACGCCGAGCATGGAACAAGAGGCTGTTCCGACGTGAAAATACGGAAGCAGGATCTTGACGATGCAGTTTTTTCCTTCATCAAGTCTCAGATGGAAGTATTCCTCGATATGGAGAAGACGCTTCATTCTCTGCTGGCAATGAAAAAAGTCATGATTAAGCAAGACAATACCGTTCAGGAGATACGGACACTGCGTCAAAAACTTGCGCAAAAACAGTCTCTCCTTAGCGGTATGTATGTTGATCTCAAGGAAGGATTGCTCTCTGACGCCGAGTACAGCCACCATAAAGAGATCGTCATGGAGGACATCCGGGCGATTGAGAGAAATCTTTCCGAGCTGGAAGCGCCAAAGAATCAGACGGAGGAACAGATTACCGGCGAAATGAAGTGGAAGCAGATGATCCGACGTTTCTACAACGCGGCGGAAATCTCCGAAGAAATGGCGGACGCTTTCATCGAGACTATGAAACTTCATGAGGACGGCACATTGGAAATCAAACTCAGCTATATGGATGAGTTTGCAGCACTTACGAAGACTTGCGAGAAAATCAGGAAGGAGGTTGCTTGATGAAACAACAAATCGCTATTTATCTGCGCTTGTCGCTTGAAGACGTTGACAAGCGCACAAACAAAGTCAAGGACGAGAGCAACAGTATCGCATCGCAGCGTATGCTCATCAATCGTCATCTGGATCAGAACCCGCTTCTCTGCGATCTGCCTCGTATAGAGTTCTGCGATGACGGTTTCTCCGGCACGAACTTTGATCGTCCTGACTTTGCAAAGATGATAGAGTGCGCAAAGCATGGAGAAATTAGCTGCATCGTAGTGAAAGACCTTTCCCGTTTCGGTCGAGACTATCTTGAAGTTGGTGACTATTTGGAGCATATTTTCCCGTTTCTCGGTATCCGCTTCAAGTCTATCAATGACCATTATGACAGCGCGAAACATGAAGGCAAGACTATCAGTATGGATATTGCCTTCAAGAACCTTATCTATGACTATTACAGCAAAGACCTGTCCAAGAAGGTCAAGTCTGCAATGGGAATGAAACAGGAGAAGGCAAAGTTTGTGAACACAGTCCCATACGGGTATAAAGCCGATCCTGCTGACAAGCATCACCTTATCATCGACGTGGAAACCGCTCCGATAGTCCGCCGTATTTTCATGGAAGTGATTGGTGGCAAGTCTTGCACACAGATTGCAAAGGGACTGAATACGGAGGGCATTCCAACACCCGCCCAGCATAAAGCCGTGTCCAGAAAGGCGTCTTCCAAGAAGCCACAGTGGACACATCGCGGTATTCTGACTATGATAGAGAGCGTGAAGTACACTGGAACAATGGTCAACCATATCCGCGAAAGCAGATTCATCCGTGACAAAAACCAGCGGCGCGTTCCCAAAGAAGAATGGTATATCCGCGAAAATGCGCATGAGGCGATTGTGACAAAGGATGAATACGAACAGGCACAAGAGGCAATCCAGAGGCGTAGAAAGTTTGTCCGAAGTTCCCATGACCAGTCAGACCGAGTTTTCTTCTGCGCCCATTGCGGCGGAAAACTTGAGAAAGCCAATGGAACTGTATTTGCTTGTCCGTCCCATCGGTATCACGATGGCAGTCCGTGTGAAAACGTCCGCTGGCGAAAAAGCGCACTTGAAGAAATCGTCTTTGAAGCACTGAAAAGACAGATCGAGATCGTCAGTATTGAATCCGCAGCCGTCAGAAAAACAGCGAAAAGCAAAGGTGAAAGTCTGGAAAGACAGCTCGTCTTGCTGAAAGCTCAGTATGATGCCTGTGATCGTGAGAAGTTTACGATCTATGAAAACTACCGTGAAGGGAAGCTGACTCCGGAAGAGTATCTGTCCGGCAAAGACGCCCTTGCACAAAAACAAGCCGCCCTGAAAGAGCAGCTTGAATCCTGTGAAACCCAGCTTGAGGTCTTCCATCAGCAAAGTCTCGATGCAGAAGAACAACATGAAGCAGCAAGCCGGATGACCGGCTTGCCCGATGACAAACTCAGAGAGCATCTATATGATGCAGTTGAACGTGTACTTGTTTATGACACTGAGACAATCGAAATTGTCTGGAAGTTCAACGAATCAAAAATCGACACCGATGAAAACATCGGAGTTGCGAATTGACTCCGGTGTTTCATTTCGGGGCAAATCTGTCGAATTTGCTCCTAAAATAACATAATCTATCGAAACCTCGTAGGCGCATCGTAGCACCGTCCGGAAAGCCCAGAGCCATTGATATTAAAGGCTTTTCGGATAGTTTGTAAAATTTTTTTGCACCTACTTGACATAAAGGGACGACCTGGGACGGGTGGTCATTCCCAAGGAGATCCGCCGCACCATGCGCATCCGTGAGGGCGACCCGTTGGAGATCTACACCTCCCGGGAGGGGGAGGTCATTTTCAAGAAGTATTCCCTGCTGGGGGGACTGGAGGACTTTGCGGCGCAGTTCTGCGACGCCCTCAACCGCACCAGCGGCTTCACCGCCGCCGTCACCGACCGGGACGCCGTGATCGCCATCACCGGCGCCGGAAAGCGGGAGCTGCTGGGCAAGTCCCTGTCCGAGGCTCTGTCCCGGGTCATGGAGGAACGCCGCATCTACTGCTGCCAGGGCGCGGACCAGCCCCTGCCCGTCACCGACGGAAACGACCGCTACACCGCCGCCGTGGCCGCGCCCATTCTCTGCGAAGGCGACGTGCTGGGCCTGGTGCTGTTCCTGTCGGCGGAGGGCCAGGTCCCCGGCGAGGGGGAGTATAAGCTGGCCCAAACCGTGTCCGCCTTCCTGGGAAAGCACATGGAATCGTGAAAACAGACCGCCCCCCGCGCCCCCCCCCGCCCGCGGCCCCTTTTCACCCTCTTTCCCCCCCCTG
>ERZ791654.193-NODE-193-length-44137-cov-3.274012_pt1 | contig 44137 bp, 69 predicted proteins | sample MGYA00509960_ERZ791654 | MGnify/ENA primary metagenome ERZ791654 (study PRJEB30046, sample SAMN00715198) | human gut metagenome | study: EMG produced TPA metagenomics assembly of the A metagenome-wide association study of gut microbiota in type 2... | reverse complement strand
AATCCAACATCCTTTATTCTCGCCCAGATTCCGCCATAACTAATATAAAAACCAGTTTCATTTCTATTAAGCACAGTATTTGTATACTGCATATATGTAGATATCCCTGTTCCAGGAAGAGCCATTTCTTTTGTTTCTGAAATTTCTGGAATACTACAAAAATACAATTCGCTTCCTTCTACGGCATAATCACCATTCTTAGCAAAAACAGGATTTTCCTTTTTAATAACTCTCTGGATATATTTTCCACGCTCAAAATCCGCCTCATCACAAATCCATTGCTGGCCCTTCTCATCTGTATAATTGCCGCCTGAATCTACCGGAATTCCTGGGAGACCGTTAGGAGTGGAGAGGGTGAGGGGTTGTAGTTTGCAAGGTTCCCATGGAAGAGCGGTGGAACCAGCGTTTAGCATCGGACGGATTATTTCATTTGTTACTGTCGTCCCTTCGGTAATTTGTATTTGGATTCTTGAATTAGGATATTTTTCATAGTCAAATTGATTTGGTATATAAATTCCATTACCTACGTCCTTATAACCTTTATTTACCATATTTGTATATACTATCGAGATGCTTTCACTTTTTCCTCCACTTAGAAAAACATCGTTAGCCTTTGGTAACATTGACAAAAGGAAAAAGGAATTGCTTGTTGCCTTACCATTTGCAGTTACACTTCCGTCATCATTAACGGTATATGTTATCCCGTTAATCGTTGCTGATGCATATGTTTTTGCAATCAACTGCGCTCCAAATACACGAACCTCTAAACTCCCATCACTCCCAGGAATCTTAATCTCCTGCGGATAATCAGGATTCGGACTAGGTTGATTGCCGGCGTAAGGTTCATACGGAGCTTGTGTTTCGCCCACGTTAAGCATCGGATATATGGTATAATTTGTTTTCTGTAAATCTGGTGAATCATATTTAATCATAACTCTTCTTAATTTATCATCCGCTTTAAATTCTATTGCAGTGTTTCTTAAATATTCTATAGTATCATCCTGCCGTGTTATATCCACCTGAAAGGTTAATGTACTGACTTCATGGCTTCCTCCTGATATGAAATATTTGCCTTCTGGGAAACTTGAAACATTTTCAAAATAGGCTTGTGCATATCGTTTGGTAGGTGTCCCTGTCACAGTGACACTTCCATCAGAATTTATCACACCCGTCAAACCATCATTAGTTGTTAAGTTTTCTTTTTTTGGTTGAAATAACTGCGCCCCAGTTGTCTTCGCTTGTTCACCCTTTCCAAACACCTTCAGCCCTTTTAGTCCCAGATCAGAGCTATCCGTAACATTCAGCATTTCCCCGCTTGCCTTCTCCACAATCGCCGGGGCTTTCTGGGTATTTTCATTGATGGACTTTTCTATGTATTGTTCTGTCTCAGGGACATAATCAACCTCTATTCCAGGCATGAGAGATTCCGCTGTAAAGACGTTTACTACAGGATTGTACAACTTTAATGCCCGGTAAGCTGCGATTTCTTCTGGGGAAAGATCGGTTTCTATAGGTTCGGCAAGAATTCCATACATGACTGCGTCGTTCATGATATCCGCAATATATTCAATGGTATCTGTCGTGTTTTTATAGTTTAGCCTGATGTTCCCGTTGTTATTTACAAACATCGTATTTTCTGATGCTCCCGTGTCTTTTCCCAACATATGCGAGCATATCACTAAGCTATCTATTTTATACTTATCAAAATCTTTGTTTGTATAATATTGGCCGGAATTATTTCTAATCCAACTCGTCTCAACAAAATTTGTCTTTCCTATTCTCTGAATATATTTCCCTCTCACAAAATCAATCTCATCGCACACCCACTGTTGTCCATCCTCATCCGTATAATTACCGCCGGATTTTACCGGGATTCCAGGTAAACCATTTGGAGTGGAGAGGGTGAGGGATTGGTCCTTATAAGGCGCCCAAGGGAGGGCCGTGGTGCCTGCATTAAGCATCGGATTTATAGTCACATTATCTACTATTTCATTTGTCGGAACAACAAGTGCAATATTATAAGGAGCTGTAACATTAGTAAAAACAAAGGAAATGCCTTCCCCATTATCTTTCACCGCACTGTTATTTCCATCATAATTCCAGCATTGCAATGTTACGTTCGTCCCCGCCTTGTTCCCGCTCAAATATAACGTTCCGATTTTGGCAAACTGTCTTGCCAATAAAGCATCATTCGTAATTAGATTATAAACAGAATTAGCTTCTCCTGTATTTTGTCCATTGATTGTAACAGAACCGTCCGCGTTTTGTTTGAACGTCACACCATATTGTGTTTTTTCTTCATTTTCATTGAGTGGTATCAGATTCGCCGCTTTTAATTCCACTCTAATCTCTTTATCACTCCCAGGAATCTCAATCTCCTGCGGATACTCCGGGCTGGGAGAGGGTTTCTCACCGGTGTAAGGCTCCCAGGGTAAAGCCTTAGAACCAGCATTTATCATAGGGTATATGGTTTTTGGTGAAGAATCTGTGTAAGTATACGCAACACCTGTGATCTGTATTTCTGTCTCACTGGTTATCGCGCCTGTTTTTAATGCACTGTTTCCCAGCGTTTGCATGGAACAGTTCTGTAAATAGTATTTTCCGGCCGGCAAAGTCATCACTACATCCACTCCGTTATAACTTCCAATGAACCAGAATGTTGCATTGTTTGATGACAACGTACCACTAAAAGATGCTATCCCCCCAGAAACACTCATGGTTACTCCAAATATTTTATTAGTTTTATCTGGTGCATTGAGTAACTGTGCCCCTGTCGTTGTATTCTGTTCGGCCTTACCATATACTCTCATCCCTACTGGCGGCTGTTCTGCTGGATTCTCAATCTGCAAAATTTCCCCGCTGACTGTCTCAACTGGCCCTCGTAATTTTACAGCATCAATTTCATGCAGTCTTGCCCCAACCTTCTCCGCATCCGCAGCTTGTCCCGTCTGGCTTAGAGTATCATCTACTTTGATTGGGATTTCCCCCGGCTTTACTGTTCCGTCTTCCCCAACAACAAGAGCTTTCCCGGTATTCTCTGCGCCCTGGTCTTTGTCCAGCTTCTTTTCCAACTCCTCTGCCTGCTCTTCTTTTGTTGGATAAGATTTTAATTTCTCCGTTAGTTTTGTGTCTGTGACATACTCCGCAGGAATTTCGGTTATATAGTCCCCTTTTTGCTGGATTCCTAGTTGTTCAAGACTTTTGTCCCCGGATAACTCCACTCCACCGATAGAGGGCTTGTTTTCCAGGTTGTTATAGTCCTGATCTGGAATATCGTCCTTAAAGGCAAACTCTTTTGTATCTCCTGGCCCAAACGCTATAACTGCTTTTTTGGTATCTGTCGCTACCCCTATCTCTGCCGGGACAAACTTACTTTCGTCCATTTCGGATTCTTTTCCATGTCGCATCTGCAAGGTGGCGTATATCGTTCCACCGTCTTCTGCCAAGATTGCCGCTTTGTTTTCCGCCAGAGCATTACTTTTTATTGCCATTTTCTCACTCCTTCCAGTCTGTAAATGTACCACCGCTTATTGTCTTGATCTGCTTTCTGGACAATTCTTCTAACTTTTGCAATATTTGTTCATAGACACCCGGGGACGGCGGGGCGGAAGCATCGCTTTCTTGGTATCCTGATTTGAAAATCTTGATGTATGCCTCATTCGCAGTTCTTAAATCTCCACAAAATACAGAAACGCTTCCCACGCATTCCCGGTCCGTGTCCCAGAATTCCCACGGGATTAAGCATTCGTTATTATCGTCCAAGACCGCAGCTTTGGTCTGCTTGCCCTGGGTAAACAACGCTGTTTTAATGCCCGTCCATTCCGGTGTCTGAAAATCAAAATGTGCATAAAAATAATTCCGAGATTTTGCTACTGGGGGCAGGCTATCTATCCGGGTGATATATTGGCCCTTTAAAGCAAATTGTAAAGTTGGCATCTAATCACTCCTTATCATTCCTTTTAGTTTATTTACTTCATTTTTTAATTCTTTTATTTCTTCATTCTGCTTTTTTAAAAGCTGTACCATATAAGGTATCATAGCTCTATAATTCCAATCTTCTGGCTTCCCATCTTTATCATATTGCACAACATCCGGAATAACGTCGTTCAATTCCTCTGCATAAAACCCAGGAATTTCTTTACCGCACATATGATCTGTCTGACTTAAATATCCATCTTTATACTTAAACCATACGACGTGAATATCTAAAAGTTTCTCAGCGTCCCGATCGGTCATATCTTTTACATGATTTTTATAACGCTTCGATGAAGATGCTAAATATGCTAAAGTTACACCGTCTGAACCAAACACTATGTGTCTTCCACTGGATACATGATCTAAATTATACAATTCCGGCGCCTTTCGAAAATGCGATTTATATTCAAACTCTACATCTGAGGTAAAATAAACCCAGTTTGTAAATTCTACTGAATTATTAAAATATACTGAATCTATAAAAGATATATAATCTTCTACGATGATCTCCGTCCCTGCTTGCAAGTGTAAATAGTCATATCCTTTAAGCACCACATGCCTATCACCATCATCGTACATTGCAGACAAATCAAGTAAGCCCGTTGTAGTGCTTCCATAAAAACCTCTTATGGTACCTTCTTCTACAGTAAGCCCTTTTCTTTTACCGCCATAAAGCTCTTCTGATGTAAATAACCCATTAATGTGTACTTCACCCGTTTTTGCATTGACATACAATGTCTGTTCCCCGGAGGGTGTCTGGATAATCAGTGTTCCACCAACACCCCAGTCAAAGTTAAGGCCAATCGTGCTCATAATTTTTGTGATTAGATCGCCGTCAACCGTTAGCCCGGCATTCCAAGTTTTTCCGCCGTCTGTCGATACCGCCATAGCCTCAGCGGTCATTTTCCAGACAATCATAGATTCTTCCAGAGTAGGCTTGTCGTGCATATAATAAATGCTGCTGCCGTCTTCTTGTTCTTCCTTTGTCATATATAAACCCGAGGAATTATTAATACGATCAGCCAAATCTTCCATGGCTTTTTCCCACTCGGCTTTGTTTTTTTTGACTTCCTCTTTAGCTTTTCGGTACATTTCCGTTGCATTGCTATAATAAATACCCTTATTTCTTTCAGGACTTTTCGTATCATTGGATACTGTACAATCTCCTAAATAATTAAAAGTAAAAGACGATACAAAAGACCTATAAACGTTATTTTTACGGTCTACCAAATAAACAGGGTCCATAAATTCTATCGTTGGGTTAGGGAAAAAGCTTCCCGAAAATGGTCGCACAGATAGTCCAATTAAGATATCACCGATCATTCTTAAAGCTTTTTCTTCATTTCCCTTTATCAACGGATTATCAATCTTCAGACAATAATCATCTGTACCATAAAGCAAAGTGGATGTTTCGCTGCTTCCCTCTTCTGTCTCTACCTCTACCTCTGTCGCAAGTCCGGTTATTGTCACATCATCTGTACCAACATCAGGGTCTGACGAAAAATCAGTTAGCATAATATAGTCATCAGTGGCATTAAAATCTCCACTGGTTATCAAGAAATCTGTGTCTTGGCCAAAGCTTCCGCCACTAATCCTTTTATTCAATTCCTGTTTAAACGTTCCACCGCTTATCAGGTCTGTATTTGTAATCCCTAAAGACTGGTAAGATTTGATATGTAAATTATTATTTTCATCTACAATAGCGTTACCACCCGCAATCTGGGCTACGTATCCTATTGCCTGCCTACAAGTCAACCCGTCCGGTTTTTGCTGTATCTCAAAATTATCATTAACAAACGCAGCATCCCCCAAACGAATACCACACTGAGTACATACATCTTTCAAAAATATCAATGCTGTTGCTGGAAAAGACGCTTTGGGTACATAGGTGATATCCGCTTTGTACATATCATTGGATGCAGTAAATTCAATGGTATCTCCCGGCGCAATAGAATCTACAACTGTAAAGGTTCCTTCTAAAATTCTCTCTGTTCTACCATCTTCTAGATCAGCTTCGGTATAAAATGCAATTCGAGCATAGTAAAAATCATAATTAGAAAATCTTTCATCGGAGTTATCAATGCCTATATCAATAGTTTTGGCAACAGCAACTCCCAATGGAAAACCACTTTCGCTGGATTCTGTGTAATTATTCCCAGAAATGTAAAAATCATCCTTGGAATTTAGTTCTAGCTGTGTACCATTTGATAAGGTTACTTTTGCGTAAGCATAAAAAGGTCCGCCGTCTTTTATTACTTTCTTAAATGCATTACTTACGTTCTTCATTTGCTTATTCCTTTATATCCAATGGATTTACACTTGTTACTTGGAAACTTAACTCATTTGCCATCTCGTGACCATCAACCAAAGAATAGTAAGAAGAAGATATATTATTGGCTATAAACGGATTCGTTTCCCATTGTGCCGTATAAGAATTAAAATGGTAAAAATCAAATTGTTGTTTCCCAAGTATTCTCTTTTTAATCTCTGCTACATCTTTGGCGGAAATATTAGTCCATTTTAGGTTGTACGCCTCCACCGTAAACAGGACACCGCCCTTCATGCCTCCCCTCATGGTCCTTTTTCTGTTCGATGCAGATGTAACGGCTTCATCTACTTGGTATCCGTCCTCATCGACCATAGGAGCTGTATAATCATTAAACATTAAATATTGTTGTGCCATAATTTTCCTCCTATGCAAGTTCAAAAGGATTTTTACCCGTTTGTTGTCTCATCAACTTTGCCTCATCAATTACCAGTTTTGCTAGTTCACGTCTTCCCACTTTCAAAGCAACCTCATACTTATTTCCGCCGCCAGCAGCTTCTTCCCGGACAATCCGTCTGATTAAGCTCTCAGGAGCCTCGATATTGTTACCATGTTTCTGATCTCCAAGTACTGCCATAAACTCTTTGTTCGGCGGGATTACTGCTCCTGATGCAAGATAAGGGATAGTCGGAACTCTTGGGAACGATGCTTCATAGCCAATCGTCACATCCCCGAACGGTGTAGGTACGTCCCACGGGCCAAACGTAAAAGCATCTTCGGCACTTGATATTGCATCATTGATAAGTCCAATAGCGCCATTAGCAATATCTATAGCGTTGTTTATAATTGATCGAATGGTATCAGCGATTCCGTTAAATATATCCTCAACAGTATTTTTTGCTGCATTAAATTTATCAACGATTGCATCTTTTATTCGTTCTGCTTTGCTTGAAATAAAGCTACCAATACTATTCCATACATTTACGGCCTTTGATCTAATACCATCCCATATCTTTCCTGCCTCTGATTTAAGACTTTTAAATTTTCCAGTAACAGTTGATACTAGTTTGCTTGCTATTTCTTTTGCCTTTTCATACATCCTGTTAAATACATCGGCAAAATAAGAACCGAGATTGTACCATATCTGTTGCAAGTCATTCCAAAGTCCCACAAAAGCCTCTTTGAAATTTCCTGAAAAAATGTTTTTGACAAATTCCAGAAGTGCCGATAGCGTATCAACAACAGACGTAATGGCTGTGATAAGTAATCCTATTGCTTCAATAAAAACAGTTCCGATAATATTAACAATAGGAGCTAAAATTGGCATAACATTCTCAGCAATCCAAGCAAATACAGGCATCAATGCCTCCTGCCAGACTACCATTAATATTTCAAAGATTTTCCCAAGTAATGTTAAAACAGATTCCATTAGGGTCCCAACAGGTCCCTCTAAGAGTTCCGATAATTTCTGAGATAAACCATCAAGAACCGGAACAATATAAGTATTGTATCCTTCTAAAAGCTTTCCGAGTATATCGGATACTCCACTAGAAATTGAATCTATAAAAGGTTTTATACTTTCATCGTAGACACTATTGACTTTATCCCATACACGCTGCACTAACTCTTCAAGTGACTGAGTAACTGTCCTTATTGGTTCAAGCGTCTCTAATAACGAATTTTTGATTGCGTCCTTATTTTCTCTAAAAGGTCTTGTGATTCCGTCTAAAAGGTCTCTTCCTAATTTGGCACCTATCTCTAATAGACCAAAACTGTTTTCTGCAAAAATTCCAATAATATTTCCTGTTATATCTTGTGCAGCCTGAGAACTAATTACCTCCGAAAAAACTTCTGCAAAGTCTGCCGCAAATCCTCCAGCTAAATCAGAAATTTCGGCACCTATATCAAACAAAGATACTAAATGATTTTTTATTCTTTCTTTGTTTTCTGATAAATAGCTCTCAACCCCTCCTACAACATTACTAGCAATAGCCAAGCCAATACTCGTTAAAGAACCTAATACCTTACCGACATTGTAAACAAAAGAATCAATAAACCGGCTGGCGGCTGCCTGGACATCTGCATCCGTAAAAATATCTTTTAAAGATGCGCCAATAGAAGATAGATCTCGTTTAAGCTCGTTTAAAATTGGTTTATAATCCCCAAGTCCATCCCAAAAGCCTTTTTTTAATAGATCTCCAAGCTCTTTTACTCTTGCAATGATTTTATCTATCAGACTGCTTGTTTCATCTAATACCGTATTCCCTTTTGCTGCTTCTCCAAAGTCAACACCTGCTCCGACAATTCCACCATTGCCGCTTGCTCCATTCCCTCCGCTCGGAGTTGTCCCTGTTTCTTGGCTCGCAGTTTCCTTGCTCATCCTATTAATATCGTCAAGTGGTGAGAGATAATCTTCGGCGGCTTCTGTTGCTTCTTGTGTAGCTTCTGCCTGATCTGCTGTTGCGTTTGCGGAGTCCTCTGTGTTCGATGCCATATTGTTAGATGCATTAGACACGCTATTATATTCGTCTTCCAAACCGGATAAGTCATTTGTTGCGGATTGTATGGGCTTTGATTCAGTAGCTTTTTTCCCTGTCAGTAATTCCGTGAAAGATTTAAATGCGTTCGCTGCTGTTGCGATCTTTTCAAGGAAAACGTTAATTGATTTTATAATTGGGGTAAAAAGATTAATCAATCCCTGTCCGATACTAGCTTTGATAGATTGAAGCTGAAGCTGCATCACACGCATTTGGTTAGCCCACGAATCGCTAGTCCTAATAAAGTCTCCTGAAGCTGCTGAAAGCTGTTCTTGCACAAACGCAAATCTAAGGGCAACTTTTTCTTGTTCCGTCATGGCTTGCGTGGTTTTACCATATCCATTTGCTAATGCATATTGGTCTAAGGCAGCCTGGGTCATTACAACACCCAAATCTTTTAGTGTCTCAGTTTCGCCCGTGAATACAGATTTAAGCTTGTAATACGCTTCTTCTTGGCTCAGGTTGTAAAAAGATGCAACATCCCCGGCTAATCCTGTCAATGCGGTAGACATGGAATAAGCTTCTTGTTCCGTGAATCCAAAGCTTTTTGCCATGGCTCCAAAAGTACCTACATATCGCTTTGCCATCGTCTCTGACAGTCCAAACGACTTTGCTGCATCCTTAGCAAATGTATCTACTTTGTCGGACATACTGGTAAACGTCACGTCCACAACATTCTGTACTTCTTGCAAATCAGAACCCAACTCTAGGCATTCTTTCCCAAATTCTACAATCTTTCCAACCGCAAAAGCAGTAGCTATTATGCCGCCTATTTTTTTTACAGTGCCAGACAGCCCTTGCATTTGTGATTTTATATTTTTTGTTCCATTTGACACTCCATCTGTATCAATTCGTGTATCAATAATAATAGAGCCATCCGCTTGTGCCACAATTCCACCTCTTTTCCATGGCTCTGCGACTAGCGACTGGCTCTAAAATAAAAAAACTACTAGCCAATATTCAATCTTTCTTAATTCCAAACAGTTCCCGAAGTTCTTCTTTCTCTTCTTCGCTCCGTTCATTTTTTTTCATTTTTAAATCCACTAAGACCTTATTGTCTCTGTAAAATTCTTGTTCCCACTTTTCTAATTTTTTTCCTTTGCTTTTTTTATTTCTTATGTTAATAACTTGGGAATATAATCCTTCGCCTATTTCCATGTATAGGCTCATAAATGTCCACCAATGCAAGTAAGGTATACTTCTGATCTCTTTTCCAGCAACCTTGTTAATTGCAGGAATTAATATAGGAGCATCTTGATTCCAATCCATTAACTTATGTGCTTTTCTCTTCTTAAAATCTTCAAAACTATAATCTATAAATTCGATAGCTTTGTCACACGCTTCTCTTAAACAATCAGCAGAAATTTTATCTTTATAAAATATTTTAAGCATAATCATCGTTTTTTCTTGGTCATTAAACTGAGAATCGTTATATGCTGACAATATATCTAATATAGCCCTGAAATCACTCCTTATTTCATATTCTTTTCCGTCTATACAAAGAGATTTTGGCAAAGACCATATATCAATCATCAGAATATTTCCTTGTATATTTTTCCATCGCTTCTTTTACTTTTTTGGAGCGTGCATTTACTTCAGTTCTGATAAACTCATAAATAATATCAAATATGTACACCGCATACAAAACTCCTTCATCTGTTATTGCAAGTGGTGAATTGTACCTGAAAAATGTATCACCCGCACTTTCACCCAAAAGAAATTGCATTTGTTTTCTGATTTCCAGATTTACTTTTTCTAGCTCATTAATATCTCCTTTGTTACTTATAGAGTTGGTTAGTTCATTAAGTTTATCCTGAACTACATTACATCTTCTTATAATGTCAGGGTCTGCAGGATTGAAATAAAAGTAACCCATGATATCACCATTATTGTCTTTAACTTCTATTTTTTCCCCTATATTTGCTGTAATACTTTTCATATCGTTCTCCCAATGTTCATTCATTTTTATAAAGATAAAGACGTGATATTGCACACGCCTTTAAGTTATTAGACACCAAGGCCCTCCGTCTCTTTTTCTAACTTCAGCATAGACGGACCAGGAATTTCGCCCTCTGTAAATTCTGGGTTCCCCGTTTTTAACGATGCAGCAGATACATATCCTTTTGTTCTTGCTCCATCTTCTGATACCTGAAATGGAATGTTCAATCCGGCCGTATCCCCACCATAACTCTGCGGTTTAACAATAACTTCTTGCACGTACGCCAGATGATTTGTGGCCTCCGTATCTTCCACAATAACTTCCAACATAAGAGTCTTACAAGAATCCCCTTTTAAACGATCAAAAGCAATTTCTCTGATTTTCGGATAAAGTTTTTTTGCAGGATCTGCATAAAATGGGTCAGCATCCATTGTTGGCTCATAACCATTATCCTTTGTTTTCGTCTGACCCAGGATGTTTTTCAATGTTTCCATATCCGGGTTAAGTTCATTAGACATTTCTTCGATATCATCACCAATAATTTCCCACTCCGCACTTCCCACGACATTTTTAAATGTGGTGTCCAAATAGTGCGCAAGCGCTTCACGATTTAATTTCGCCATGTTTATTTTCCTTTCTATCTGTTCTTGTAAAATATGTTCCTGTATTTCAGTGCAAGGCTGATAACCCAGTCCTGCACATTTCCCTCTGATGTGCTGTCCAGATATGCCGGGGTCTGCCGCGCGATCTCTGTGATTTCCCGTCCATCTGTCAGTGCCGGATAATCTTTCAGCTTCTTCTGTTCTCCATCAATGGTTATCGACTGCTTTTCAAGCCATTTACCGAGATTGTCCAAAAACTCTTTAATATCAATTTTGGAGTTTTGACTGTCTACTGATGTTCGGTACACCACATAAAACGGATAATTGCAAAGCTGATTAACTTTCCCGGTTACAGATGTTGTTTCTGTAGCAATCACCGGGCCGGAAATGGGGTAAAACGAAATTCCGCTTTCTTCTTCCAGCGTGGAGAATTTAATTGATTCACCCTCTAACAGTCCCGGAAAGTCGTTCAGCAAATCCTTGATTGCATTTGTCACAACATCATATCCATCTATGTCATATCTTTTCGGTTTATTTAGTGCCTCCTCCGGCAATTCGCTTCACTCCTTTTACCCATGCTTTACCGTGCGCGTCTTTTGCTGTATCAAACCAATGCGGTGTAGCTTTTGGATTGCTGTATGTAAGCGGTCGCTCTGTCACAACTTTCTTTGCTCCTTTTCTCGCCCAGGGTGACCATGTCACAGGGTCAATCATAACTTTACCCTCATACAAAAAACGTCCCATAGGTGGCGCAGCCGCAACAACTTTTCCGCTTCCTGCCAATGCTGCGCTCTGCAATCTCGTTACATTCACAAAGTTTCCGTCTCTATGCGGCATATACGGCACCATATCCGTCATGATCTGACTATCAAGATAGTATTGAGCACGTTCATACTGTCGTTCAAAACGATTTAGGCTCACATCAACTCTTATATCTCCCTGCACTAAAGAGAATCCCGGAAAATGAAATGTCCTACCTGCCATGTCACTTCCCTCCAATCTCAAAATGCGGTATTAGCGTATACGGCCCGCCGACTGTTGTTATCAGAAACACATAATCATGCCGCTTGTTCAGGTAATCGTAAAATCCACCGTCTACACGGTTTGCATAATCGGAATCCAGAATAGGAGCTTCCGCGTATTCCCCTTGCATGAAGAAATCCCCAGAAGCAAAGGTAATGCTTTCTTCCAGTTCGTCATTTGGTTGTTTCCCCCACTCTTTCGGCGGCAGATATGGCTTGTCTCCTACCATTACGGTGCCGTCAACGGTATGGTATTTAACATGCAAATTCGCCGTATCTGCGCTATCCAGACCTGTCTTTGCTACGTTTGCTGCTTTGTCAATAATCAGGTCAACGCCGGAAAGCACATGAGGATACCAATATATATCCCCGGTCTGACTTTCGTATTTGTTAAAAATCGTTACAGTATCGGTATATATCGGTATCCCCTCCTTTAAATTCTTGCACTAAGCAGATTGATTCCTTTTTTATCTCCAACATTAGCAAGGTACTCTGTCGCAACTTGCCGCAGTAGTACGTTCTCTACTTTTTTGTCCATAGCCGCCTGAAAATAAATATCAGCATTGCTTCCAGATATTCCCGTAACGTAGGAAATACTTTCAGCGCCGGAAGAAACAGACGAAACCATTTTCCCGGTCATTGTGCCGTCCTCTCTCGTTACCGTTCCGACGGTCGCCATAGACGCTTTCTTCACTTCGTCAATCTGATACAAGCAATCAGCAACCGCACAGACCGCTTTCTTTACCTTTGTTTGCGCTCGTTCATCATCTGGGAGCCCGTCCACAAGACGGTCAAAAGTAATCATGTCTATGCGGTCACTGGCTTTTTCCAAATACCGTTCAAGAGATTCGTCCGGCACAGTATCGCCATAGTATTTAGTTTTGTAGAACTCTATATCTGCATATGCCATGCCGGAACCTCCTATTTAAAAGTAGATTTCTGGAAATTAAAAGTAACTACTGGTTTGCCATCTACCTCAACGGCAAACTTATCCGTTTTAGTTACACGGAAAATAATCTCCGGGTCAAATGTCATATTTTCTTTCCCGGGTTGTGCCACTCCATTTTTCTTGAGCGTCATTTTAGTTCCTGTCTTAGTAAGCTTGAACGGGAAATAATACCCGCTTTGTTCTTCTGGATTGCTGGAAAAGTCCGTATATCCAGTTACTTTCTTAAGCGTTCCCGTTACAGTACCATCTTTCAGGACTTTCAAATCATTTCCGACTAAACTTGATACCCGCTTGCCTAACAGGGTCTGACTTTGCGGGAAAAGCGTCAACACGTCAGACCCGATTATTCCCCCGAGTTAATTGTGATAACTGCAATTGCGTCGATGTACTCCGCAAAGAGCGTAAGCCCCATAAGTGCGTAGGATTCACCTACTGCGTGGCGATAATCTCCGTTTGCGTGGAAACCAATCAAATTTGTTTCTCCGTCAACAGTATACTCAAGACCAAGCTGCTCAAAGCCGGAATTGCTCGGATCAACATAATACAAAACAATGTTATCAGCCGGTGTAGCAATTACTTTCCCTTCTTCAATTTCACTGGAAAGAATAAGTGTCTGCGCTCCCATGAAGTTCTGAATGTAGTTGATTCCAAACGCTGTCTGCACAGAAAGTTCTGCCGCTCCAAGATACTTATATGCGTCCAAAGTATTCACGAAAACAACAATGTTTGTTGTGTTCCTACGCATTTTTTTAAATTTGTCAATCACTTTTCCGATTGACATAGCAACCGCCATCTGAAAAGTTGTTTCTGTCGAAGTCAGCGTTCCGGTTTTCAGATATGTATAGAAGCGGTCAAGAATATTTCCCTGAAGCTCATTCAAGAAAGCCTCATCAGTCATCTGGATAGCTGCCTCTGCGCCTTTATCTGCTACCGCCTCAACAGATACCGCTTTCGCGTATTTTTCAAGCTTAATCTTGTCATACGTTTTTTCCGTTACGGAAGCAAGGGAATACGGAATTTCCTCGCCCTCTCCAACATTTCCGTTCTGTAATGTAATGCTTGCACTCTTTGATTTTAATTCTGTGCCGTTTTCCTTTTTAATCGGTCGCATGATACCAAGAATTTCCCTTAAGGAATCCCAGTTCCGTGCAAATCGTGTTACGAAGTCTACCTCCCGCGCTGTTACGGCGATATTGGCAGACATAGTAAGTCTTTCTTTTGCCGCCATGTTATTCTCCTTTTCCAAATAAATTCAAATTCTGCGCAATAGCAGCTTGCCTTTCGGACGGGTCTTTGATTTTCATAATATCGTCTTTTGTCATAATTCCCGTTCCTCCGGTACTTCTTCCTGTTCCCGGTGTTGTAAACCGTGCTGCCTGCTGTTTTGCCTTTTCACTTTGTTCATCAACGAACGCCGAAGCATCTCTTTCTTTAATCTGCCCGATCAGATCAGACAAGCCTAAAATCTTACCGTCTTTCAACTTTAAGCCAGATTCTTTGATTTCTGTCATGACCGCCTTTTTCGCCGCTTCGCTGGAAAACTTAATGGATTCCATTTCAGTTTTCAATGCGTCAGAAAAATCTCTATCATAAATCTTCTGTTTATAGTCGTTTTCGGCTGTTTCCGCTTTCTGTTTCCATGTGTCAAGTTCTGCCTGCATGGTTTCCAAGTCCACACCGTCAAACCTTTTCAGCGTTTCTTCGGCTGTTTCTGCCTGTCCTTTCCACTTGTCGCGGTCAGATTCCACTTTTTCATAGTCCTTTACAGTCTTGTAATTCTCATGGAATACTTTTCTGAAATCCTCGGACTGTTCTTTTGGAACTTCGATGTTAAATTGTTTCAAGATTGCTTCAATGTTCTGCATAATAATCCTCCTAAACGTCTACTTATTAACCGCCCGTCAGCGGTAATGGATTCAGACAGATAAACCTCTGTCGGGGTAATCGGGACACCCGGAATCGAACCGGGGACTTGCTGTGTATAAGACAGGTGCTCTACCAACTGCGCTATGTCCCAAAATGCCGCCAAACAGCGGCAGAACATTTATAACCCGTTCAAAGGTGCTATTTGACCGGTAGACCCGTACATTGATTATCAGGCTCAATGCGATAAGCCTAATGCACACGCCGGAAATTGCACCCGCTTTTCAACCTCCGGCATAAAGCCGTTTCTATTAAGGACGTGTGCTAAGAAAGGAGGTGTCAAAAATAAGAAAAGAGCCAACAAACCTGTCGGAATTTCCGATAAGTTCATTGGCTCTGTGTCTGGCAACTGGCTCTATACAATATCAGTTTTTACTTCTATTTCAAAGTCTGGCTTTATATCAATGATAGATTGTATTTTACACTTAGGGCAAAACACTGGTAGGTTTTCTGCCACAGTTTCTTTGCGTATTTTTATACGTGTTTTATTATTGCATACAGGGCAATAAATCCATTTTTCCTTTACCATGTTCCGCCTCTCTTTCGATATTGTATTTAAATTTTACCATATTTTTTTTATTATGTTGTACCCATATTTACCCATATTAAAAGGCGGTAACATAAGATACCGCCCTCATGCTTACATCATGTCTCTTAATTTGTCGATATACCGCTTCATGGTGTCTCTTTCTTCACGACAGTCAGCGTCGCGGCTCATGCCTTCCAGTTCTTCCGTCAGAGCGTCCATATGCTCCTCTAATGCTGCAAGCATTTTCTGTTTACAATCCATGTCTTTTCCGGCTCTGTAAGAGTTCTTTTTATCCATGTACTGATTATATGTGTCCATGTCTCTACCGCGACTGTAGTGGCCTCTGACGTAATGCTTTCCACGTGTACCACGATAGGAATTGTCATTGTCATAATTTGGCATCATTCCATCACGGGAATATCTCTCCATGCTGTCACGCTTTCTAGCTTCGGAATAGCCGCCTTCCATTTCTGCCAAAACAGCGTCATAATATTCCTCTTTACACTTCCAATATTCAACATTTTCCATGTCTTTTAACATGTCGATCAGCTTGTAAGCAGTTTCAAGGTTTGAGGTATTCAGACCTTTTTCTGCGATTCTATCAAGCTCTTCTTTGATATTCTGCATTAATTTATAACTCATAGCCTGTCCTCCTTAACCTATTCTGCTTACGACAAGGTTTGCGTCACTTACCGTAGCTGCAACAGTTCCTATGTTTCTCACACTTAATGTAGAGCAACATGGACGATTTACCCGGACTTCCACTGTGGAAGAACCGTTTCCGTATCCTGCCGCCGTAACTGTCGTAATGATTTTACTTCCTGGAATACTGTCTCCGTCCTGTCTGATTTCAAAAGACAGTGTTCCGGCTGCAACTGCTGAAAAGTTTCCGTTAAAACCGACTCTATAAAGTCCCGGCAACAATGTCACTCTGCCGCTCCCCGGCTCATGTCGTATATTCTGACAATTTCCACCAATCCTATTTGTGGCAAAGGCAACATTGTCTCCGACATTTACTGTCTGTGTCCCTAAGCTTACCATATCTGCCATAATTTCATTCTCCCTCCATAATATTGCAAAAGGGTAGACTATCAGCCCACCCTCTCACATTAGTAATAACGGCTTTTGCCGAACAACCCGGACATGCCGGGAAGAAACTCCTTTATGAATTTTTATCCGCCCACCGCTGCTTAAATTTTTGTCGGTTACTTTCATACATTTCTTTGCGAACACAACCGCAACTGGAAGTATGTCCTGATTTCAATTTCTGGTCGTCTACAACTGTATAATTTCCACATTCACACAAACATTTATAGAATGATTTTCTATTTTTGTTAGTATGCGAAAATTCCAACACTGTCAATCTACCATACTTTTTTCCTATCAGAGTATCTTTATCCCTTGTGCGTTTCGGCTTCGTTAATGCCTCAAGAATATTCCACCCTAAAGATAATCTTCGATTTACCATAGAACGGCTTACTCCATATTCATTGCACCATTGTTGCAAATTTTTTGTTTCCCCGTTTATAGTATAGAAAATAGAACTACGCCTATTTTGATTATTTTCCTTTAGAGTTACCCATCTGCAATTTTCCGGAGAATAATCTTTATCATTATCTATTCTATCAATGGAAAGACCTTCTTTATATCCATTTTGAATAGACCACTCAAAAAAATCCTCCTTATTATTCAGCCATTCATCGCATATATGAATCCCTCTGCCGCCCCAATCTGCATATCTTCTATCCGAAGGATCGTAACACCTTTCTTTCATATGCAAATATATTTTATGCAACTTTCTGCGAATATCTTTATTCATGTGATATAACACCTCCTAAAGATATTATATCACATGTTACTCGTATCGTAAATATCGGGATTTATGCACAACAATTTGTGCATCCGCAACCCCCGCTTAAATTAAATCCTGTAGGATTTATCAGCGAAGTATACGGAGACATTACCGGATAAGCCGGTACAGGTGTCGGGCGCAGAGAATTGATAATGTTGTTCGTCTGTGCCACGTTCGCAAGCTGGAGCTGCGCGGACTGTAACTCTGTCTGTAAAGACTGAATCTTGTCCTGAGTAATTGTGTCAATGATTCGCTGTGTTCCAGCGTTCTGGCTGTCAATTACATCACGGAATCCGCTGCAAAGTGCTTGCTGGATTGTGTTGGTCTGCATAGCCATGTTGTAGTTTACGCCATCAACAGCACGCTGTGTTTGGCAGCAACAATCTTGCAATTGGTATCCAAGATTTGAAATGTTGGAATTTACACCAGCAAATCCATTGCAAAGCTGCGTGGAAATGTTCTGGATTCCGCTTTCAATTCCCTGTGTGGAAAGCGCAGCGTCGATGTCTGCACGTGTTGCATAGCCCTGAAATGCTGGAGAGTTTGCTCCGCCATTTCCACCCCAGCCGTTGCCATAACCGCCCCAGCCAAACATTCCGAAAATGAGGAAGAGAATGATCCACCAACAGCCATCTCCACCCCAGCCGTCATTATTTCTTCCATTGTTGCCAGTCAATACAGCAACGTCAGAAGCAGTTAAACCGTCTGTCATAGTCTTTTACTCCTTTAAAATATATTTACAAAATCATGCGCATTGATTTATGTACTAAAATAGTCCTTTAAATAATCCCTTCATTTGCTGGGCTTTCTGCTGAATCTGGTCGAGCTGATTTTGATTCAGTTTCCCAGACTGCAACATTTTATTGATTTCTTCCTGCGGGTTCTTGCCCTGCATCTCCTGACGGAATTTCTTATAATCTTGAATCATTTTGTTCATGGGATTCTGCGGCATACCGCCACCCAACATATTAAACAGAGGATTTCCCATTGTTTTGCTCACCCTTTCTGTGATTATTTGCTGCCGGCTTTGTTGCTGCCTCTAAAAGCCCATATAGTTCTTCATATTTGCCCCGTAAATCGTCGTATTCCTGCCGGGTGACATATTTATCGTCTAAACTAATTTCAGGCTGTTTCTGCGGCTCTGGCGCATTCACACCAGCTTCTTTATACTCAAACGTTCGGAGCGTTGGCATGCCGGCTGAATCTGTTGTCTTGATGTAAAACCGCTCATTCTCGCTATCCATGAGCAACACGCTTGTATTCGGCGCCACCAGATAGGACTTTGCTCCTGCTTCTCCCTGTACCCACAAAATACCTTGATTTGTCTGCGGCACTTGTGGCTGTTGTGTCGGCTGATACTGCGCCTGCATTTGTGCCAGCCTGTCCATTTGCGGCTGCAACGGGTTATAATATGGTGTTGGTGCATATCCGCCATATCCATTGTTCATATAGCCTGCCATGATCTTCCTCCGTTCCTGTTTCTATACCTTAATTTTAGGCATAAAAAAAGAACTCTGACAGTTCGTCAAAGTTCTTGAAAAGTATCATGAAAGTATCACTTAAAACAATATCCTTTTTTACAGTAGCATTTGTTTGAATTAAAATATCTTACCCAATATTTACATTTAACGCATTTTGATTTTATCATACATCAACACACCCTTATAATCTTATTATTCACTTTCCTACTCAACCGCTTAATAGTCGATACACTCACATTCATCAGTTCCGCACACTGTTCAAGCGGAATATTTCTAGCGCGATATTCAAAAAGCGTACTCTCATCCTTTGTGAAATTACAGTATGTACGGAAATAATTCAGTTCCGGCACGGTAAAATCATATACCTTCAATCCGCCACCTCTTATTTTTCGGTCAAGGCGTTTATAAGCTCGTCTCTCGTTTTTTTTAGACCGTCAATGTTGTTCCCTGTTATCTTGTTTTCTATCAGGCAAAACATACTACGCATAAGAAGATTCATGTCGTTTCGGTTCGCATTGATATTCTCATAATCATTGTTCAGTTTTTGTTTAATGTCCTTAATATCTGTCTCTATGACCTCAATCCGCCGTTCAAGATCTGATGTCGGCTTCTTATATTTTTTGTATGCCCCAGACAAAACAGCAGCCGCCCCTCCAATAACAGAGATACCGCCGCAGATTGCAAGTATTGTCTGTATAGTGTCCATTACGTCCATGCGTTAGCCCTCCGCTTCTTCATCTTCATCGTCATAATCATCTGCCAATTTGCCCCCATCATTTTCCCCTTGTTCGTAATCTCTGCAATATCTTCCGTAATGATTACAATATATACAATGATTTTTCTGGCAATACAAGCAATCTCCAATTCCCGACGGCACCACAATAAGAGCCGAAAAATGTTTACATGTTCTGCACCTTTCCATATTTATCACTCCCAATAATAAATAGGTATTTCGCCGCCTGAATCCCATGTGTCATAGTAATATCCGTCCTGTACGCACACTACATGCCCGTCAATCGCCAGTATGTACGTTCCTTTCGGGTTATCCTCGCAGAAATCCCGGACGGTGTATATATCCTGTCCGTGGTCGTCTACGATGTGCCGCGCAAAACCGTTCCGCCGCAGGTAAGCGCCCCACACATGATTTGCAGATGGCATATCAGACAAAGAGAATCCCATGAAAGACAATCCGGCATAGGTGGTTTCCCAGTCCTGATTTAAGGCTTTGCTGATTGCTCGGACGGTACAATCTCCGACATTGGACGCACGCGGGTTAGGGTTGTATGGTTTCCATCTGTTCATTGTTCTTGTCCTTTTTAGTGAGATTGTTAAATGGCGGCACAAATAAAGCAAATGGACACGCTAATGCCACTATTGCTATTTCAGCAATTTCAATAACATCATTTTTTCGCATTTTCATACCTCCTTGCAGCTCCTGCCACTTTCATAGCCTGTTCCCTATCCCATTTCGCTATTTTCAATCTTTCCGCATATGGCTTTAGGTTGTTGTCCTCACAATATTTCTTATACACGGCGTTCTGCTTTTTCAGCAGATAAGACTTTCTGTCAAACTCCTGCTGCAACTCAAATTTCAGCTTTTCATCACGGCAATTATCAATGGCGGTCTGCATGTTCTGAATTTTCCGTTTTGTGTCACGCACACGCCGCTCTAATGCCCGTTGCCTCTGCTGTTTCTCATAGGCTTTTCTATTTTCTTCCGTATCGTACTGTTCAAACGGGTTTGTTGATATTCCCGGATAGTACGGTCCGAAGCTATGCCGACAGTTGGCTAAGCTCCGCAGAGTCCATCAACATATCCATATCTAGTAGATTCTACAAAATCTGGATATTTTCTTTCTTCTGCGTTTTCCATATCAATCACCTGCCTTTTTATTCCAATACTTTTCTTCTGCTGTTATTCTGGCTTCTACAGCTTCTTTTTCTGTATCGAAATATCCTAAATGTATTGTTTTATAATTCACGCCTATCGTGGCTCTGTATTTCACATTTCCACTTTTAAAAACAGTTTTTATAACTCCAGAATGGGCGGTCTTACAATCAGTTCGTTTTCCACGATTCCAACAATTTTCTTGATGAGTTATCCATCTGCAATTTTCAGGACTATACCCTTTGTCATTGTCTATTCTATCAAGAGTCAAATCATCTGAATATCCATTTTCCATCGACCAATTATAAAAATTGGAAAATCCGTTTTCGCCTTTCCATTCTTCACATACATCAATTCCACGTCCTCCGTAGTTCTCATAATGCGAAGCAGATGGGTTTTTACACCTGTGAAGAATACCTCGCCATTCTTTATGTATTCTGCTTTTATATTTACCGTGAATTAAAGACGCTTTGGAAGTTCTTTCTTTCTGCAAACACCCACATGACTGTGTATGCCCTGATTTCAATTTTGAAGTAGACACATATACTTTATTACCACAATCACATAAGCACTCCCATTTATGAATCCAGTTTTCATGCGTTCCGTCTCCAATGACTCTTAGCCTTCCAAATTTCTTCCCTATAAGATTTTCTTTCATTTACCACACACTCCTTTCATATGCATTCAACTACTTTCAGTTTATCATAATTACATTGTAATTGCAAGTAGTTGAAATATATGATAGAATACAATAAAAGGAGGTTGACAGCATGAAAGAAAATCGTGGCTTGAAAAACCGCATAGCCATATCAAACGCAATAGATAAATCCCTTTACGAAAAGCTTAAACAGTATTCCGATGATACGGGAATCCCTATAAGCAAACTTCTTGACAAATCAATAGCTATGTTTCTTGAAAGTGTAGAGAGAAATTGATTCTCTTTACACTTTTACTTTGTTCCAATCAACAGAAAATACTTTTCCTTGCCAAGGCTCATGCGTTGGTCTCGCTCCCATGTGTGCAGATGTAAGAACATATTCCACACCCATCTCTTTCGCTCTTGCAAGCGATACCTCAGCGGCACACTGACTAATCCCCGTTCTCAAAATCATCGTTGTTGCGGCTTCTATGCTCATTTTATAACCAGAAGGATAATTCACTTTCAGCCCTGCGTCTGATACCTCTTTCAGCACGTCTCTGACCGCTTCTGTGTATGATACAGCCCCGGAAACGACCATGTTATAGGCATTGTCCATCTGATTGATAAAAAGCCTCTGAGCCTCGTTTGCGGTTGTTCTGGTAAAGTTCTTCCACTCCCCTGCGGTAGCCTCATAATTGTGCTGCATTATCCGCATAAGTGCAGGGGATTGCAAGAGAGGAACCGGAGACAGCCCAGCAGCCTGATAGATTTTATCGTCCCACTGCAACGCCTGTACTCCTGCGTCCTCCATAGCTTCCTGAATCTCTTTGACCTGCTTCTTTGTCTTGTCGGCAAGCTCCTTCTGAATATCTTCCAGAAGATACCCGGCTTCTTGCAAGACTTCAATCTGCCACTTGTCCGTAGCTGTAAGAAGATAATCTTCGCCGCGTCCGATTCTTGCCATCATGCGGGCTATAATCTTGTCCAATATATTTTTATGGAGCTGAGAAGCAATTTCCTCAGCCCCCTCGGTTATGCGGTATAGGTATTCTGGTGTAAGCATTTAACCTATATACTCCTTTGCAGATTCAACATAGCACTGTGTAGGATGAATATCATGTACAATTCCCTTATTTATCGCGATAAATGGAGCAAGATATATATTTTCTATATCTGATTCAATCCCTTTTTGTTTTAAATAGACTTGAATGGCTTCTTTGATTTCTATCTCATCCAAGTCGATATTTATAATTCTGGTCTTTCTCATTTCATTCCTCCGTCTTTTTAACCTGCTTAATAACCTGATTCACATATGTACTCAGTCCGGCGACAAGAATCCCCTGCACAAGCGCTGTAAATACCGCCATAGCGATTTCCTGACCGTTTGTCAGCGGGCTTGTTGCCAGCACCCATATAGCACAAAGACCAATTCCAATGCCGCCTAAAATTAACGGGATGTACTTATCTGCTACAGCTTCTGCCTTTTTAAATCCCATTCCCACAAAATACAGTACAATAGCAACAACAATCAGTTCCGGTTTTACATAGTTCATAATCTGTTCCATAGTCTTTCTCCTTTACTCTTCTTGAAATCTGCTAAATAGTGTTTCCTGTTCCATCTGCGCCGCCTTTGATTCTTCGATCATAGTTTTCGCTTCTTCTTCTGACATTTTTTCAAACTTCACATAATACATCCACGGTGGTACATCACCCTGTAAGCGATATTTCCACCAGTTTGCCATATCCTCCTGATAGTTATATGTAATATCGCCAAAGCTGAAAGACATGCCCTCTTTAAGCGTTTCCCATAACTCCGGCGGTGTATCTGAATACAGATCATCCATAACATTGCAGCCATATAAAAGCTGTGTAATGGTGTCCTGCAAAGCGTCACGGATATTTTTGATTGTCCTTATGGTTTCCTGATCGTCCGCCTCTACTTGCGTTGCCGTCATCATGCCTGTTTTTTCGTCCAGTACAAACATTCCCTGAGAGAATCCGCATTTCGTTGAAATCATGGCAAGAATAGAATTTATATCCTTAATTCTTTGTTCTGTTAGCAAAGTCGAAACGTGTTCGTGAACTGTGCTGTCCGCGTCCACACCCATTTCCAATCCACGAAGGAACCGGGGCAGCTTAACGCCATGCTGATCTGCGTACTGGATAGCTGCTTGTGCCACAAAAGTCATGTGCTTGCTGTCCTCAACCTCACTGGACTTCCGGCTCCAAGCTATGTCAAGGTCTTTTAATTCTTTCAAAGCGTTATGCCATATCGGAACGCCAAGAGGACTTGTCCTGTCAATGCGGTTCGGAGCGGGATTTTTGAAATAGGCAAACAACGGCATTTCCACATTCAACAGAGATATATCTGGTTCGATATTCGCCCACTCATTAACTTCTGTAAGCGGAATCTGGTCTCCGGGAGAATTGCTTGCAGATTCATATTGCCAAGTACTAATATTAAATTTTGTTTTTTTCTTGTAAGCATAATTGGTAATCCGGTATACTCTTGACGACGTTCCGTCCTCTGTCGTCACTTCTTCAAACCTGTGCCATTCCAAACGTGTATATGTATACTCTCCACGATGTATCTGCGTTTGAAACACACAGCCCAAGATATTACCGTTGCTGTCCGTTTCCGTAGGCGCAAAGCTGCCCGGCTCAATGTAGTCTATGTTATCCCCATTCGGTTTAAACATAATGCCGCAATTTCCCAACGCCTCAGAAACCTTGTCCGTGATAACTGCCAGTACATAATCAGCCTGCTTTTGTAAATACTCCGCACGCTCTCCGCCTGAAATATCAATACCTAAGTCAAGCGTCACAAGTCCGGCTGTCACGTCATTGATATAGCCTGCGAAATTGATACTCTCTATATCGTCGTCCGGGTCTAACCACGGCGGCTTTCCGGCTGTGATGTTGTAATATTTATTTATCGCCGATTCCATAACAGATGATAGCTGTATATCCGCCTGAAACCGCTCTTCTATCTCTTTCCGAAACAATCTATTCCACACCGCCTTTATCCATGTTATTAAACTCATTTGTTTTAATCACTCCGTTTAGATTGATGTCTTGCATATGCCGCACAACTTTTACTGCAAAATCTTCGTTTCTGATATTTTCCAGAAATAAATGTTTTCCCACAATATTCACATACTCTTTCAATATTATCAGCCCCGTTTTTTCTGCGATATGCCGACTTACACGCATTAGAACAGAACTTATTTTGATTTTCTCCGTAAGCGTGCAAAGATTCAAATTCTTTTCCGCAATTATCACAAACGTACTTTATGGTTTCTTTTTTCTCCCATATAGTTTTTTGCTGTTCACTATGCCATTTTCTCCCCGTCTCGCTTTTGTGCCATTCTGAAGCTAAAGGTCTTGCTTTTTCTAACAAGTTTTTTCTTCTCCATTCTCTTTCATCTTCTGAAAGTTCCCGACCATGTAATTTACTATGTTGACTTTTCTTTAATAACTGTAAGTTTTCAATATCATTATTTGATTTGTCATGGTCTTTATGATGTATTTCATATCCCTTTGGAATCTCACAATTATAAAATTCCCACACATCTCTATGTAAACGCGTTCCCGTTCTTTCAACTTCATGGCAGAGATAATACCCTGTTTTTGAATCTTTTACATAACGCTTTCCGTTAAATTCAGCAACTTTTCCATTGTCATAATATTTAATATTTGTCATATAATCATCACTCCTTTTTATTGATTATACAACAAATATTCTATTATGTCTATACAATCCAACGATTGATTTGTCTAGCTACTCCATATATATAATAGCGAACACAATCCATATGGTGGTCATTTTCTTTAATTACAGCGTCCTCGTTTGGCTTTTTATCGTCCCATGCATACTGTTGAAACTCTTTCAATGTTTCTGTACAACTATCATGTATTTTTAATATCCCATAATTCAGATACTTTGTTACTTCCTGTATACCGTTGATAACGTCATTGTTTGCGCCTTTGCATATATACGCAGCGTGTTTTTTTACAGTTTCTATAAATCCCGCCGCCGAAGGGTCAACAACAATAAAGTCTATTGGAATATCGCCTATCATCTTTTCCAAAAGGCTGTAATATCCCTCGTTGTCAAGTCTCGTTCTATCACGTCCGGAATAATGAAGTTCCTTTATCATCGTAACTGTATGATCTTTCGGATTATGTTCAAATAATCCTGCCGCAAATGGGTTTACAGTTCCGTAGTCTATCGCTACATGATAATCACAATTCCTTTTGTACTCCACCGAGCCACTGACAACATTTTTCTCCCGGCTGAACATAGGATATACAAGCCCCTCTGCAAGCGCCCATTCGCCCAGAATGTACCGTTTATAATATACAGACCCCTCATACTCTTTGCAGAGGTTCTCAACAAACTTTTTATCCAAAAACGGGTTATCAAAGATAGTATACTTCTGGCAGTAAATATCAAAATCGCTATCCAGAAACTCCTTTAACCAGTGGTTCGGCCCTTGTGGGTTTAATGCCCCGTCAAAACAGCTATACGGCTTGTCCAGACGGGATTTAAGCATTTCAAAGACTTCTTCATTCCAGTCCGCTACCTCATCACCGTACACATATTTAATAGAGCTTCCCCGGAGCTTTGATACCTGACTGACTTTCTCCGCGCCCAGACAATAAACCCGCTCACCGAACAGATAACAGATATTCTGACTGTTTATCTCTCCCACAAGGTCAGTGCCCCAGATGTTCCGCATAGGCTCTAAGATATTACGCTCTATGGTGGATTTTGTCACCCCAAGTATTACAGCAAGTCCAGGCTTTCCGATTCTCGCACGTATACGTTTAGGAATAACACACAATGTATCAATATATGTTTTCCCGCTTCGGGTCGCTCCAGTCTTAAAGCACCATCTTCTGTTTGCATTGTCAAGGTATTCTCTTTGCATTTTGCTAATCGGCATATTTAAACCTCAACCCAGAAGTATGTTTTCTTGCACCTCGGCAAACATCACTTATTTTAAATTGATTAGCCCCAGTATCCTCTGCGGCACTTTTTATTGTGTCATATACTTTTCCGGTATTTATGCAAATAACACATTTAGCATGAGGATTATCCTTTCCAGAAAGTTTTCCTCTCCTGTTTTTGCTCATTTTCTTTCTTGATTCATCAGTAATTCGATAACGGTATGATTCACGCATTTTTTCTTTAGTTTCTTCTGAATGTTTCCTGCCAAACCAAGATGAATTTTCTCCTGAAATTTTCATTCTGCTTTCTTCGTTCCAGTGTTTACCTTTTGCAGGAGATTCACGCCCTTTAAGGGAAGCGCTTATTCTTTGTTTGGTTTCTTTTGAATGTTTCATTCCATTTGCGCTTTCGCCGCCTTTTGAAGCATTGTATCCATACTTTGAATTTGAAGAATTATATAATTCTATAAGTTCAATTTCTTTTTCCTTTGCTTCTTCTTCGGTTAATTTTTCAAACAGAATTTCATGAATGAAATTATTCCACCCATATTTTGATATAGCATTATAGAACGGTTGTCCATAATACCCATTCCCATTCTCCCATCTATCCTCGGGTTTTCTGGATGTAATACCGATATATACCTTTCCATTTATTTTATTTGTGTGCTTATATACCGTATATCCCATTAGATAACACCGCCTATCTCTTTCAACACTTCGTCCAACTTCGTAAGAGCGTCTTTCTTTCCATCGTCTGACTTGTCATATCGTTTCATTAATTCCCTACCTGCCGCAAGTCTATCAGAAAGAGCTGCGTCCATATCAAACTGGTCTTTTATTTCTCCACGCAGGACAGAAGAATAAAACTCTAGCACCTCTTTTACATCTGCTATGCGGGAATTATCAATCTGTTTCTGGCGTTCTGCTATATATGCCGAAACGCTAAGTTTTTCTAAGTTCTGGCTACCTTGAACATGTGGTTGCTTATATCCTGCTTTCCTCGCCGCCTCAGTCGCGTTTCCGCATATCAGGTATTCATCCGCAAAGGCTTTCTGCTTTGGTGTGAGATTCATTTACCCACCGTCCTTTTTTCCCAGTGAATTTCTTTTAATGTTTCCGCAGTTCGGCAGCCTTCCCGGCAAAATGCATGAGGACAAATAACCTGCTCTTCGCAATCTGTGCATTTTATAAATCCAAGTTTTGTTATATTACTGTCTCTTATGTTCAATTCTATCTGTTTCATTCTCTCACCGCCTGCCATATATCATTTAAACAATTCACAATCTCTATCTGCGACGCACTCCGCAGTATCTCATAGTCCTTTTCTTTCCATTCGTCACGCTGATTCTTCTGCAATACCCGTGTACTGAGGATATATATAGTTATCATGCGTTTCTGCTCTGCGCTGTAAAATTGCGTTGTGCCTATCTTAATAACCAGATTCTTCTGCAAAATTGCACGTTGTAGCCTTCGCATGATACTATTCAGATTCAAAAAATCACCCCACACACAGTATTCTTAATTATATTTTACCGCATGTGGGGTGGTTTCGTTGTACCCATATTTTATTATTTACATTCATTTAGTATAATGATATAATAAATATGCAAGTAGTATTTTTAATTGTGAGGTGATTAAATGCAAACATTCACTTGCCCCACACGAAAGATAAAAGTTACTGCCATAAGAGATATGATTGTTTCCTCGGATTTAGGAAAGAAATCCTTTATACCTGGAAGATTAAAATGTACAGGTAGTAACAATGAATGTACAAAAGAGAACTGTCCGTTATTGAACGGAAAAATGTAAGGAGGCTCCAATTAAGGAGCCTTTTTTTATATCATGCATTTCCCAGTCAATATCATATACCTGTTATACGTCTCTATCGTCTTCCGGCGGTATCCCTGGAAATCCTTACGCTGCATTGGAATGTTACCCATTCGATCGTAACCAAGACCGGTAGTCAGGTTCAGGAAGAGATACGGCGCGATCTCAGGGTATGTGTTCTGCGCTGCCTCTAATAGCAAGCGCTGTTCATAGCCTTTTGCTTTGCGGCAATACGCAATAATCTTTCTCACATCCTCTTCTGATAGTCCGTAATCTTTTAAGTATGTATCACGTACACTCATTTGACTACTCCTTCCCTAAAATTTCATCAATACTGGCGTTCCAGCCTCTCACAAATCCTTTTCGCTGAAAATCTACCATACTGTGCGGCGATCTTAGTTATTCTAATTTTATTGGCGCTTCTTTTATCGAGCACCAATCTGGTTTTTCTTCAGTAAGATTCTTCTCCGTTATTTCTTTTTGCAATCCCATACACCTGTATTCTATTGGTACGGTTGCTTTTGCAAACCAAAATTTACATTGGTTGCATCTTTCCGGCATATCCACCACAATAATTCCTTTGCTCATTCAATCCCGCCTTTCTTGACGATCTCAACGGATCTGTGATATGCCAGTGATTCTTGATAATATCCGCTTGCCTTATTGTCTAATCCGGCATAGTTGCTTTGTATTCCTGCGTCATGTGACGCTTTCTCCCATGACTTTATTTCCTCAATTACCTTTTCCTTGTCAAAAGCTGTCTCGACTTCTTCTAAAATCACAGAAATATCATCATCAAGAGTGCCGTCTTCTCTTGTGTGCCTGTCTACAGCAGCTATAACCGCTTTCCGGCTGATTAAATCATCACTCATTCTTGACCTCCCGTATATACTCCCTGTATCTTTCAATCTCATTCGCAATGCTGTTCAAAATTGGAATTATCAAATCTAGGTCTTCAATTTTCCCAGTCTCATAATTCTTAATTCTCTGATCTCCCAACTGCTCTACATATTCCCATATAGCGCTTTCGTGTTCCAGACAGTCATCATAGATTCTTGCTTTCGTACTACTCATTCTGTTCACCCTCCTGTCCTGCCCGGCGGTTCCACCCATCAACTGCAAGTTTTATTTCTTTCAAAAGGCTATCGAATGATTCATTGTCCAATTCAATTTTGTGATGTTTTTCTAAGCCACATTTCGAGTTATTGCACCTAACTCTGAGGTCATATATTTCTGTTAAACAATTTCTCCCTATATGCTTAAATTCTGAAAAAACTTCTTTCCCACATATCGGGCAAGGCTCCAATCTGATTTCTCCCATCTCACACCTCCTGTAATATCTCTGTGTTGTCTATCGCATTTCCCTCTTTCGGCAACTCACGCCAGTTCTTGCGCTTTGCCTTAAATAAAATTTCTCTGCTCATTCACATTACCTTTTCTTTCTTCCTCATTCTAATCTCTCATTTGCAAAGTTTCTGCCCACACCATTTACAATTTCCTGCGAATAAATCTGTATCGTCCAAACTACTACCACACTCAGGACACCCATATTTTTCACCCAATGCTCCACATATATCTATTACTTTTTCCGGATTCTGACGCTCTCTCGCCTCCCGGCACTCTTCCACGGTTCCGATCTCCCGGTACTGCTGGATTTCTTTGAGTGCCAAGATTGCTATTCCGTCTGCAAGATAGGTGAAGTAATTATCTTTGTTCAATGCCTTTACAACTTCAAGAGTCATGTTTTCACCTGTTGTTGGGTCAAAAAGTATCATCTCTCGGTCAAATTCTAATTGCTGTATCGCTTCTTTCTCTGTCATTCTTCTGCACCGTCCTTTTCTGTTCTCTCATATCCATTCCAGCCATGTTCAGGACCACATGAATGAACACAATAATACTCACTATCTGAATCGCAATTATCGCACCTACCGCAATCGGGTTCTTCATCGTCTGCTGTGAATACCATATAACCGTTTCGCTTTATCATTTTTCTACACCGTCCTCTCCTGCTCGTTTATTCCATGCTTCTGCTGCTTTTCTACGTCTTTGATCGTCCGGTCAAGCTTATACTCCATCATCGGCTCCACATCATCCTCAATCCCTAGCAAATATTCCACCTGCGGAGCCACATTCTTTACGTCCGCGATCTCTTCGATCATAGGGCGTTTATCCCCTGTCAGAACATACTTGCTCAATGCCTGAACCAGCTCGCCGCACTCCTCTGCCAGCTTCCAAAGCTGCTTTTCCTGGTAGTGGTCTGCGATCTGGCGAAGCTTCTGCTGCCGTTCATCAATCATGTTTTCAATCTCAATCATTCTTATCACCCTTTCTCTGGATATAGCCGTAAAACATCGTATAATCTCGATACAGCCTTTTGATTGCTTTCCTCAACCAATTTTACATATTCATCCAGATTAACCGTGGAATCGTCCATAATCGCTTTTTGTCGCTCTTCCAGATATCTTTCCGCCAAAGCTGTCATGCTGCCATAATACCCAACTGTACGATATATCTCTTTTCCACTCTTCTTTGCTGTACATTTCTCTTTCAAAATATAATTTAACTTGTCTGTCTCGATAAAGTATTTTTCATCAACTTTAATTTTCATATATGCATCCCCTTTCGATATTTTGATTCCAAATATTGTGATACTGACAGACATAAATATTTGCATAATTCCGTGGGATATCTTTTGTATATCTCATCAAGGTCTGTCACTAAATCCGCCCAATATCCATCTTGTTCTTCTGGTAAATAATATTTTTTAATTACTCGCCAGATTTCCGATATCATTTTTGATTCTGTAACTTTGTCATTATTTTTGATTTCTGACACACTCACCTCCGTCAATCAAAAATTGGTTCAAAATCATCCGGAACAGTAACAAATTCTTCTTTTTCCCATCCCAATTCCCAATCAAATGTTTCTGGGTTTTCAGAAATTCGCTTGGAAGATTCTTGGAAATATAGCTTGATGCCATCTCGATTTGTCCTCCCGTTTAAACGGTTTTTATACACGCTTAAAATCCTCTCTGTGGAGTCCTTTTTATCGTTATCTTTCGGTTTGCCATACCGGATTACCACATCAACCAGATTAGTAATATTTGAGCTTCCGGCCACATCATCATTATCAAATGCTACCCCAGTAGACTTTCTAGGATGGACAATCAGAAATACCAGCACATCATATCTTTTTGCCAGCACAGTCAAGGCTTTTACAAACTTTGTCTGCATCCGATACAAGTCTGATGATAAATCATCTGAGATTGCCGTCATAAGATTATCAATAACCAAAACTCGACATCCATATTGTTTAATAGCATTTTCCAGAGTTTCCAGCAAAGTCTCTTCTTCTGTGTCTTCCGTAACAATCCCATTGTCATAAATATAAGCTTTCCCGGCATACCAATTTTCAATTTGCTGCAATTTATCTGCCTGAATGGAGTATGACTTATAGCCATAATCTGATATCAAAGCATTGATATTCCGCGCCCCTGCGATCTGGTACTCTATCCACGCTTTAAAATACCAATCCATCAGCTCACCAGAATAGAAAAATGTAGGGTATCCAGCCGCGATTGCTTGTGTGCCAAATTGGGACACCAACGTAGATTTTCCAAAACCACGCTCCCCGGTAACTAAGATTACTTGTCCAAAGTAAAAACCACCTGTTAGTTTGTCCAGTCCATAAATCCCGGACCTTATCTTTTCCATGGCGTTCAGGTCCATTCGTTTTACTTCTTCCAAAGGTTTTATTTTGGGGTTGCTTACCGGAACTGCATTCTCCACACATTTCTGTAAATATTCCGGACCATATTTCTGTAAAATTTCGTTTGCGTCCTTACAGTCTTTGTAATCGTCCTCTCTGATGTGCTTAACGGTCCCGTGAAAGCGTTTTTGCATCTCAGGTAATAAAGATATCGCCTCATGCTCAAAATCGCCAAATATGACCAAATTTGCGAATCTAGAGAGGAAGTCCCAGCAATAGGGTATCCAGGTAAATCCTTTTGCCCCGTTCGGAACACTTACGGCGTTTTTAATTCCAGCTTCCGCACAAGACAAAGAATCTATCTGTCCTTCTGTCAAAACCAACGTTGGTTGCTCTGGGTCACAATGGTTCATTCCAAATAATATCGGTTTGCAGTTTCGTTCGCACCACTCTTTGTTCTTGTCCCGATCTTTGTCAAAGTCGGTTTTCCGATACTTTACAAATTGCAAGATGTTATTTTCGTCGTAAAACGGAAACACTAAAATATTTTCATTGTCTTTTTGCGTGGTGATATTATACCGTTTTGCTGTTTCTTCGCTTATCCCCCTGCTCTCCAGGTATTTAACTGCTGCTGGCTTTGTCTGCGGCTTTTCTTTTCTGTGGATATTCCGAAATCGTTTCTTGGGGCTGTAATACTCATCCACCTCAGTTCCAAGCGAAAAATTAAAATCCCTAGCGAGCGTAATCATATTACCGTGGGCATCACAGGACGCTCTTAAACATTTAAATTGTCCAGTATCAAGATTGATCGAAAAGGTCCCTTTGTCTTTTCCGTTGCTTCCACCTAAGCAGTAAGGGCATCGGTCAAATCTCAGCTCATCTCCCTTTACACAATACCTGGCCCTGATCTCTCTTCCGAACCGTATTGCATCCTCTCGGTCAAATTTGTATATCTCCATTTTCTATTTTCCTTTTCATTTCCGCATACTCTTCGTCGCTCATATTCCACAGATCAATTCCTTCTCGCTCCTCAAGCGGAGGAGAAATAGGCGCCACAGGCTCTTTATTGTTTACATTGTTATCATTGTTATAATTGTTTACATTGTTGAATGTGTGTTTCTGTGATGCCTCTGTGATGCCTCCGTGATGCTTCTGTGATGCCTGAGTGATGTTTCTGTGACGTTTCTGTGATGCTTTGTGTGATGTTTTCTCTATAGCCTCGATACTCCCAAACCCTTGATATTGCTCGTATTTCACAATTTTTATAGTGGTTTTTTTAGTGTCGCTTTTTTGAGACAACATTCCGACCTTTTCTAATTCATTTAGAAACTTATTTACCTTAGAATTTGACCATCCCCACCGATCTCCTAATTTCCTCTTACTTGTGATAATTTGTCCTTTTTCAATTGAAACCATATCTCCGTCAAAGTAAAATTCAGTATCTTTATGAGAGGCCAAAAGAATCATATCTATCCACGCCTGTCCCCTGGAAAAAGGCTTATCTTCCCATAAAGGATTATCCATAATGCTTCGATATATCACTACCCATCCTTTAGCCATCAAATTCACCTCTTTCCAATCTCTCTTTAGCATCCCTGTAGAGGACTTCTTTGATAAGCTTTCCTGATGTTTCTTCTTTGCAAAAAATGACATTTAAGTTATATCTAATCATCCACGCTATTGTAGACGCTGCGAATGCTTTTGGGTGGAATTTACTGCGGTATTTTCCGTTCAACAAGTTCTCCCAATTAGAGTTTTCGCATAACAAATATATCCTACAATGATTGTCCAAAGCTCTTTCAAATTCTCTCTGGAATCGCTGGCGGCTGCGTGTAAAACAGCCTGCCAGTTCGTCCAAATTCATCTTCCTTTCCACGGCACAAATAGGGCTTATTGTTTCCGAATTATCATATAATTTAGTACCATTTGGAAGAATTAAATTGTATGTATAATCCCCATAAGACAAAGTTTTTTTTGTGTATGGAACACCAAATTCTTCATACCTTTTTCTGCTTTTTTCGGTATCCTGCTCCCTTGTATCTACCAATATTTCAAACGTTTTTAAGACTTCTTTTTGCTCAAAAATGTTCATTTTAGAATGGCAATTCATCCTTTGCTCCTTCTGGAATATTCATAAAGCCGCCCCCTGCCGGTGTGCTGCCTGCTGGATATCCGTTGTCTTTCTTTTCTTTCAAAAGTGTGTCTGCTGGAATTTCGAATTTGCCGGAACGGATTTTTTCTACTGTTACCAGACTGTGGCAGTTTGTAAAGAACCCATGCCTGCCGTCAAATTCATATTCTTTGTTGTTAAACAAAGCTCCAATAAATTTTCCCTTCAATGTCCATTCTTCCCAATTCCAACGGTAGCCCGGATTAGAATCTTCAAAATTCAGCATAACCGTTTTGAATCGTCTCATTTTCCAATTATCTTGTTCCGAACCATCGTCCTTTGGAACACGGAGTCTGTATGTACCCTTCCACTTTTTATCTTCCTGCGTTTGCGCCTTATAATTGGCTGCGAAAAATCCTTTGTATTCACCTTCTTCGATATCGAAAGATAAAATGATTACTTTGCCCCAGTCATTTTTTTGGTATTTTACGTCTAAGATTTTCAGAATGTAACCTCCTACCGGAAGTTTCTCCTGTTCGGAATACGCCTGTGCTTTGTCATATCCATTTAATTTTTCCATTAAAATTCCTCCAATGCTTCAATTACTTTTACAATATCATTTTCAATTTCAAAACTTTCGAAAGCTCCTAGGGGACTCTTGGCCGTGCTATTCTTCGCCTGGGTCTCAAAAAGGTATTTCCCATCCACACACTTTGACAGAAGTACCGTAGTAAACTTACTTTCCAGCACAATCTTGTCCAGCTTCTTCCCGGATGTTTTAATGCGAGTAAACATATAGCCTGCTTCGTCATGGTCTGTCTGGGTATGGGCTGTAAAAATTACTGTCAGATCGTCTCGTAATTCATAGGCATAGCATACTAAATCCCAGACACAAGCGGCTAGATCAACCCATTTGTCATACCCTTTTTCCTTACTCCGACGCATTTCGTCCGCTATCATAAGCCCGTTAAGAGTATCAATAACAACTACTTTTTTATCCTTCCAGTCTGTTTCCAGCTTTTTTAATGCAATAAGCACTTGCTGTACAAAATCTGTCTTGATATAATTCTTGTTTTCTGTGTTATACTGCTGCTTCCATCCCTTCCACGACAGCCCCTTTTTATCACAGTCTATGTACAACGTCGTTTTGGGGTCTAAATTCCGCATACTCGTTGTTTTGCCGGAACCAGATTCCCCTGCAATGCAGATTACTTTTGACACTGATCTTCCTCTCCTTTGTCATATACTACTTTGTCCGCCGTTTCCAAAATCAAAATCGTTGCGATTTCCTTCATGGAAAGAGTTGACTCGTTGTAAATGTCAATAAGCGCATTGTACGCTTCTGCGGAAACTCTAACGACTGCCTAGCATCCCTTTGGCAAACGTTCTCTATTTCTTGCAGGAATATGTATTTCCCACCTGTCGCTCATTTTTGTCCACCTCCATCAACGTTTTTATTGCTTGCGCATAATTTGAAATTGACCGGCTGCGATACTGCTCATAAACTGGATTATCATTAATTTCTGAAAGCTGCTCATCCATCAGATCATACAGCCTGGAAATTCGTTCTGTATTATCCATCAACTCAGCTCCTTTCCTAGTGATCGTATATAATCGCCAATACAGTCTTCGCAGACCGACAGCCCATTGATCTCATACACCATGTCGCCATTGTAAAAGCTGTCCTCCCGGTATATGGGCTGTTCGCAAAGATCACAAAGAATAAAATCCCGGTCCGTCTGTTCGTGCCTTTCCGCATCGAATACTGGATTATTCGTTTTCATCTGATTCTCCAATAATCTTTTTCAATGTTTTTGAAAGAATGCATTCATCTTTATCCGTCATTCTTTTAATGATTTCCAGTTTCTCTTCTGCTTTGATTAATCGAATGAAATCTTCGTAATCTACTTTAATCATTTGACATTTCCCTCTCTTTCTTTTATGATAAAGACAGGTATTTTTACCTGTATTTTTTTATTTAGAGCCTTATGGGGTGCTGCCCTGAGGCTCATTTTTACTTTCCAACCAGATCACTACGATCAAAATCACCAAGGCCATCCCTAGAAAAGTACAGATTGTTTGAGATACCCGGCCAAACTCAAAAAATCCTGAGCAGGTAATCAGGTATGCCAACAGGCCCGTGATCGCCATATCCCTAGCGGGGTCCTTCAATAGCTTTTTCATACTCTTGGTTCCTCTTTTCCAATATTTCTAGCGGTACTTTTAATTCTTCCGCTGCAACATACGGGAAAAATTCGTAAATCCTGCGCTTTTTGCTTGTATTTGCTACTCTGCTGTAAACATTTTTCCCCCTTTTTGTCTGCTCCCGAAATGCCTGAGGGGGAATCTGTAAGATATAAGCCGCCTGCTCTGCACTCCGTATAATTGGTCTCAGATGTTTCACCTCCTATGTAAATATCCATATTAGGTTGGACACGAACAATGCTGCCAAGGTCAAAATCCATGCAATAAACCATCTCCTTGTCTTCCTTTTTTCTTGGCTGATAACCTCTACTGCCCATCCTTCTGCTTCTTTCCATGTCTTGATTTCTTCTTTTTTCATCTTTTCCTCCAATTTTAGAACATTTGTTCTTGCCATTTGCAGGAAAATATGTTAGTATAATCTTGCAAACAGCTAGACAGGTTAGTTGGTTGCGTTGCCTCGGTAGTGGTTCCAGCACTGCCGGGGCTTTTTACTTATCTCTTTTATTTGCGATAAGTGCTATTACGATTAATGTCGTGATTCCTACTACCGCCCCTGCGATAAATCCAAGGGCAAATTCTGGTATGTACATTTCCGCCTCCTTATCTTGCTTTTCTCCTGATTTTTTCCTATACTGTTATCAAAAAGGAGAAAAAACATGAGATTCATACCATCAAATCCACTCGATTCATACCATTCTCAAATTGAAATTGAAAATTTTAAGGAAGAACAGCAGCAAAAGAAAGAATTTATGAATTCCGTAAAAAGAATTGCTGATTCCGCTGAGCAAAAAGCTGATTCTGCTGAGCGATTAGCTAATTCTTCCATGAAAATTGCTGATTCCGCAAAAATCCAATCTGAAATTGCTTCTAAACAATCTCAAAAAGCTGATATTAAAGGTTGGATTTCTGTTGTAATAGCTTTTCTTGCTTTTCTTCTTGAATTGTGTGGACGCTTGGGATTATTTTAAAAATATCCCTGAAAGTACAAATAACAGAGTAATAATTGACATTACCAATCCCACATCTGAAACCGTTATCTTTGGCGGTTTCTTTTCTTTCTTCATATTTCCTCCTTTTCTCACTCTAAGAAATACTCAATGCTTACGCCGAAGTAGTCATCAAGAATTTGATTTTACTGTCCGTCTGGAATCCTCAAATGCCTTGATATCGTCCTCAGAAATCCTGTATTCCTTACCGATTTTGATTGCTGGCAGCTTCTTTTTGCGAATCCAACCCCAGATTGTAATAATCTGAACACCGTATCGCTGTGCTACTTCTTCACAAGTGTACATTTTTGACAAAATATCACCTCTTTCAATTTTTTGTTGTATTTACCACTGTTTGCAGTTATAATGGTGATGTGCCTATTGGCAAAAGAAAGGCTGGTGGATATGTTAACCAAACTTTTGAATTTGCCTGCTCCCTTAATCTAAGGTTGCCATAGTGGAACCAAAGCACTTAAAACTGGTCAAAGGTAATTACTGATACAGCGTTACGCAACTCAGAGAAGGAGTATAAAACGCATGGCTGGCCGCCTAACGGCTTCACTGTATCGTGTATTCCTTTTGTCTTGCCAGCGATTAGGCATATCGCAGAACCATAACTGCAAAAGTGGCAAGGTACTTGATAGAAGCACTTGGCTCTATCGAGTGTGGTGAAAACCTGCAAAGTACATAGGGTAAACAAATTTGGCATAGAGCCGTTCGAGATAGAGCCTCGGACGGTTTCTTTGATTTAAATGCATAATTTAGTTCAATATATACTTGCGTTTACTTCGGTTTAGTGATATACTTTGTTTACCGAACGAAATAATTCACTTTTGCAACATTTCACTTTTAAGTATCATCATACATTGCTTAACCGAACTATGCTTATACTATAACGCATTATTTCGGTTTTGTCAACATGTTTATTTCGTTCTTGCAAATTAATTTGAATGGAGATGAATTCATGTATGAAATTTTCAAACGATTGTGTGAGGAACGTGGAATTACTACTTATCGTTTTTGCAAAGATACCGGAATAAACGCTTCTACAATCAGCACATGGAAAAAACGGAATACTACTTGCAACCTAAAACTCGCTACAACAATCGCAGAATATTTCGGAGTATCTGTAGACTATGTAATGACAGGTCAAGAATCTGATATTCCAGCATTATCCAATGTATTTCCTATCGAACTAAAAAGATTTCCCATGCTCGGAGAAATAGCTTGCGGAAAGCCGAAATATACAAATGAAGATAGGGAGAGTTACATTATGGCCGGAACAAATATTAATGCTGATTTTTGTTTACGTGCCTCTGGTGACAGTATGATTAATGCTAGAATTTTAGACGGAGACATTGTTTTTATCAGAAAACAGGACATGGTAGAAAATGGCGAAATTGCCGCAGTTGTTGTAAATGGTGATGAAGCTACATTGAAAAGAGTATTTTATTATCAGGAACAAGCTCTTTTAATTCTAAGAGCAGAAAATCCAATATATGAAGAAATGCGTTTTGCAGGGGAAGAACTAAACCAAGTGCACATTTTAGGAAAAGCTGTTGCATTTCAAAGCGACGTGAGATAAATATATAAAATAAAAAGGAGATCAATATGGAAAAGAAAAAATGTCCTCATTGTGGAATGCCACTTAATAATGGAATATGTGCCTTATGTGGATATAAAGACGGGGACCAGATTCAAAATAATTTCAGTCATATTCAAAACAACAATTCACATAATGAAGAGAAAGATCAGAAGTATTGTAAGCATTGCGGCCAATTAATAGACAGTGAATGTATTATATGTCCTAAATGTGGAAAACAGGTAGAGAGTTTAAAAAGCGATGATAAAAATATCATTATAAATAACTCTGCTTCTTCTTCTGCATCCGCTGTTTCTACTTCACATGTTAGTATTCCTAGAGTTAAAACATGTAATAAATGGGTTGCTTTCTGTTTATGTCTGTTTTTAGGTTTTTTAGGTGGACACAAGTTCTATGAAGGGAAAATTGGAATGGCAATATTATATATATTTACTTTAGGTCTATTAGGAATCGGAGTAATAATTGATCTAATATCAATATTGACAAAGCCCAATCCATATTATGTATAGCGATTAACCCCGTGAAAATGAAAAAAATAATCAACACGCCCCTACATTCCAACCGTAGGGGCAGCACTTTGACAATATAATATACTTACCCGGGCAGCCGAGGGGCGTGCTGGTTCCCGTTCCGAGTCTTGCGGAAAGGGGAAATACTTATGAGTACATATGAGGAAATGCAAATTTTACTTACATTCTCATTGCTTGTTGTTGCTATTCTAAATTTGAAAAATAAGTAAGCCGCCCTGTATCTTGGTCGGATAGGACGGCTTACTAAGTTCGTTTTAATTCGCCGGAACGGGTAGCTTGCACCTACCTGTCGGCTGTCTTGTTAAGTATATTATATGTCAAAGTAAATTATTTGTCAAACGTAAAAACCGCCCCTGCGCCAACAGGAGCGGCCACATATCCGAAGATATGCTATTACTTTGGTCGGTAATATTGTATCATCTTCGGACAGCCCCCGCAAGCGGAACACTCGTTCGCGCTGGCTGTTATTTTTATACCCAAAAGGAGGATGATTTTATGGCAAAAAGGAAAAAACACCCAAATCTCCCTAATGGTTTTGGCAGTATCCGCAAACTATCTGGAAACCGTAATGTCGCTTACGCAGTACACCCACCTGTAAAAGACTTTGACGAAGATGGGAAACCAGTAACCCCCAAAGCCCTATGCTATGTATCTGATTGGTACGTAGGCTTCTCAGTTCTGATGGCCTATAAGGCCGGAACATATAAACCAGGACTAGAAAAAGAGCTGGAAATCATGCGTGCTATGGATGATGGGGACTTGCATGGATTTACCAAACGAATCCTTGCAGATTACACTATGGCAGTACGTCCAGTCCAAGAAGACAAAGGTGATATAACTTTTTCTCAGCTATATGAAAAATACTATACCTGGAAATATGAAGGGAAAAAGCAATATTCCGATCAATCCAAAAGGTCTACTAGAGCCGCTTATAATAACTGTAGAGCCATCCATAACGAAAAGATAGGAAACATTGCATATGAACAGTTACAACGCATTGTGGACTCTTCTGAGCTTAAACACGCTAGTCTAGAACTGATCGTATCTCTTTTGAAGCAAATGTATAAATATGCCCTAGCTCAAAACCTTGTAGAAAAAAATCCTACAGAGCTGCTGCGCATCAATATTCCAGATGACGATGAACATGGCGTCCCGTTTAGCATCCGGGATATAGAACGACTGTGGAATCATGAAGACAATGATATTGCCCAAGTACTCCTAATTATGTGTTATACAGGGTATCGTATCGGAGAATTGAAAGTTATAAAAACTGATCTAAAAAAATGTTTCTTTTCGGGTGGCTTGAAAACAAGGACAAGTAAAGATCGAATCGTCCCTATCCACTCGGCTATTTACCCGATTGTCAAAAAACGAATAAGGAAATACGGCGAAATAATGCCTTTGTCCGATGTTAAATTCCGAGAACTTATGAAACCCTATATCAAATCAATAGGCATCGGAGAACATACACCTCATGACTGCCGACACACTTTTTCATCTCTCTGCGAAAAATATGAGGTCAAAGAAAATGACCGAAAAAGAATGTTGGGACACAAATTTATGGATGTCACAAATGAAGTATACGGACATAGGGCACTAGAAGATCTCCGAAAAGAAATCGAGAAAATTCCGTGTCTAAAATGCGTCGAAAATGGAACCTTAAAATCAAGTCAAAAAGAACAAATATTCGAAATAATTCAAGACAAGAAAATGGCGTAAAATCAAGGGTTTGCGCCGTTTTCCTTGTAATTAAAAGCTTTTTTTAAAGTATATAGAAATTAATATTTTTTTAACATTAAAGAACGATTTTAAGCCATTTTCAAGCATTTTTGTCTAAAATGCGTCTAAAATAGAAATATAATTTTTAAAAAGTAAAAGTAAGATGATACAATATTTATTTGCCTAAAAAACAATTTCCCCCGGCCGCTCACCGGGGGATTTTTGTCATACTTTTTTAATACTATCCGCCCAAGCATACCCTATGTACTGATCGGCCACACAGACCTTGTACCAGTTGTCCTCATAGCCGTCCCGGCCTAAGACATCCACCAGGTTTCCTTTGGACAATTTCGGATATCCCGTGATCGCAGGAGAGGCTTTCTTGGCTTTCTCATGGACGGCACAGGTCTTTTGTACTTTACCTACAAAACGTTGGAAGCCTGCCTGAGTGTTTTTCTGTTTGAACAATTCTGCCTTTATCTTGGCTAAAGTTTTCGGCCCTGCACAGCTGTCAGCATCTAAACCGCAAGCTTTCTGGAATGCTTTTACAGCTGCCTCGGTATCTGCACCAAAATCTCCATCGGCACCACTCGCACCACAGTCGTAACCTAAATAGATCAGATTGCTTTGCAGTTCTTTTACTTGGCCGCCTTGGTCGCCCACGCACAAAAAGTCCTTTCCTGCCTGCTGCTCTTTCACCGCAGCCTCAATTTTGCTTTTGGTATCTGGTCCATAAAAACCATCCACAGTAAGACCGTACTTCTTTTGCGCTTGTTTTACCGCTGCCTGCGTGTCTTGTCCAAAGCTGCCATCTGCCCCGAATGCGCCAACATCAAAACCCAGAGTAATCAAATTTTGCTGCATAGTTTTTACTGCGGGGCCAGTATCTCCCAGTTGTAAATAATCCCTGACAACGGCCTCGGAAGAATCGGTATAATCAATCCATACATATCCATCAATCCCTGGGTAATTCCGGGTGTAGACTTTGTCGGCCACACAGCCTCCGTTTGCCTCTACGTTATTCAACCCACCTTTTGAGGTGTTGCCCTCATTGGTGTAGATTTGAGTGGATGTAACTTTCGTCACCCTGCCGATGTGGGCTCCGTTACGGAAGATTACCAGTGCTCCAAGCTTTGGCTCGCTATGCCAGGTTCTCTTGGATTTTGCATGGTTTTTGATACTGTTGCAGTTGTAGAAACCGCCTCCCATAATCTCTAAAGCCCTGGACAGACCAAAGATTTTTACGCAAATCCAGAACTGGTACACGGCGCACCACGGCTGCCCCTGGCATCCAGGCTGGCCCCAGGAGTTTACATCTCTGGCATACTTGGTATAATTCCCATACCCAGCATTTCCGGTCTTACTGTCCAGATTACTTTCCGATGCTTTTTCCAGATACCCGGATTCCGCCGCCATCAATTCCGCCGTTTTGCTCCACAAGTCTTCCGCCATGTTTGTTCCCTCCTCGCTTCCATAATAATAGTTCATGTCCACGTTGCCTTGGATTCCTGCAACCCTCCCACTACTGGTATACTGTTGATAGAGGCAAGGGTAATCCGGCCCGCCCGTGTAATCCGCCAGCCACAGCGGATATTTGCTCAATACATCTTGGCGGTACCAGTTTTTATAATAGTCCCCATTAGTGTAAATACCAGTGTTGTAACCTCTTTTCTTGAAGAAATCGCAAAATGTCTGGGTAAACAGATTGCACTCATTGGGGCCGAGATTCACTCCTTTTTTGGCTGCGTTGGAGACGGTGTCATATTCAAAGTCCGCCCATACATAAATAGTTTTAGGCAGCCCCGCCTTTTCGATGTTCGCCAGACAGCTCTCCGCTTCCGCAATTACATCCTGGTTGTTTAAAGCGTAGAGGAAATGGTACACGCCATGGATAGGCACCTGGTTATTTTTACACCCCTCTACGTTTTTGTAAAAGTATTTGTCCGTCGCCTTGCGGTATCCTTCTCGCAAGATCGTAAAATCAATCTGAGGCTTTACAGCAGCCCAATCAATAGACTCCTGCCATTCAGATACGTCAATTCCTGTTATCTTCGCCATAGTTATCCTCCTGTCAGATCAAAAGTTCTTTCTGTTCGATAACTTCATCCGCTTCCAGTTCGCCTTTTAAAATTCCTTCCGCCTGCTCTTTGGTGATCTCTTTCCAAAATCGTTCATCTACTCCCATAGTACCAGGCTCCCAGGTGTTCATGATATCTTTTAAAGCGTTAATCCAGTATTTGGTGTTATGCTCCACGACATCTCCGTAGCTATACCATTCCTGGGCAATTCCGTCCCAGGGTTCCCATGCTGGCACTGTAACCTCACCCGGCTCTGGTTCTGGTGCTCCTTCCAGTTTTTTCACCTTTTCTTCTAGTACCGCTACTCTGCCTTCCAGACGTTTGTAGCGTTCTGCCTCTTCCGGAGCTTCTGTCCCTGGGTTCAGGTAAGATGTAATCATTTGGTGCAGTTCTGTACGCTGTTCGTCCGTCAAATCCCCGTTGACCCAGAGCACATCAATCTTATTTGTGATGTCTGTGACCTTAAAATCTCCTGATATGATAATACTTTTAATCATTTCATACATGTTCGATGTCCTCCATAATTACTTTGTTTAATACTTGTGTGTTTGTGTTTACCAGGGCTTTTTGCAGTTCCTCGAATTTTTTGTCGATGTAAGACTTGGTATCTGCTACATACTCCATTTCTAAGCCTGCCTGCGGGGTGGAATCTGTAGAAACGTTCGTGGTTGGGTAATTAGTGTGGAGGGCGCGATAAGCTTTCAGTTGTTTTTCCAACAAATCAGTTTCTGTCTCAGGTATCCCTTTATATGTAAAGTAGAACACAGCATCTTGAAGTTTTGCGTTGAAAGCATCAAGGTCTCCAACATCCTTTA
>ERZ791654.190-NODE-190-length-44644-cov-2.803270_pt1 | contig 44644 bp, 10 predicted proteins | sample MGYA00509960_ERZ791654 | MGnify/ENA primary metagenome ERZ791654 (study PRJEB30046, sample SAMN00715198) | human gut metagenome | study: EMG produced TPA metagenomics assembly of the A metagenome-wide association study of gut microbiota in type 2... | reverse complement strand
TGCACAAAATGTAATGACAAAGAATAAAAAATCAAAGATAACAATGACTTTACAGAAAAGCAGTGATAAATCCACATATAGCAAAGTGAAAGCATGGAGTCAGGAAAGTACGGGAACAGGAAATAAAACATTGGAAAAAAGAAATGCTATTACTAAGGGATATTATTATAGATTAAGAGTAGTGGTAAGAATATATTCAGGCACTGAGGTGATTGAAAAAATAACAAAATATTCTACAGTTAAATATTATTAAAGAAAGTACGGAAAAATTGGTATATGGGCGTGGGATAAAGAAAGCCAAAAGTCAGTTTAGCTCTAAAAAATAAAATAATTTTCAAAGGAGATACATATATGAGAAAAAATATTAAAATTATAATGGCGATAATGGTAGCAGCAACACTTTTTACAGTTAACAATGCAACTGTAAAAGCTAATATTGACGAAAATAATGCAACGAGTAATGATGCAGCAGTTAAAAAAGTAATTGACAGTATAAAGAGTAATGATTCGTCTGAAATAAATTTATATGATGGAAATGATTTTGAAAGTGTTTCGGAAAAATTGGAAAAATGGAGTGCAGAATCATTATTACCGGCAATAGATATATTAAGTCTTGCTAAACCGGAGAATCATGGAAATGCAGCAGCTGTTGTAGAATATAAAATAACAGGGCTTCCAAGCAACGTTGCAATTCAAAATTTTGTTATAGGTTCAAAATATATTTATGTAACACAACATGATTACAATAATAGAAACAATACATTACTGTCAAGATGTACAATAACAGGAATAAGAGATAGTGAGGATAATTCTATTATTGCAGAATGTAAAAATGGTGATTATATGACATTGAAAGATTTCGGACATGGAGAAAGTCTTGCAATGTCAACATATAATAACAGTACATATTTTTATGTGGGAGCAGCAGTTAATAAAACCAAAAATACTGATGAACGTTGGTCAAAACAAATAGCAAGAATAAAATATGTATCTAAGACAACGCTAAACAATAGCGATGCCAGCAAAATTAGATATTTGAATTATGCAAATACTAATTAAATTTTTAACAGCTATTTTAAATTTTATATATTTTTTTATAAACCTTTTTTTAGGGTTCACTTAATAAACCTTAAATTACGGCTTTTTTTACCCCAATTTAGGTTGAATTTATATATTTTTTCACGTTTCTAGTATAATTTTTAATATTATGTTATTTACAATCCCCTAATAGTTCTATCCGTGTGCAAAGATTAAACTATTAGGAAGATTGTATGCACACTAATAACATATATCTTTTAAAACTTTATTTAATAATTATAATTACTTTAGACATCAATTTTATTTAATAATTATAATTATTTTATGACCTCAATTCTATTTATTACTGAATTATCTAAATTAATCTCGAAAGGCTTATCTGCGTAGTGAATTTTGTATTTAAATACTCTATTTTTGTAATTTATTTCAATAATCTTGCCATCCAATTTTTTACTTATTGAATCATTAAATACTACCTTTACCTTATTATCATAAGTATCCTTATCTAGGTATTGATCAATATCTAATTTTAGATTATTCTTACTTACCTTATCTAATCCTCCAAGTACAAATTCGCCATCTTCTTCTATCAATATTCTAACATTTCGTTTGAATACAATTATTAAAATTAGTATTCCAAGGGCAATTGCTGCTATAATAGCTGCTATTGACTTTTTATTTATACCTTTATTTCTTTCAATATCTTTATCTTCTTGTTTTTTATCATCTTTCGTATTATTCTTTGGTACTTCTTTATTATCTTCTTCTTTTGTATTTTCTTTAGGCTTTGTATTTTGATTTTCTTGTACATTATCATTTGTTATTTGATTATCTTTTGTTTCTTCTTGATTTGGTATATTAGCTTCCTCATTATTGTTATTATTTGTTTTATTATGATGTCTATTTATATTTGTATTATCTTTTGTATTACTATCCTTTGTACTATTTTTCTTTGGTAATACATTAACTATAAAGTTTGTTGTAAATCCACCATAACTTACTTTAATAACTTGTGTTCCAGCATTTTTAGGATTATATTCTGAAATCATATTGCTTGTTACAGGTATTACTGTAATTCCACTTGATTTAACAACTGTAATTGTTGCTCCAGATACATCTAAATTTGCTCCAAAATCGTAATTTGTTTTGTTAGGTTGGGTATTCATTGAAATACCTTTTATTAAGTCTTTAACACTAATTGTGAAACTATTTGACTTACCATCATATGTAACTGTAATCTTTTGTGAACCTACTTTAGTATTATCAAATCCTGATATCATAGAAGCTGTCATATTAGTACTTTCTTTAATTGCTCCACTTGCCATTTTAGTAGTAACTTTACCACCAGTTAAGTCTAGGCTCTCTCCATATTCGTAATTTCTCTTAGTAGGAGGTGTTATAAATAAACTATTTAATTCATAATCCTCTACTGTAACGGGGAATGTTTGAGATAATCCGTCATATGTTACTGTTAAAGTTTGAGTTCCTAGCTTATTAGAATTGTATCCTGTTACCATGCTTGATGTCATACTAATAATTTCAGTTTCTCCACTTTCTTTAGTAATTTCTATTGTTCCACCTGTTAGATCTAATTTTTGTCCATATAAGTATTTTACTTTATTTGGTAATGTTTTTATAACCATACTATTTGTTAAATCTTGAACTGTTATCCCAAATGTTTTTGTGTATCCTTGATATGAAACTGTTAGGGTTTTAGCCCCTATACTTGTACTATCAAATCCTGTAATCATAGCACTTGTCATTGCAACTGGGGATGTTGCAGTTCCACTTGCCATTACAGCCCTTACTGTACCTCCATTTAAATCAATTGTTTCATTTAACTTGTACACAAGCTTTGTTGGTTCAACAATTTCAATATCTTTTACATAGTCTTTTACATTGACCTTATATTGTACTGTTTTACCCTTATATGTAATTATTAATATCTGCTCTCCTAATTGGTTTGAATTAAATCCAGTTACCATACTAGGAGTTACAGTTACATACTGTTTATTTCCACTAGAACTTGTTACTTCAAGTTGTAATCCTGCTACATCTAGTGATTCTCCATATTTATATTCAGTCTTTGGAGTACCAATTAATGTTACTGATTGAACATTATCTTCAACTGTTACTCCAAATTGTTTAGTAATTCCTTCATAAATTACATTTATAGTCTGACTTCCAGCTTTTGTTTTATCATATCCACTTATGCTTACACTACTATCTGAAAGCGCTACATCTATTTTTGTTCCACTAGCCATTACTTTTTCAATCTTACCACCTGTTAAATCAAGCTCTTCACCGCATTCGTATACTAATTTTGTAGGCGGTGTTAATATAATACCTGTTACATAGTCTTCGACTGTAATTTCATATTCTAGTGTTTTTCCACCATATGATATTTGTAATTTTCTTGTTCCTAATTTAGTAGAATCAAATTCACTTCCATCTAGCTCTTTTATCATATCGTTTGTAATATTTATAGTTTGTACTCCGCTATCTTTTACTACTTCAATTTGTCCACCTGTTACATTTAATGGTTCACCATATTTGTAATTTGTTGGTGGCATAGTTTTAAGTGATATTGATTGTACATTATCAGTTACATTTACTAAATAATCTGTTGTTTTTGTTATTCCGTTTTCTGTATAATCTACAGTTAATTTTAAATCTTTCGATTCTTGTGTATTATCAAATCCTGAAACTGTTACTTTAGGTGAACTCATTGTAACTATTTCTGTTCCTACAGCTCTTGTTACAAGTAGCTCTCCTGTTGTAATATCTAATGTTTCATTAACCTTATACTCTGTTTGTGGTAGAGTTTTTATAGTTATTGATTTGACATCATTTATTATTGTTATTGGATAGTCTATACTTTTTGTAACTCCGCCTTCTGAATATTCAATTGTCAATTTTTTATTTACTTTTTGTGTATCATCATCATAGCTTGTTGGGCTCATATCTACTGCACCAGAGCCTTCTTTGATCATACTTGATGTCATTGTTACATTATTAGTAGTTCCACTTGCATAATGAACTGTAATTGTTCCATCTAAAGCAAGAGCTTCACCATGATTATATACATTTTTACTTGGTGCAACTATGTCAATACTTGTCACATTATCAATAACATCATATGTGTATGTAGTTGTCTTTAAATTACCAAATTCATCTGTATATGTTATAGTAGCAGTTTTTCCTGTTCCAGCTACTGTTGTATCTAAACCTGAAACCATTGAATCGTCAATATTTATTGATTCTGTATTTCCTGCTTTTCTTGTTACTTTAATTGTTCCACCAACACCTGTTGTTGCTTCATTTAACTTATAGCTTTGTTTTGGTGTGTTTTCAATTGTTATTGAATCTATTGGGTTTTGTAATGTTATGTCATAATTCGTTGTTTTACCTCTATATGTAACCAATAAATTTTTTACTAAATTATTATTTGTGTATTTAGAATATTTTGGTTCCATATCTACTTCAGAGCCATCGCTTTCAGTAACAACTGCTTGATTTAAATTAATAACCTCACTGTTACCAGATTTATAAACTATTTTAAGCTCTCCAGCACTTTCATCAAATGTATCTCCATGATTAAATATTGTTTTTGGATTTTTAGAAATTGATATACTTGCAGCTTCATCTTTTATATAAACATCAAATGAAGTATCAAAAATTTTACCATTACTTGTATATGAAACTTTTATTGTTTTAGTTGCAGTTTTACTTACAAAACTACTTGCTGATGGCGACATATTTATAGTACTTCCATCTTGCTCTGTTAAAGTAACTCCTGAGGCTTCCATTGAAATGTTTGACTGTGCACCACTAATATAATTTATGTTAATTTGTCCCCCAGTCGCTGAAAAAGCTTCTCCATATTTATATGTAACTTTTGATGGTTTATATAAAACCGATATATCTTTTATTACATCATTTATAGTAATTACTTGAGTGGCTGTTGCTGGTAATTTATCAAATACATTTGAACTACTATCTAATTTAATTGTCAATGTTTCATTATATTTATGATTTACATTAAATAACGATCCTGCTGGTTTTTGTACATATCCTGTTACCATTCCAGCAGTAATTGTTTTAGGTGAACTTGAACTGCCATCTGCATATACTTCAACATATTTTCCATTTGATATAACATCATCAAGTGATGTGTCATAATCAAATTCTGTTTTAGTAAATGCTGTTGTAATTCCTGTTATATAATTTACTAATTGTATATCAACAGTATTTGTTGAATTTATAGTTCCATATTTTACTGGCAATGATTGTTTTGCAAGTTTTGTTGGATTATATCCACTTGTATCTATTGCAAGAGAACTTGCGCCTACAGTAAACGAGCCACCTCCGCTTGTTGTAATTGTTGCAACAAGACCACTGTAATTTAATGCACCTGCAGAAGTTCCATATTTATTTTGTGCTGTTGGTTGAGTCGTTATTGAAACTCCTGATACTGTATCATTTACAACTATATTTAAATCTGCAGTTTTTCCTTCATATGTCAATGTAATTTTTTGATTTCCGGCAGTTAAGCCATTACCTCCAGCTATCACCCATCTATCTGATACTGGTATTGAACTTATACTTGCTGTTGTCGAACTTGCAGTAACTTTTGAATCATCAGCTGAAATTGGTGTAAGAGTTTTTCCACTTTTAGTTACTGGTGTAATTTCTCCTCCAGCTAAACTAATTGTATCACCATCATCATATGTAACATTTGTTGGTTGTTTTGTTATCGAAATGCTAGATACTGGATCAGTTACAGTTAATGTCATATCTGTTGTTAAAGACTTATATGTAAATGTTACTTTCTTATTATCTACATCCGCTTTTGTCTTATCAACTGTAATTTCTCCTGTTGCAATTTCACTTGCTATATTTAATGTATCTTCTAATGTATTTCCTGATGAATCCTTATATGTTGCTGTAAGTTGTCCTCCAGAAAAATCTATTGTATCACCATGTTCATAGTTCATTTTTGTTAAATTAGTTTTCTTCGAAATACTATCTAATACATAATAATCAAAATCTATTGTTTCACCATCATATGTTAATGTTGTCTTCTTTGTTGTATTATTTGCTGTTGTTGAATCAAGAGTCATTTTTCCAGATGTTATTGCATCTGATACTGTTACATCTTCTGAACTTCCATCATCATATGATACTGTTAATATTGCCCCTGTAAAATCTAATGTTTCTGTATTGTAATATTTATTTTTTGTTGGCTGAGATTTAAATGAAATATTATTTATTTTCTTTGCACCAGCTGAAAAGCCTTTAAATAATAAATAATCTTTACCATTCACATAATATGCTCCACCATCATATGCAAGCATAATATCATCTGGATCTCCAATTGAAAAAACATCTGTTGTAATATCTTCCATTGTTTTTCCATCTGCCAATTTAAATGTTAATGTTGCAATTACAGTTTCATCTGCCATTGTTTTTGTAGTAGCTCCATCTATTCTGAATGTACAACTGCTTGTATCTATTCCTGTAGCTGGAGATGTATCAAAATATATTCCATCTGAAGCCCAATCTTCCATGTCTGTTGGCTCTTGTAACTCCCAAATAGGTCTTTTATTTGTTCCTATATTAACTTCTACTATTGGAGATAAAATACTTTTATCATATTTTAATTTTATATTTCCCGCATTTAATCCAGTTACAGTTGTCCCATTTTTTATGATAATATCCATTGTAACTATTCTTGTTCCAGAATATGTTTCTATGGTATCAGTATCTGGATCAAAATCATAATAATAATATGTTGTATCATTATCCCAATGGTCATAATCTTTAGATGTATCTATTGGATGAATGTCAATTTCAAAATAGGGTTTATTTTCTTTTATTGGAGAAGCTGCATGAACTTCACTTAACAAAATCCCATATGGTGAAAATGATTCTATTAAAATTATTAAAGATATTATTAATGCTATTATTTGCTTCCTCGTAAAGAACCTTTTTAAATTTGTATATTTCATTCTATTTTTCTCCTTCCATACTATTCTATAATCCTATTAACTTCATAATTTGCTTTGAGTGCTGAAAGATCTAATAATTGAATCCTACCGTCATTATTAAAATCCATCTTTTTATCATAATTCGCTGAAGTTGTATCTGTTTGGTATGCACTATATAACATAGATAAATCTAAAAGTTGTATAACACCATCTTTATTAACATCACCTGCATATAGCTCTTTTTCTCCTATATCCAATACATCTCCAGTATTTATTGTTCTTGAAATAAAAATATGATCTAAGTAACCTTCTCGATCTAACAAAATATCATAAGTCCCCGGAGTAACATATATTTCAAATGTTCCATCATCATTTGTATCACTATCTAAAGATGTTATTGTTTCTAATTGTTGATGTATTGAATCCCTTTTTCCAGATTTAACAGTAGACCAATCTATTACATTTTTTACCTCATCTGATTTGTATAACCTTACTGTTGCTTTATATATTTTTTTACTTTCCATCGGTTTTAAAAATATACTCCCCCTAATAACTCCATATGGCCTTTTTACCACCAGAGTATATTCTTTTTCTGTTTTACCATCTTCTGCTGTAACAGTTATTGTTAAATTTGTATCACCTTTTCCAAGTTCATTTAATTTAACAGTAGTTGATACATTATTTTGAATATCAAGCTCTTCATATTCAACTGTTACTCCATCAGATTCATAAACCAAATTTCCATTTTCATCTCTTTTAGGTTTCTTAAGTTTCATTGAAGATTTTGTATCACTAAGTATTGATTTTAAGTTTAATTCATCAATATTTTCCAATAACTCCAATTCATAATTTAAAGTATCTTTATCAAATTTTGGGTTTAACTCATACTCCTTATATGTAGAATTATCTGGATTTTCTTCATCTGCTGTTCCTGAACTTACAATCAAGTTATCTAAGTTTGCGTTTTTTGATGCTGTTGCATCCACAAATCTAAATGCCGATTTATTTTCAATTGAATCTTTAACATTCAAATTTATTTTTATACCAGTTGTTGGTACCAATTCATCTTCTTTAAGTGAAAATCCTGAAATATCGAAATCATCTGATATCATACTAAAGCTTACCTTTGCTAAAAGAACACCCCCAGTTGTTGTTATTATTTTCTTGCCTGCTCCATCATCCTTAATATGCTCTGAATCGGTTACCGGAGGATTAAATGTAATTGCCCAATCAACTATACCTTGGTTTTCATCTTCTAATGAAGCACACTCAAGTACTGATGAAAATTCATTTTCAAACTTAAAGTATTGAGTTACATCATCAGTAATTTCATTTGTTTGTATGTTTGAAAATTTTAATTTTGTATTATCAAAACTAAATCGTACCTCAAATCCGTTTAAAATCTATTTCATGTCCCCATAATTCCATAATAACTTGTTTATTTTTACCTTCAACCTCAGTTATATTTGTTGCTTTAAGCTCTAAATATTGATCATCTGTTGGTTCAATTGTTGAGGCTTCAACCACAATTGCCATATTTATAAACATCATCACAAGAATAAGTATTACAGCTGTTAGTTTTTTTAATAAATTTTCCATATGTAGTTGAAACCTCCTTTCTTATATTTTTAATTTATATAGATTATAGAGTATTTAATATAAGAGTCAATTTTACATTTTTCACCATATTTTTTATTTTTTCTTAGGGAAATCTGTCTTAAAAGGTATAAATAAAATATATTTCATTTGTGTTAAATTGTTATTATAATTTGGTTACAAAATCCACAATTTTACAAACAAAAACTTTTATCAATTTTCCCTAAGAGTTTCGCCAATTTAAGAGCAAAAAAAATAGAAGAAGACTTTTTAGCTCTTCTTCTATTTTTATTAACTTATAATCTTAAAATTATTTTATCTTTTGTATTTCTCATATTCATCATTTGTTTATCTCAAGATATTTTCTTTTGAAAACTTGATTTTTATTTTAGCAATTATTTTATCAAAACCTTTATTTCCTTAGGATATCTCCTACATCATATTGGCGTTTAATATTTTTTCGTAATGCTATTACACATCCACTTAATAATGCTAATACTATAGTAATTAATGCAATGTATTTCAAATCTTCTGATCCTGTTTTTACTGTTAACATTACTGGTGCATCATCTATATCATCTTCACCTGGAACATTGTTGTCTGGTGTTGAATCTATATCTGGTGTTCCATAATCATTATAATCTTTACTAATTTCTGCTGTATTTATTTTTACACCCATATTAGTTTTTGAGTTAATCCATTTAAGAATTACTATTACTTCTGCTGATTCTCCTGGTTGTAATAATTTATCCTTTAATTCATCTGTTACTATAGTTCTATCATCAAGCATTGTCCAATTTGTATTATCTGATAATTCAAATTCTAAGCCTTCTGGTATTCTATCCTTAATTTCTTTTGCATATCCAGCTACTTCTCCTTCATTAGTAATTCTAATATGATATCTGAATTTAACTACTACTGAATCTATTTTGCTCTTTCTTAAATCAACTTTTACTACTTCTTCAGGATCATCCTCTGCGTGATGTCCAGTTTCAATTACTCTTGTTTGTCCATTTTCTGTTACATATGCTTCTGTTACCCATTTACGTAGGGCTAAATCAAAGTACAATACTCTAACTTTTTCAATATCTTCATCATCTTCACCTTTCCATACATTTGGTGTTGAATCACGATCTTCTCTATGAATTCCTTTTTTATCAGTTTGTTCACTTATCTGAGCATAATTTATTAAAATTCTGTCTGATGTTGTAGGCTCTGTTACTTTAAATGCTATTTTTACATCTTTGTATTCTGGTGTAGTCATTGTTTCTTTATCAAAAGCCTTCATTAAGTTTTGTCTATCTTTTGTTTCATTTTCCTTTGATAAATAATTTGTAACTACATATTTTGCTTTTGATACATCTGTAACTTCATTATCATTTTCATCTACTAATTTCCACTCATACTCTTGATTAATTTCATTGTCTGGTAAATATTCCAAACCTTCAGGTATATCATCTTTTATTCCTGTTGCATATCCATCCTTACTACCTTCGTTGTAAACTCTTATTGTGTATGTAACTATATCATTTGTATGTACTAATACTGGATCTTTTGGATGAGTATATGTTGCTGTTGTTCCTGTTTCATTAATTAATGCTGTAGCATCAACTTGTGGAATTCTACTTGTTACTTCTTCTTTATTTACTCCTGTAATAAACTTACGTAATGCTAAATCCATGTATGTTACTTTAATGTATTCTACATCTTCATCATCTTCACCTTTCCATTCATTTGGTGTTGAATCTCTATCTGTTACTGGTTTGCCACTTTCATCTGTATCATCAGATATTTGCGCTTGATTTTCGATTATTTTTGGATAATCTTGTTTACATATTACTCTGAATTCTACTTGTACATATTTTGTATCTAATTTTGTTCCGTTAAAGGCATTTAATAAGTTATCATCACCATTTTCTTTTGACAAATAATCACTTACAATATATTTCGCCTTTGTTACATCATCTGTTTCTTCATCATTTTCATCTACTAATTTCCATCTGAATTCTTTATTTACTTCACTATCTTTTACAAATTCCAATCCTTCAGGTATATCATCTTTAATCAATGATGCATATCCTGATACAGTTCCTTCATTATAAACAGATATTGTATATCTAACTATATCATCTACAGAAACTTCCACTGGCTCTTTTGTATGTACATATGTTGCTGTTGTGCTAGAACCATCCTTCAACGCACTAACATTTACTATTGGTTCTCTTGCATATTTAACATCATCAATATTCGAATTTTCATCATCAGAATCAGCTGTTTCATTATCGTTTTTATCTTCTGTATTTTGATTTTCTCTTAACATTTCCTCACCATTTACAGCTGTGATATATTTTCTTAAAGCTAAGTCAAATTCTTCAACTATTACTTTCTCAAAATCATCATCATCTTCTTGTCCTGGTACATAAGATTTTGATAACTCATCATCTTTATACTTAGACATTCCCTCAGCTGTATCTGGAACTTTAACATTATTTGTTACAGAGTCTCTATCTACAGTTTCACTAGTTCTGTTTTCTGCTTTGCTTAAGCTTATTTCTGCTATATTAGTTAATACTGTTTTTACTTTAGCATCGTCAGAAACTCTACATTTAATTTGAATTTCTTTATAATCTAATACTCCAGTTACTTTATCTCTTGCTTTTATTAAATTGTCAACTCCATTACTTATACCATACTCTTTTGATAAATTTGTAGTTCTAACAGTTCTGTTTGTTAAATCATTTTCATCTAAATACCATCCGTTATTACGATTAAATTCATCATCTACAAATTCCAACCATTCTGGTAAGTGATCTGTTACTTCTTGAGCATATCCATCAATTTCCCCTTCATTATATACTCTTAAAGTATATATAACATCTTGTCCCTTATATACTCTTACAGGATTTTTATCATGATTATATATTGCTGTCGTTGATCTATCTGCTAATAAATCATCTGTTACTACATTTGGTACTCTATTTTTTGTTTCATCTTCTGTTATTTTTGAATCTTCTTTATCTGGGTACTCTACGGACGTAATTGATTTTCTTAATGATAAATCAAAGTATTCATTCTTAGCTGTTATTTCAATTTTATTTTCATCATAATTCATTGTAACTAATCCGCGATTTCCATCTTCAATCAATTCAACAGACTCTACAATATATTTTTCATCATCATTTTCTCCTGTTGTATTTGTTGTTATCTTTAGTTTTATTGGTTTGTCTAATAACATGTATCCCTTTGGTGCTGTTTTTTCAGTTAATATAATTGTATAAACTTCTTGTCTATCTCTTCTAGATTCTTCAATTCTAATGTCTTTAATCTCTAATTCTCCATCTTTTACAACAACATTATTTGCTGGTAAAATTTGTTCCATAGAATTTACATCATTTGTAGATTTATATAATTTATGCTCTTTGCCATCTTTTTCAACAGTTATATCAAATACTGCACCATCTAAGTTCTTTCCTGTATAGCTATCAACTTTGTTTAATACTAAGCTGTATTTACCTTTAATTCTTTCGTTTGTAATTCCTGTTTCAATTCCAGTTTCGAAACTTAATCCAGATACATATGTTTTTCCAACTGTCGTTTCAGCACTTTTAATAATATATTTTCCATCTTCAATAGCAAATGTTACTTTAATTACAATATCTACTCTATGAGATTTATATAACCAATCAAATATTCCATCAGTTGATTCCTCATGTAGAATAAAGTTATATGTACCTGCTTTTTCAATTAATAAATTGTCTAAAGAAATTACACCATCAACTCCATCTACATTTTTTGTTTCAAGAGCATCTGTATTTATCTCTTTAAATGTGTTAGCATCTTTTAATGTTGCCCTAGTAGATGAACTTGTATCTACAACCTTCAATTTAAATTTAACACCATTCATAGCTTCATTAGTATCTTTGTCTTTTTTAACTAAAGAGAATTTATATTTCTGTGGGTTTTTAACTTTTATATCCAATTGTGATATTCCATTATTTTTAGATGTACCAACACTTACACATTTTTGAATTTCATCAGTTAATGAAATTTCTTCTTGGCTTTGAATATCATATACATAATATGCATTCGAATTTACTTGACCATCTTTTGTTACTATATTTATGGTTCCATCTCCGTTTACTTTTACATATACGTGAATTTCTTTACCTTCTAATATATTTACAAATTCGTCTCCAGGTGTTGAGTTTTCTCTAATTATGTATTTATATATACCTGCTCTAACAGCCTCTTCTGTAAATCCTATATTTCCGTTATCATCAGTATTATCAGTATATTCAGTTCCATATCTAGTACTTATTATTGTAAAGTTTGCTCCAGATAAATAATCATTATCACCTGTACCATATACCTTTTTATTTAATAAGACTTTATAATCAACCGGATTTACAACAGTAACCTGAATTGTGTATATACTATTGCTTTTTACAACATTTACACTAAACAATCCATAATATTTACCGCCTCCAGTTCCGTAAATTGTATCTGAATCTTTTGGATCATCAATACTACCTTCACGTAATTCAAAATATGAATCTCGTTTTTCAAAATTACTATCTGTTATAGTAATTGTTCCATCACCATTTAATTTAAAGTAAATTTTAATATACATTCCTTCTAATACATTATTATATTGAACACCTGGTGTACTATTTTCAGTAAAGTAGTAAATATAATTTCCAGCAGTCATAGATCTTTCATTAATTTCTGTTCCATTGCCAACAGTTCCATTAAATACTTTTTCAATTTTATTTTCTGTAACTTTTTGTCTCTTAGCTGTAAAGTTTGCATTATCCAATGAATTTCCATCTGAATCCTTTTTAATTATATCCACATTGTATTGTACTGGGTTCTCTACCGTTATTCTCAATGTATATCTTATATTACCCATAGGATCTGGAACATCAACTTTTACAAATCCACTATTCTCTACTTTTTGACCATCTCTTGTATTGATGTTTCCTTTGTAAGTTTCAAAATATCCTTCTGTATCTTGGAATTTACTATTTGTAAGATGTAACTTTCCATCTCCATCAAGTTTTACATATACTTTAATATACTCTCCAGATAATATATTTTCATATTGTGTACCTGGTGATTTTGTTTCAGCAATATAATAAATGTATTTTCCAGCTCTCATAGGAGATTCTGTAATAGAATGAGGCTCTTCATTATTTAATACCATTGTTATATTACCATCTTCATCTTCTCTATAAGCTGTAAATTTACTACCCTTTATTGAGTTTTTAGCAGCATCATGTTTTGTTATATCAAAGTTATATACTGTTGGATTTTCAATTGTTACTTTAACAATATTAACATCATCCGCATCTTTTTCTACATTTACATCTTTAACATAACTATATATATCATCACTTCTATCTATAAGTTTAGCAGATGATACATCATCAACAGAACCTTCATATATTTCAAAATATCCCGGTTTAATATTAGATTCTCCGTCTATTATTTGAACAGTTCCATTAGCTTTCACTCTAACAGAAACTTTTATAAATTTGCCTCCTATGTTATTTACATATTTATAATAGTTTCCAGAAAAAGCTTCTATAATATAATAATCATAATCACCTTCTGATAAATTTAACTCATTAAGTTCAATATCATCATTAGATACAGTTTCTGGACCAAATACACATTCATCTCCTCTAAATACAACGAACGCTGAACCAGTTATATCACCTTGCTCTGTATCTTTTTTAATAAGATCCAATTTAATATTTGTTGGGTTTTCAACAGAAATATATATTTCCTGTTGATCTGAATTTGAGCCTACTCTGATGTCCTCCATAATTAATTTTCCCTGAGTTGTATCAGAAATATCATTATCTTGTAAATCATAAATATAATATTCTTTTACACCTGCTTTAAATGATTTTCCATTTTTATCAACTAATTCTATATCACCATTTGGATTTACTTTTACCCATAAAACGATTTTACATTTTTCCATTATATTTGTGTACTTTTTAGATGCTGATTTAATTTCTCTAACCTCATATTTGTAGATACCTGGATCAACAATATCGTTTTCGACTCTTATAAATCCATTGTCTTTAGTTACATCTGTAAATTCCTTATTAGATATTCCATCATAAATAGTAAATTCAGCTCCATCAATTCCACTACCATCAGTTTGATCTTTTTCAATTTCTAATGCTAATTTTACTGGGTTTTTAATTTCAACCTTTAAAACATTTAGTTTCGATGTTTTATCTATTTTAACATCAATATATTTAGTAAATAAATCTAGCTTTTCTTTATCAGTAACTGCAGTTCCATCTGAATTATACATTGTAAATTTCTTATTTTCATCTTTAAATGTCAAATTTCCATCTGCTGACAAGTGAACCGTTACTTGAATATAACTATTTTCTAATATATTTACATATTTATCATTAGCAGTTTTTGTTTCTTTAATCTTAAATGTATAATCTCCAGATTTTAAGTTAGATTCTTTAAAACTATATATACCTTTTTCATTCGTTGTTCCTTCTCTATTTCCTTGTGAATCTTCTACTCTAAACTCTACGCCTTCAATTGCTTTTCCATTTGTTCCTGCTTGTTTTTTAGTTAATTCAAATTTCATACTTGTAGGGTTTTCAAGTTGGATACCCACTGTTTTTATTCCCTCTTCATCAGTTGTCGTAGTTAATTGTTTAACACCGAATAATGAAAGTGGTACATTAGATACTGAATTATCAGGGTTTGTTATTTGTCCTACTGCATTCTGTATTTCAACATTTCCATCACTATCTACTTTTACTAATACGAAAATTCTATTATTTCCTAATCTATTTACATATGGTGTTTCAGCTGATGTACCTTCTCCAACGGTATTAATTTCAGTAATATAGTATGATACTAATTGACCTTCACTAACTCCTTCTTCTTCAATAAATTCTATACTAGATTTTCCATCTATATAATGATTACCTGATAAACTACTATTTATCTTAATTTGTGCACCTTCAAGTGGATTTCCATCTGCATCAACCTTATTAACTTTGAATTTATATTTCATAGGATTTTTAATTGTTATATCAATCAACATACTTCCATCTGAATCTTTGCTTACATCATACCAATAATATTCACTACTTAATTTACCTTGCGTTCCATTTTCTTGATTAATAACAAAACTTGCACCTAAACTTATTTGAGCCTTCTCATTTATTACAAATCTTAAATATAATATTTTATTCTTTAATACATTTATATGTCCAGATGTTGTATTAGATTCTGTCACTTCAAATCCAAAATCGTTTGATTTATTACCTGAAAGTAAAGATATTTCTTCTTCCAAATAATCAGATACCGAATTTCCATCTTTTATTTCTGTAGTTTTTGAAGTTTGTGAACTTTTTAATGTCAAAGTTGCACCAGATAAATCTTCGTTATTTGCTCCAACTTTACGCAATCTTACTTTAACTTTTATAGGATCTTTAATTGTTACATTTATTGTCCAAACTTCATCTATTTTTTCAGTAACTACATCAACATATTTTTTATATTCAGAATTTGAATCTCCATCAATATCCCACTTGGTTACTGTTAAAGCTTTATCTTCCCATTTTGTTGTTACATTTATAACTTTATCTTTTAATATATTTACATATGGAGAACTTACACTTAATTCTTTTATTTGCCAATTATGTTCTTCACCATTTTTTAAATATATCATAGCAGATCCTGCAGTAGATTCATTTCTAGCATACACAGCTCTTACTGATTCATCACTAATATTCTTAGCTTCCAATACTGCCTTTACAGGATTTCCATTCAAATCTGTTTTATTTAATTGTATTCTATATCCAACTGGGTTCACAATTGCTATTGAAACACTTTGTACTTTTTCAGTTATATCTTCTAATTTAAAAGATATCATACTTAATACTTCATCTAACGAATATTTTGAAGTTCCCAATTTTACTATCTCATAATATGAATTTCCATCAGATTGATCCAAATGAGTTGGATTTATTTCTTTAATTTTTGCATTTGCATCTGTTTTTAAATGTAATTTAATATTATATCCGCTTAAAACATTTATATATCCTCTTTTAGTAGCAAGTTCGCGAACTGTATAAATATATTCAGTGTTTGCTTTTATTGATGTATAGCCTTCATTCCAAGCACCTTCTGGAATAAGTCCAAAATATAGCATAGATGAATTACTATTTGCTTCTTGTTTATCTATTCTAAGTTTTACACCACTAATAACATTTCCATCATTATCTGTAATGCATCCTCTTATTCTATTACCATTGTTGTCATTTTTTACGACATTAAAGGACATTTCTCTTGTAGGATTTGGTACAGTTACAACTATATTTCCGCAGATGAAATCTACATCTAATCCTTCTAGTTTATTTGTTCCACCTGCTCCAGTCATCTCAATAGCTATAGATAAATTATCTTTTGTAATTTGTGATGGTGCTGTAATTCCTTCTGCATTTACTGTAAGCACAATTCTAGAATTTTCTAATTTTGTTACACCTTCTGGTGCACTGTCTTCAACAAAATAGAAATTATTTTTATGACCTAATATATTTATATTATCAATTGTAAATGTTCCAGATTTATCTGTAGTATATGTTCCCATTCCTATATATTGACTATCGTTTCCAGTTCCACTTACTGAAAATGTAACACCTTCAATTCCATCTCCAGAATTTCCACTTGTTTTTAATAATTTCAATCCTAATTTATCTTTTGGATTTAATATATAAATTTTCAAGTTATTGTCTTCAACTTCTAATTTAATATATTTCATTAACCATTTTTCGTGAGCAGAAGAACTACAATTAGATATCTTTATTTTTGTATTTCCTTCATTAATAGTTCCATCACTATTCAAATTAACTGTTAATGTAATTATTTTATCTTTAAACAAGTTTTGAAATCCATCACTTGCCTCTGTTTCTTCAATTGTATATTTATATTCAGTTAATTTAGCATCACTATTTACTATTGCATAATCATCTAATTCTTCATTATCTTTTAATGTGACTTCTGTAGGTGATACTTGTTTTATTGTAAATTTTGCACTTATACCTCTTAAAGTCTCCCAATTATCAGGAATATCATCTGTTTCTAATCGTTTTTTCAATAGTTGTATAACATATGCTTTATCATTTGCCCAATTAATTTTATAGTTATTTCCACTTAATGAATCCAAAGATACTCTGTCTGCGTAATCAATATTTTCTGAATATGCAGAATATCCACTACTATCTCTCAATTTAACCGCTGCAATTGATGCCTCTGTTGTCTTATCTTCTTTTACATATATTCTAACAATTGCTTTTTCTATTTTTTTGTTATGGAATTTTAACTCTCCTGTTTCAGTAATTTCATATATATAAGTTGTATCAACAACTGCATCATCTAAATTATCAATAGCAGAATCCTCAGAATCTGATGAAGTAAATCCATTTAAGTCCTTACCATGATTATTTAAAAGTTTTATTAATGTTGATACTTCAGTTACATTTCCAGTAGACTCTGCTTTTCTTACAGTAAATGTTGCGCCTGCTAGTTTATCACTTTTATTTCCATATGAATGTTTATTAAGTGACAATCCTATTGATGTTGTACTTGAAATATTTGGTAAGTTTATTATTACATCTTTATTATTAATTTCTACAACATCACTTTTACCTGTTTCTGCAAAATATTTTGCTAATATTTCATCTTTTTCAGGAACAGCATTAACCCACCTTAAGCTACCATATTTTGAAACACTACCATTAGAGCCTACTCTTATTTTAACTTCTAAATATCCTTGCGTATTTTCATCATGTATAAATAAATTCTCATATCCACTTACTGATTCATCTTCATAAATCTTAAATGTAAATATTTCATTTTGATTTATCTTATCTGTTGTAATTTGACTTGTATTTGGTTCAACATTTGTAATTTTTTCTTCTTTATGATATGTTGTTGCCTCCCTTACAATTGTAAATTTACTACCATTTAACTCACTACCATCTAATTTAACTTTCTTAACTTTAAAATTAAATTCTTCGTCTTTTTGGTTATCAATTGTAATTGTAACTGTATTATCAGTTGCACTTACAGTAGCAGTATTAGCAATTTTTAATTGAGTAGCATCATCTTCTTTTCCCTCAATCTTAGAAACTTTTAATGTAGGTGTCGCAAGTTTATATGTAGAAAGATTGCTTCCTGTTTTATTAATACTTAATATCCATTCATAATTTTCAATTTTTATCCAGTCATTGTTGTTATCATCATAAACTTCTTGTATTGCATATCTATCTGCTATACTACTATCTAATAAAAATTCTTTGTTAATTTTAGCAATTGCATCATTTCCTTCAGCTACAGTTTCAATATGGTCAGCAATTTGTGTTCTTGTATTATCATTGTTTATTTTATAAACATTAAATTTTCTACCTGTAATTGGTTTATTATTTAAATCTACTTTTTTAATTCTAAAAGTATAATTTTTAGGTTGTACCTTTTTATTATTAACAGTTATTTTTATTGTCTGTTTTCCATCATTGTCTAAGTCAACTCTTATTTCAATACTTGATTTTTCACTATATGTACTATTTGCAATAACAACATTATCTAATGTAATAACTGTAGATTCTGTTTTGCTAATATCCTTCTCTGCTTTGTTTTGTGTATCAAGCTCTTCAACTAATATATGTGATATTCTATACTTATTACTATTTGGATCAATATCTTTTTTAATTGTTAATTTAATTTTATTTTTTAGTCCAAGAATATCACTATCATTTGTATTTTCCTCAATTGTTAATTCATCATTTGTATTTATGTTATCTTTTGTAATTGCTATTGATCTAGTTTCTGTATCACCATTATCTTTTGCAGTTAAAGTTCCATTATATGTTCCTGTAACTTTAAACTCAATACCATTTGGTGATCCTCCATCAACATTTTTATGAATAAAATAGTTATAATCACCGCTTACAGATTTATTTTCTACTTTTATAGTAATACTTCCTGTGCTTGTAACTTCTAAAGTTATGTCGACAGTTGTAACATTATCCTCTAATAATACACCCTTTAATGTTAATAATTTATTTTTTTCTACATCTATTGTACCAGTTTTATCATTACTATCTAAACTTGTTAATGTAATTTTATCAATAACATATTCAGTTTTATTCTCTGAAACAGTTTTCTTTTTGCTTATTTCAATTGTAAGAGGATTTTTTAATTTTAAATATCCATCTGGAGCTTTTGTTTCTGTAAGTATATATTTGTCTGCTTTATTTAAACTGTCTGTTGATATTTCTCTAGTATATGTACTTGTATTTCCAAGTTTATCTACAACTCCTCCTTTATCAAATAGGTTCTCTTGTTTATTTTGCTCTGTTAAAGAAAATGTTGCTCCAGTTAAATTTCCATTTGAACTAACTTTTTTAGCTTTGATCTTATACTCTCCAGTTGGATAATCTTTCCATGCAACATCTATCAAATTTTCAGATGCAGATATTGTTATAATAGCATCTTCTGCAGAATTTGTTGCATTTCCATCTTTTCTAATCATCAACTTGGTAATACCTTCCATTTTACTTATATAGTTTTGGGAATCACCTTTTCTTGTAATTACATCAATATTTTCAATTACATATTGTTTCTTACCTTGAATTTCAGCCTCTTTTTTGTGTACTTGTATTAATACCTTTAAATCAGATTTTTCATATCCTTCTGGTGGATTTGTTTCTTCTATTAGATATGCATCAATCTTTCCAGTATCGCTTATAGCAATAGTAGATGAATCACCATAGTAAATATCTTGTTTTTTACTTTTTTCTAGCTCTACTATTTTTTTACTTGAATTACCACTTGTATATCCATAGTTATCTTCTGAATCATATATTTTATTTTCATTATTTTCTCTATTTAAATATTGTTTTATAGTAAATTGAGCCTTAGATAAACTGCTCTCTTCATCTGTATTTTGGCTTATATCTTTTTTTACCATTTTCATTTTGTATGATCCATCTACTGGTGGATCAGTATACACTACCCATATATATGTATCATTATATACTACTTTGTACTTGAAGTTTGTATCTATCCAATATTTGTTAGAATCTTTTGATGTAGATATTATTCCATTATCACTTTCCTTAACTTCCTGTCCAGTTGCAGAAATTAATTTTACATCTTTAATTACATATATATCATTTCCACTATAATCTTTTGAAAGCTTTTTAGTTACTTTTAAATACATTGGATTATTATTTTTATTATATCCTGTAGGAGCATCTGTTTCAGTTATTGCATACATATCAATTAAATCAACATTATCTTTATTTATATCGACATTGTCATAAACAGATTCCCAATCATTTGCCTTTGTCGTTATCGTTTTTGTATTATAATTTTGTTTTCCTTCATTATCTTTAAATAGCTTACTTGTATCTTTATTTTGATTTACAGCATTACTATCTAATGATAAAATCTGTTCAGCTTTAAATTTAGCATTTGCTATTCCATCTTTTACACTGACTACGGTATCTTTCCAATCAGAATTTTCATCTTTTTTTACTATTTTTATATTATATTTACCATTAATTGGTGGATTTGTATAAGTTATATATATTGCTGTTTCATCATATGCAATTGCAAATTTCCAATTTTTATGTATTATATATTTTTTACCATTATTACTATCTACAATAAGAGTATCTCCTATTGTCTTGTTTAATTTATCGCCATAACTTGATAACAAATCAACTGTATCTATTACATATTTTGTACCATCTGAATTTTTCTTTTTTGTAACAGCTAAATACATAATATTATCATTTCCAGAATAGCCTTTTGGAGCTACTGTTTCTTCAATTCTATATAAATCAACATAACTACAATTATCTTTTGTTATTTGTACTGGATTTTTGTATATATCAGTCCAATCTGTTTGTGAAGTTGGAAGTGCTTGTGTTGTTTCTTTAGAGCTATTATTTTTCCATAATTTCTCCATATCTATTTTATTTGAACCACTATTTTGGTTTTCGTTATATATCTCATCCCATGTTTTTCCTAATAATAATTGTCGTACTGAGAATTTAGCTCCTGACAAGCTTCCATTTGTTGTTGTCTCTTTTTCTTGCCAATCTGATGAAGTCTCATCCTTCTTGATTATTTTCATATTGTATGAACCTGATATTTTTTTATTTGCATAAGTTATGTATATTGTTGTTTCATTATATGCAATTGCAAATTTCCAATTTTTATGTATTATATAGTTTATTCCGCCTTCACTTTCAACAATGAAGAAGTCATCTATACTTTTTTCAAGTTCACTTCCATCATGTGTTAATAATGTAACTTTATCTATAATATATTTTGAACCATCTGCACTTATTTTTTTAGAAACTGCCAAATACATCATATTATCATTTCCCGAATATCCACTTGGTGGTGTATCCTCATGAATACTGTATAAATCGACATTACTATAATTATCTTTTGTTATTTTTATTGGCATTGTATATATATCTTTCCAATTATTAGTTGAATTTACTGGTGTTACATCTATTGATTCATTGTATTTATTTTTTAAATCTGAAGTTACAGGTGTAAATACATTTGTCATTTCCAATGCACCTTTTTCAGAATTCTTTCTATAATAATCATCCCATGAACTATTTGGTAATACTTGTTTTACTGTAAAAGCTGCATCAGCTATACTATTAGTTGAATTTACAACTTTCTTATCCCAGTTAGAATTATCTTCATCTTTTTTTATTATTTTCATATTGTATGAACCATTTAGTATCTTAGGATTTTTCCAAGTTATATTTATAGTGTTTTCTTTAAATTCAATTGCTAACTTATAATTTTTTTCTTCAACTAATTCCTGTCTTGTATTTTTTTCTATTACAGATCCATTTTCATCTATTTTTATCCATGTAGAATCATCTCCAAATTTTCTTTCTACTCTTGTATTGTTTGCTGCCCAATTTCCACCACCATTTAGTTTAATTGCCTTTATTCCATATTTTTTCACATTATTTTCTGTATATTCACCTTTAATGACTGTCATTCCAATTACCCAGTTCTTATCTAGCTCATACCCATCTGGCGCTTTTGACTCTTTTATTGTATAATAGTCATCATTTGTATTCTCAATTGGTATTACACCACTTGTATATTTTTCAAATTTTAATAAACTTTTTTTCTTTGATTCAGTAACAGCAACAATATTTCCATTGTCATCTTTTTGTCCATTTGAATTATCTGTATATGCATGTTGATTAACAGTTTTTCCATTCAAATTTATTTGTTGTATTGAAAACCATGCATTTCCTAATGCTTGACCATATTTTGTTTCATCATTAGTACTGCTATCATTTCCATCATTTGAATCTTTTTTTACAATATTTAAATGATAGTTTCCTGTTATTTCGCTCTTTATTGTTTTTGAAAACTTAAAATCTTTTAATGTTCTATTAAAATCTATAACTGGTTGAGAATTGGTTGTATAATATGTTGCTGCTGTCTGGTGATAGATTCCATTACCAGACACACTTACGGTATAATTTCCATTATCCAAAAACTGTGTATCTACCAATTGTATATATACGTCACCATTATATGTTGAATAATAATAGTTATTATGTAAATTTTCATCATAAACCGTATATCCGTCTTTATCTACAATATAGTAATTAACATTTGCATTATTTACTTTAACATCGAATTTTATACCATATATTTTCCAATTACTATTTACTTTAAACGGACCTATCTTTCCATTATTATCCATTGATACATTATTTGTAGAAACATCTACTGTATCACCAGTAATATCATTATCCCCATTAGGATATGATAAAGTTGCAGATGTAAGACTATCTAAAACATTACTTACATAATTACTTCCCATTACATCTCTTGATGTTGATTCAGTTTCATTGTTAATTCCAAACCAAATTAAATTTTGCATTGTTGCATATAATAAATCACTTGTATTATACATTGTTGTTATATAATTGTCTGCAACTTGACTGTTTAAACCATACATCATCAGAATTCTCTTTATATTATAATACTCTAAATTTTTTATATCACTATTACTACTATTCAAGTGTACAATTTCTAATACTTTTTTCACTCTTGATGTATTATATTTACTCATTAGATTTGTGCCATTACTAGTAATTGTTTGGGTAGTTTTCAATGTTTTACTTTTATCTCCACAATATATGATTCTATTTCCATATTGTATTCTTCGTATTCCTGTTGATCCATTAAAATAACTAGTCCTATGTGCAGTGACTGTATCGCCACTTGTCATTTTCAATATCGGTTGATTCTTCAAATTTCCGATTTTTTCATGAGTTGATAATCCATATTGTACATTGCTCCAATAAATCCATATTCCAAAAAGCATACATAGAATCCCAATTATCAATCCATTTATTTTATTTTTCTTCTTTTTCATATTAACTTCTCCTTCCAGTCACATTTCATTCTACCTCTCATTTTAAATATATTTTTTATTTAGTCAAATTACAGTATTATACATTTTTATATAATATTTTTACGGAAATACCTCCTTAGAACGTTTTTTACATTTATATTACATTTTCTTATCTTTTTTGATACTTTTTTCTTGATTCAAATTTTATATTTTTTTCTTAATTCCCTAAGTTTTGAATGTAAAAATAGAAGAAGAAATCTTTTTATAGATTTCTTCTTCTAAATCAGCTCACACTGTTTTATATTCTTTTCATTACTTTTTTCTTAATAAGTACACCACCTGCTGTGATAATTGCAATAGCTCCTAGTAATATAGATGAGTATATTATATAATCTGTTCCTGTTTTTACTGTTATCATTACTGGTGCATCATCTATATCATCTTCACCTGGTACTCTATTTCCTGGTGTTGAGTCTATGTCTGGTACTCCGTAATCGTTATGGTCTTTTTGAATTTCTGCTCTATTTATCATTGTACCCATGTTATCTTCACTATTATCCCAGGTTAATAATATTTCAACTTCTGCACTTTCTCCTGGTTGTAATGTAGTTCCTGCAAGTTTATCAGTTATTATATCACCATTTTCATATCTCCAATCTGGGTTATCATCTTGTACAAAAATTAGTCCATCTGGTTTATCATCTCTTATTTCAGTTGCTTCTCCAGCAATTTCTCCCTCATTTGTTACACGAATACTATATTTAAACTTAACAACTACATCTTCTAATTTACTTTTTCTTAAATCAACTTTTACTACTTCTTCTGGTTCGTCTTCTGCTTTATGTCCTGTTTCTGTGTATACAGTTTTTCCATTTTCTATTACAATTGCTTGTGTTACCCATTTGCGTAGCTTTAAATCAAATTTGTTTGATTGGTTTCCTACTTGAATTAATGATGTTATATCTTCTATATTGTAATTATCTTTTTTTACAATTGCCTCTATCGGCTCTTCTAATAGCATATATCCTTCTGGTGATTCTGTTTCAACTATATAATATGTTGTTTGAACTTTCTCCCAATCATATTTATATACTTCAGCTCCAGTTATTTCATCATTTACTTTATATTCAACTTTATTTAATGCATCTTCACCGAATTCCAATCCTGTGAATTCTGCAACACCATCTTCGCCAGATATTGCCTCAACATCATTTCCTTCAGTATCTTTTAAGAACACCTTATTTTCAGCATTTTCTTTACTTGTTGCTATTTTAAAGTGTGCACCTGATAAAGCTTTTCCTGTTTTTTTATCATATTTAAACAATCCAACTCCACCTGTATGAACCTCTGGTGTTTCAGATTTAACTGTGCTTCCATTTCCATATGTTAATGTTGCTTGGTTTGGTACAGATTGATTTAATGCTATTATATTTCCATTATCATCTAACGCAAATTTAGTATTAAATCTAACTTCTATAGTCTTACCAATATTATTTTTTACTGTTTCAGATATAGCTTGATCTTGTCCTATAAATGTTATTTTTAACATTCTAGATGCTTCATCATATGCTACTTTATAATCTGTTCCTTCAACTAAATCAGCAACTGTATTTTTTTCCTCTATAATTTTTACAGAAGCAATTCCTTCATATGTCAATCTATCGTCTATTTTATCTGATATTTCATAAATAGAATAGTCCTCTACACCATTTGGTAATGATGTATTTATTACCCAATCATGTAATACCTTTTTAGCATCTTCTTCACTTTCATATGTATCGCCAGTTATTTCATTATAATATCCAGAGCTTTGATTTTCTACATCTTTTACACCTTTATGAATTGTAGGCTCTACTCTATTTTCTGCTTCAACTAATATTTCATCTTCCTTAACCTCAACCAATTTTGCATTTGCTATTGTTGTAGGTTCACTTGGTTTTAAACTATATGTTTCTCCATCAGTATTTGCCTCTGAAACAGCTGTAAATGTTATTGGTCCATCTAATCCAAGATATCCCTCAGGAACTGTTGTTTCTTCTATTGTTACTTCATATGTTATTCCTACTTTAGCAATATTAATATTTTCAATTAATATTTTACCATTTTCTACAAAAATTTCTTTTGTTCCATCAATAGCATTTCCTTCACCATCTCTAACAAACTCATTAGTTTCTTTATTTACAATTTTAATTTTAAATCCTGCTCCATCTAGAGGAGTTGTTGTTCCTTTTATGTATTTTACTAAGTTAAAATCAAATGAACCATACTTTTCAGGATTTTCAACTTCAAGTATTAATGTATTTGTAGACTTATCAAATGATAACATCGCTTTTACTTTTTGATTATGTATTGATTTGTTAAATACAAGTTTTCCATTTTGTTCAGTTGCTTCTTTATCACCAACTGCTAAACCTATGCTTTCAACATTGTAATTATTATTTTTATTAATAGTAATTTTAATTGGCTCTGTAAATCCTACAAACATATCTGTATTATTTTCACCAACATCAGCTTCTTTTAAAGTAAATGTATCTGGTGTAGCAATATCTCTTATATTTATAACATCATTCCAAATTGCCACAGGTTCTGTTGATGTAACAATTTCACTATAATTTTCTTCTGATAATGGCTTACCACCTTTTTCTAATTGAAGACTTCCAATATTTCCACCAATTAGATTAAATTTTGCTCCTGCCACAGCTGTTGTTGTTCCTTTTTTGTATTTTATTATTTTTAAAGAATACGTACCTTTCTTCTTTTCATTTGGAACTGTTATTCTTACAGTATTATTAACTATTTCTGCAGTTACTTCTGCTGTTTCATCGTTTTCTAATTTTACGATCTTTTTAGCTACTCCATTATCATCAATTGTTCCATCCTCAAAATAAACAGTATTTAATTTATATGTAATATTATTACCTTCTATAATTTTTTTCTTTGTAACATTTACTGTTAATGAACCATTTATTTTATAATATTCATCATTTGTATTTATTTCTTTTATTTCATATGTATCAACTTCATCAACATTATTTTTGTCAATATTAACTTCAAGTGGATTTCCATCTTCACCATTTACATATGTTATACCATTGTTTTCAGTCGGATTTGTAACTATGTCATTTACATTAAATGTTACTCCAGCTATTGCTTGTTTACTATCTTTATCAATTTTTGAAAGCATTACTTTATATTTTCCAGGTGTATTTAATATATTTAAAAACACATCCTCTTCTTCAATAGCTACATAATCTGTACCTTCTTCAAGTTCAATCCAGTTTTCTGAATTTTCATCTGTTCTATAGTATGCTTTTGTTTCTTTTACTACATATTCTATTAGATTTCCATTTTTATCGTATTTTTCACAATTTCTCCATGATGCCATATCATTACCAATTACAGATTTTGTATCTCCAATTTTTATTGTTTCACCCTTTTTGTATAATTCCATATCAACTCTGTATAAATTAGCATTTGCTACATTTTCCCATTGTTTTGATTTAGCAACTACTTCTGTTACAGTATGGTTATTTGTTAATACTATTACGTCACCTTCAGTTGTTGTATTTACTGTATAACCTGATGGAACTAAAGTTTCTTCTACAGTATATTCGGCCACTTTCCCATTTATATTTTTAGGTAATTTTTCCCATGTATATTTCCAATTGTTATTTGAATTTAATGTTACCGGATTTTCTACACCATCTTTTTCATATTTTACAAAATTACCATCTTTTTTGTATTTTAATTCTACATTTATTGAATCTGGTCTTAAATTGTTTTCATCATTGCCATCTACCCAACGTTTTTCAACAGGAACTGATGTAAGCTCTGAATTTTCAATTATCAATGTAATTGTTATTTCATCATTTTCTTTACTTGCATTCATTGTTACATCAAGATTTTCCCCATTATCATCTGTTACTGTAATTTTTTGCTCTGTAATATTTGATATATTAATTTCCCTTGTCTCATTATTAATTGTCAATATAGCTTTATCTACACCTGCAGTATAGTCTTCATACTTCTTTTCTATAACTAGATTTATATCATATGGATATTTACTATATACACCTTCATATGAACCTAAGTCGTCTTCCTTAATCGTATATGTATCTTTTTTCTCATAATTTTCTTTTGATACTGTTATTAACTCACTACCTGTTGTTTCTACATCTTTAGTTACACTAGCATATCCTCCATTTGCTGTTTTATCCATATTAGTATTAACTGTTTTTTCAGCTGTTCCAGTTTGGTTATCAACATTTAAATTTGCTGTTCTAGCAAATGTTATGTCATTAAGTGCTGTTCCATCTGTTCCTACTTTTTTAATATTTACTTTGTATTTGCTTGGTGTAGGTTGTCTTGGATTAACAACTACTATTGAATATGTAATTTCACTACAATCGGTACTTCCAGTACCACTAACCAATATTTTATAATTTAAACCATTTACATCTTGAACATCTATTGATATTTCTGTTCCTTGGTTGTAATCTTGCTCTGCAACACTTTCAAAATCACCATATGCTCCTGTCCATTTTCTATATTTATTAGTTAATAAATTAATTTCAACATAATCTTTGTTAGTATCATCTTTATCTATACTTAGTGTAATTCTATTAGCATATGCTCTATTTTCATTAGATATATGACCTTTACTTATGCTTACACTTATTGGTTTGCTTAATTTTACATAACTATTTTCGTGTTTGCCCATATTAATTTCACTTATTTCATATTCATCCGGTGAAGAATTGTAATCTTTAATTGGTACTTTTACAAAGCCATTTTCACCTTCATAGTCTTTCGCTTCTTCTCCTAATTCATCTGTTATACAAATTACACCATCACTATTAGTTTTAAAATCTTTTTCGTCAATTTTTTTGTTACTTGTTGGATTTGAAGTTGAAGTATTATTATTTATCATTCCAGTTCTTTTAAATGTAACTTCATCAAGTACCCTTTCATCTTCTCCTTTTTTTGTAAGGTTAATTTTATATTTTCCAGAATGTTCTTCTTGTTCATCATTTACATATACAAGTATACGTTTATTAAATAATGTTCGTACACTAGAAATTGAATCATCATATGGATGATCTATGTTTATGGACAAATCATTTGCAACTGTTGCAGTGTAAGTTATACCCTCTTTTAATTTATCAGGTATTATATATCCATCTGGAGGAGATACCTCTTTAATATTAATCTTCAATATATCATTCACTTTTATTGGTAGATTATTTATAATAATTTTACCCTTTTCACTATTTTGCCCAGTTATATCTGTAGGATTACTACGATATAAATTTTTAATTACAGTACCTTCTTCGTCAACATTATCAATAGATACTTCAAACTCAGCACCATCTAAGTATTTTACAACAGTTTCACCTTTAATATTACTTCCTTCTTTTATTAATTGTAATGATATCTCACCTGACTTTTGATTTGGAACAACAACTGTTATAACATCTTCTATATCTAATACTGTTATTTTTTCACTATCATCTTCTCCATCACCATTTATTTTGTCATCTATTTTTTGTTTTTCAGTAATATTGTTAATTATATATGCTTCACCTTTGCTTTGTGTAAGCTTTCCATTTGATTCACGAGTAAATGTAATAGGTATTATTAGTGTTCCTTCAAACATCTTATATGATGGATCTGTAATTGCAGTTTCTGTAATAGCTAGATAATTTGTTATTGAACCACTTTTAACATCTGGCATTACTATATCTTTCAATTTTATTTCACCATCTGTTGTTGTATATTTTTCCTTTTCATTCAAATTAACTCCATCTTTATCCTTAAATTCAGCCAATTCCGTAAAGGTATCATCAGAATATAATTTTATATTAAAGTCTGCACTTGCAACTCCAGAAAGTATAATATTTTCTCCTGTTGTTGCATTTGTCTTTGCTAAATTAATATCATATGTTGGTTTATCATCCCTCCATGTCACCTCTATTGTATAATCGCCTACAGAATTTTCTTTTAAAGAAACTGCTACTATGTAATATTCAAAATATTCATTTGAGGTCATTTTATCACTTATATACAATCTCCTTGATATATTTCTCCATTTATTACATCTTCATCTTTAATAACAACACGATTTATTGTATACTTGTTATCTTTTTTATATTTATATATATCTAATTTTAAATTTAATTTATTTATATTATATGATGCAGGGGATTCTTTTTCTTTTATCCAATATGTATCTGGATAATCTGTATTTGTTATAGCTACATCATTTACTATTGAAGTTACTGAATCTTTAGTTGTTGTTACATCAGGTAAATTATTTATACTTGGTTCACCATCTTCATCATATTCATCATTATTTAATGATTGTTGTACTGAATATTTAGCATCTGAAAGAGTACTAATAAATTTTGCATTTTCATTTTGATAATTATCTTCTTGGTTATCTTTTAATTCTTTTTTTACTATATTAATATTATATGAACCTTCATATGTTTCATCTGCTAATATTAATGTAATATTTACATTATTCTCGTCTGTATCATCAATCATTCCATATATCCTACCATCTAATATATTATGAGATGAATAATACGTTGAATCCTTTTTTGTAGTTAATATTATCTCTTCATTGGAATTTATTGATCCGTCCCCATCAATATCAACAGAAATAATTACCAAATTTGGAGCATAATAACTTCCATCTTCAGATGTAATTAGACCATTATTAACGCTCATTGTTATCTTTTTATCATATATAACATACTCAGATGGTGCATTTATTTCATTTATTGTATATGTTTCATAATTATTTGATTTTATACTTACATCTTTATATACTGAAGTATAATCTCCCTGAACAGTTGTTACAGTTTTTTCATTTTTTTCAGTCAAATACTCAGTCGTTGTCTTTTTCTCTTGTTTAACATTAAATTTAACATTTTCGACCATTTTTTGTTTTATTGAATCACTATTCAATTCTTCTAAGCTAAAATCTTTTATATCATCTTTATTTATTTTTGCCAAATTTACATTGTATTTTTTTGTGTTGTTTTCATCAACCATAACAAATTGTATACTATTTGTACTAGTATCAAAAAACACCATAAATCCATCTTCTTTATCGGCAATAAATATATCTCCATTGCCTTCTATTCTTGTTGATATTTCATGATTTTTATCCCTTATAGGTATTTGTGTTTCACTATTTATTTCTGGATTCTTATATAAATGTACAAGTACACCATTTCCTTCAGCAGAATTCTGTATGTAATTTTCCATAAGTACATAATACACATTGCTATTTAATTTGCCTCCACTAACAGGTGCTATCTCTTGTATTCTATACCATATAAAACTATATCCAGTTGGTATTTCATCTCCTGTAATATCTGTATATCCCCCGTTTTTCGAAACAACTACTTGATTATTATTCTCGTCGACTTCACCTAAATCCTTCCAAGCTGTATTATTGCCATTTCCTTGAGAGAAAGCTTGTTTTACTGAAAATTTTGCTCCTGAAACAAACTTTGATGTATCATTTATTAATTCTTTTTCAACATCTGATAAGTTTTCTGGATATTTATAATCGCTTAATTTTCCTGTCGCCAATTTTTTACCTAATCCAATACTATATTCAATTGGCTTATATGGGTTTATAATTGGAACTGTTATGTTCGCTGGATTTCCATCTTCAACATTTATCTTATCAACATCTACATAGTATTTTGTATTTCCATTATTATCTATATATGTATTTTCTTCACAAGTCTTCTCAAAATATTCTAATTTGCCACTTTTTGTTATTTGACACAACATCTTGAATTCATTATTTGGATAAGCTACGGATATACTTCCAGATGCTTCATCACATACAATTTTCATGAAAATGTATCTACAATCAATATTTTGATTTTCTTCTCCTGTTATATCAAAAAATCCATCTGTATAAAGGTCATTATGACTTTTTTCTGTAATCCATACATATTTAATATCTCCTCTTTTCATTTTTTTAATTGTAAAAGGATTTTCCTTTGCATATTGACTATTTATACTTCCTGTCATATTACTTGCTGTTGGTCTTTTATCTTCTGAATCAAATGCCCAATATTTTAATGTTACATCATCTACTTCCGTATTATATGTTGATCTTTTATTAATTGCAACATTTACATCTTTTTCTTCCTTATTATTTTTATATGTTACAGTGATAGCATTCGCACTTATTTCAACACCAATTACATATCCAGGCGTAGCAACATCTGTATCAATTGATTCTAACCCTAATGTAATTTGAACTTTATTTCCTGAATTTGGCTTTAAATCTTTTGCCCAACTTCCTGCACGAACTCTTACATTTGAAATTTGATATACCGATGAATTTCCGTTATTTTTTATAGTTTTTGTAACTTCTAATTCAATTATACCGCTATTATTTTTATATCCTTCTGGAGCTTTGCTTTCATATATTTTATATTTATCTACTTTTGTAATATCATCTATTGTAACATTATTAGATTTACTCTTCTCAAACACTACTGGTGTGGCTGATTTCTTATCAGCTATAGTAGTTGTTGTTGATAAATCAGTAGAAGTGCTTGAATTGTTTTTAAATTGTTCAATTTTAAACTCTGCACCAGCTAATACATCACTATAATCACCTAGTACAGTATTTGAAGTATCAGCATCTTTTTTTGATACAGCTATATGATAATCACCTGAAATTGAAACATCATTTGCAACTTGAAATGCCCATATTGGACCAATTCCTTTTCTTTTATTATTTTGTGTACTTACTGCTCCATAATCAGGATTTCCATTGTTTATAGTAACATTACCAGATCCAGCACTTTCAATTCTCCAATGAGTACATCCATTTCCTTTATCTATTACATAACTTTCATTAATATTAACTCCCATTGCTCTTAGTGTAGCTATCGCTTGTGATTTATTTCCTAAATTACCTATATATATCCAAGCATGTCCTTGCATTCCTAAACCTTCACCATATGATACTATAATTGTCCCCATTGGTAATTCTCTTTTGTTTCCATCACTTCCATAATATTCCCAATATCTTAAATTTGAAGCTATTGGATCATTTACTTTTAATACATTTATATTTTTCCAATCACTTGTATCACTTTTTACTTGCAAATTAACATTTTTAACACTTGGTCCCCACTTATTTGCTTGTTCTGTTGTCCATTGATTATTTTCAAATTTCCAAGTTTTTAGCTCACTAAAAGAATATTGATTTTTATCTGCAAGCCAATTTCTTGTATTTACCGGAACAGGATTGTTATAACTAAATCCTCTTGTTTGCATTTTTAATGAGCTCAATGTCCACCATACCAAACCAGAGCAATCTATGCCAGTTACTTTATCGGCAGTTAATACACTAGGTGGTGAATTATATGCAGTTCCTCCTTTTCCATCATAAGAATATGGCTTTCCAAGCAATTCAGACGCCTTTTTTATAATATCTAAACCGCTTTTTCCATAATCTTGACCATTAGTCACTTTTGGATCATTGGTTGTAACATCTATGCTTTTTATTCCATTATCCAATACAACTTTTCCAGATAAATTATCCTCTGTCTCAGCTAACTGACTATTATTTGTAGTTGTTTTTTTATATTGTAATATGCTTATAATTGTAACTATAATCAAAGTCACAACTAAAACTGTTAAGCTTACCTTTTTTTTCATGTTAATTCTCCTTTCATTTTTTCAATATTACTTTTTATTTTAATTATTTATTAATATAAGTCAAATTAGCTTGTTTTGTAATTTTATGTGCCTTTTTTACGGATTTTATCACTTTTAGGCATTATTACAGTTTCATTACATTTTTATGCATATTCTATTACAAATAAACTTGTATATGTGCTTTATTGATTCCGTAATATTTTTTACTATTTTATAAGAGATATTATTGTCGGAAAACTTGCATGATTATTTATATTTTTCAATAGTCTTTACATATCTTTCTACCAGGACCGTCCCATTTTTTCTAATCTTCAAGTTACTCATGGCAGGACCGTCCCATTTTTAAACAGGTAAAAAAAAAGATATATCTTGAATTAATTCAAAATATATCTTTTTTATTTAATCAACTAGTACTTTTTTCTTTATTACTATTATTCCTGTTGTTACTATTAATATCGTTCCTAAAGCTATTGATATATACATTACTATTTCACTACCTGTTTTTATTGTTAACATTACTGGTGCATCGTCTATATCGTCTTCTCCTGGTACATTGTTTCCTGGTGTTGAATCTATATCTGGTGCTCCATAATCATTGTGATCTTCTTCTATTTCTGCTGTGTTAATCATTACTCCCATGTTTTCTTTGCTGTTTACCCATGTTAATAATATCTCAACTTCTGCACTTTCTCCTGGTTGTAATGTTGTTCCGGCAAGTTTTTCTGTTACTAGTTTGCCATCTTCTATTTTCCAATCAGGGTTATCTTCTTGTACGAATTTTAGTCCTTCTGGTACATCGTCTCTTATTTTTGTTGCTTCTCCTGCTATTTCTCCTTCGTTTGTTATACGTATACTATATTTAAATTTTACTATTACATCATCTATTTTACTTTTTCTTAAATCAACTTTTACTACTTCTTCTGGATCATCTTCTGCTTTATGTCCTGTTTCTGTTACTACTGTTTGTCCATTTTCTGTTACTATTGCTTGTGTTACCCATTTACGTAATGCTAAGTCAAAATAACTGTTTTTTACTTTTATTGTAATTGTGTCTCCATCTAAACTCCATGTTACATATCCATCTTTAGATGTTTCACCTTGAGGTAATTCTTCATTATTAACTGTTAATTTTGTTGCTTCTTCATCTAATGCTAAACTTTTTTCAAATTCTTTACCTACAGCTGTTAGTGCTATTTCTCCTGTATATAATTCGTAACCTTCTGGCGCAGATGTTTCTTTTATTTTATATTCATCTTTTTGTCCATCTTCTGTTATTTCTTTTTCTGTAGCAATTTCTACTTCTCCGTCAACAGTAGTTTGATCCTCACCATTTATACTAAATACAGTCTCTTTTTCTGTTAAAGGATTTCCTAACAAATCTGTTTTTATTAATTTTACATTATATTTTCCTTCTTTTTGAGTATTTCTAATTGTTATGCCAAATGCTACTCCATCGTCACTAACTTCTAATCCAATATCATATACTCCATCGTCATTTATATCAAATTTTTGCTCTGCATTTTTTCCTTCTCCACTATTAGCATGACCTATCTCTTTTCCATCTTTATCTATTCTAACATAATCAATTACATATTTTTCTTGAAGCGCTTTTTTGTATACGTATATTACAATATTTGATAAATCAATATTTTCATATCCTTCAGTTGTATTAGTTTCTTCAATTCTATACTCATCTGGTTTATTAGCTCCAATTCCATCTTTATCTATATCAACATTACCAAATATTGAACTTGATGCTTTACCTTCTTCTGTTGTTACCTCTTTCTTTTCTTCTGTTTGACCATATACTTTTTTACTTACTGTAAAAGTTGTTCCTCCTAAAGCCTTTGATTTATCTGAAAGTTCAGAATCATCTGTTGTTGATTTTTTTACGATGTTCATATGATATGTACCTGATATTTCTGATGTTGCTGTTGCTTCTGTTGATATTGTTACCACATTTTTCTTTATACTAATTAAATTTTGACGATCCTTTTCTTCTTCTTGATTTGCTATATATACGCCTTCTGTAACAATACCATTCATATTCATTTTTAATTTAACACTTTTTCCTGCTAAATTCTCAGACTTAAATTTCAATACTATTTTATCGTTATTATTTTCAACAGAATATTGATCAGCTCCAACAGACTGATTGTTAATTGTTACATCATAAGAACTACTTGAGACCAAATCAGAAAAAGTATATCCATTTGGTACTGAAACATCATATGTAACTTGATTATTTTTTAAATCAACAGTTCCATTCTTTAGTGTAACTTCTTTTAAAATGCTTTCTAATTTTTTGTCTTTATTTGGAGATTCATATCTACCTTTACTTTCAGCTATACTATACAAAGCTTCATATATATATTTATAATTTTTATACTTTCCATCTATCTCGTCTAGTTTTTTTTCTGAATTACTTTCATCTTTATATATTAAGTTAGTTGTATCATCCAATACAGGTGTTCTTTTACCTCCATTTTGAGTATCTTCATTGTTTATTGTGTATTTCCATAATACAGCTTGTTCTATACAATATATAGGAAAATACATATCTGATTCATGGCTAACACATAATGCATTTACAATATTATCAACATCTGCATCATTGTATTTTTTTGTTTCTTTTAATAACTTCTTTAAATTTTCTCTCATAGTATTTTGAGTATTTTCATCTGTATTTTCTGCTAAATAAAAATTATCTATTAACCATAACGCCTTATTTTTATCCTTAAAAATCCCATCAGCAGTATATATGTCATCTCCTTCTTTAACTTTGTCAAAAGAGATATTATATCCATGATTTATACACAATAAATTTTTAAATGCATCTTTTTTTTCTTCCGTGCCTCCATCTGTATTAGTAAATTTCGAAATTTCTACTGTATAACCGTCACTGCTTTTAAATATCCAACCACTTGGTAATGCTTTAATTATACTTACTGTTGCAGCAGCTTTATTCGTATATGTAGAGAGCGATAATATAGAAATCGATGTACTTACACTATTCATTAACATAATCATTATCAATAATAAGCATACTGAAAATTTTAATACTTTTTTCTTAACTTTCATATTCATTTCTCCTTTTCATATTTTATTCCCAATTGATTAATACTTTTTTCTTAATCATAACTATTCCACTAACTAATATCATTGTTGCTCCTAATGCTATAGCTATATATAAAGCTATTTCACTACCTGTTTTTATTGTTACCATTACTGGTGCATCATCTATATCATCTTCACCTGGTACATTATTTCCTGGTGTTGAATCTCTATCTGGTACGCCATATTCGTTATGATCTTTATTTATTTCTGCTGTATTTATTAATACACCTAAATTATCTTCACTATTTATCCATGTTAAAATTATTTCTACTTCTGCACTTTCTCCAGATTTTAAAGTTGTTCCAGCCAATTTATCTGTTACTATTTGACCATTTTCTTCTCTCCAATCTGGGTTATCTTCAGCTACAAATTTTAGTCCTTTTGGTATATCATCTCTTATTTCTGTTGCTTCTCCGGCTATTTCTCCTTCATTTGTTATTCTTATTGAATATTTAAATTTAACTGTTACATCATTTAATTTACTTTTTCTTAAATCAACTTTTACCACATCTTCTGGATCATCTTCTGCTTTATGTCCTGTTTCTGTTACTACTGTTTGTCCATTTTCTGTTACTATTGCTTGTGTTACCCATTTACGTAATGCTAAGTCAAAATAACTGTTTTTTACTTTTATTGTAATTGTGTCTCCATCTAAACTCCATGTTACATATCCATCTTTAGATGTTTCACCTTGAGGTAATTCTTCATTATTAACTGTTAATTTTGTTGCTTCTTCATCTAATGCTAAACTTTTTTCAAATTCTTTACCTACAGCTGTTAGTGCTATTTCTCCTGTATATAATTCGTAACCTTCTGGCGCAGATGTTTCTTTTATTTTATATTCATCTTTTTGTCCATCTTCTGTTATTTCTTTTTCTGTAGCAATTTCTACTTCTCCGTCAACAGTAGTTTGATCCTCACCATTTATACTAAATACAGTCTCTTTTTCTGTTAAAGGATTTCCTAACAAATCTGTTTTTATTAATTTTACATTATATTTTCCTTCTTTTTGAGTATTTCTAATTGTTATGCCAAATGCTACTCCATCGTCACTAACTTCTAATCCAATATCATATACTCCATCGTCATTTATATCAAATTTTTGCTCTGCATTTTTTCCTTCTCCACTATTAGCATGACCTATCTCTTTTCCATCTTTATCTATTCTAACATAATCAATTACATATTTTTCTTGAAGCGCTTTTTTGTATACGTATATTACAATATTTGATAAATCAATATTTTCATATCCTTCAGTTGTATTAGTTTCTTCAATTCTATACTCATCTGGTTTATTAGCTCCAATTCCATCTTTATCTATATCAACATTACCAAATATTGAACTTGATGCTTTACCTTCTTCTGTTGTTACCTCTTTCTTTTCTTCTGTTTGACCATATACTTTTTTACTTACTGTAAAAGTTGTTCCTCCTAAAGCCTTTGATTTATCTGAAAGTTCAGAATCATCTGTTGTTGATTTTTTTACGATGTTCATATGATATGTACCTGATATTTCTGATGTTGCTGTTGCTTCTGTTGATATTGTTACCACATTTTTCTTTATACTAATTAAATTTTGACGATCCTTTTCTTCTTCTTGATTTGCTATATATACGCCTTCTGTAACAATACCATTCATATTCATTTTTAATTTAACACTTTTTCCTGCTAAATTCTCAGACTTAAATTTCAATACTATTTTATCGTTATTATTTTCAACAGAATATTGATCAGCTCCAACAGACTGATTGTTAATTGTTACATCATAAGAACTACTTGAGACCAAATCAGAAAAAGTATATCCATTTGGTACTGAAACATCATATGTAACTTGATTATTTTTTAAATCAACAGTTCCATTCTTTAGTGTAACTTCTTTTAAAATGCTTTCTAATTTTTTGTCTTTATTTGGAGATTCATATCTACCTTTACTTTCAGCTATACTATACAAAGCTTCATATATATATTTATAATTTTTATACTTTCCATCTATCTCGTCTAGTTTTTTTTCTGAATTACTTTCATCTTTATATATTAAGTTAGTTGTATCATCCAATACAGGTGTTCTTTTACCTCCATTTTGAGTATCTTCATTGTTTATTGTGTATTTCCATAATACAGCTTGTTCTATACAATATATAGGAAAATACATATCTGATTCATGGCTAACACATAATGCATTTACAATATTATCAACATCTGCATCATTGTATTTTTTTGTTTCTTTTAATAACTTCTTTAAATTTTCTCTCATAGTATTTTGAGTATTTTCATCTGTATTTTCTGCTAAATAAAAATTATCTATTAACCATAACGCCTTATTTTTATCCTTAAAAATCCCATCAGCAGTATATATGTCATCTCCTTCTTTAACTTTGTCAAAAGAGATATTATATCCATGATTTATACACAATAAATTTTTAAATGCATCTTTTTTTTCTTCCGTGCCTCCATCTGTATTAGTAAATTTCGAAATTTCTACTGTATAACCGTCACTGCTTTTAAATATCCAACCACTTGGTAATGCTTTAATTATACTTACTGTTGCAGCAGCTTTATTCGTATATGTAGAGAGCGATAATATAGAAATCGATGTACTTACACTATTCATTAACATAATCATTATCAATAATAAGCATACTGAAAATTTTAATACTTTTTTCTTAACTTTCATATTCATTTCTCCTTTTCATATTTTATTCCCAATTGATTAATACTTTTTTCTTAATCATAACTATTCCACTAACTAATATCATTGTTGCTCCTAATGCTATAGCTATATATAAAGCTATTTCACTACCTGTTTTTATTGTTACCATTACTGGTGCATCATCTATATCGTCTTCTCCTGGTACTTTATTGTTTGGAGTTGAATCTCTATCTGGAATTCCGTAATCATTATAGTCTTCACTAATTTCAGCTGTATTTGTCATTACACCCATATTATTAGCACTATTAATCCATGTCAATAATACTTTAACTTCTGCGCTTTCTCCTGGTTGTAATAATGTATTTTCTAATGCTCTAGTTACTATTTTTCCATCTTTTTCTGTCCAATCAGGATTATCCTCTGCTACAAATTTTAATCCATTAGGAATATAATCAGAAACTTCCTTAGCATATCCAGCAATTTCACCTTCGTTAGTTACTCTTATTGAATAATTAAATTTAACTACAACATCATTTAATTTACTTTTCTTTAAATCAACTTTTACAATTTCTTCTGGTTCATCCTCAGCTTTATGTCCTGTGTCTGTAACATATGTTTGACCATTTTCTGTTACTATTGCTTGTGTTACCCATTTACGTAATGCTAAGTCAAATACCTTCTTTTCATTTGGAATAGTTATTGTAATTAAAGATTTTTCTTCATTTATATCACAAGTAACTTCTCCATTTGAAGTATTTTCTTCATTGTCTGCTGATTTTTGAGTTAATTTAGTGTTTTCCTTATCTAAGGCATATTTTTCTGTACTTTCTTTTGCTGATATTGTTAAAGATATAGTTCCATTATATGGTTTATATCCATCTGGTGCAGTTTCTTCTTTTATGTTTAATACTGTTTGAGTTCCAGCTTTTGATATTGTTATATCTTTTCTAACATCTATGTAACCATTAGTATCAGTTGGACCAACTTTTTCGCTTTTTGAATTTTCGTCAATTGTAAAATATGCTCCAGCTAATCCTTGGTTTTTGTTTGATGAGTCAACTTTTTTAATTACAACACTATATTTACCAGTTAATTCTTTAACTTCAACAGTTTCAAAATCATCATCATCTTGCTCTCCAGGATAATAATCTTTTATTGTTGTTGTTTTTCCTGAAGCATCAGTTTCTGAATAAGATTTTCTGTTTTCATACCATTTATCAAGATTTAATGAATTTGAAATGGTATTTTGTACAGAATCTCTATCTACATCATTTATTGCTTTTGCTTCTTTCCAAGTTCCTTTATCTTCATATCCATAATTTGTAATTTCTGCTCTATTTGTAATATATCCTTTTGCACCTTCTTTAACTTCACAAATTACTTTTACTTCTTGATATAAATTATCTTTTTCATTATTTAATATTCTATCTATTGATTTTGCTTTTATTACTGTATTTCCATTGTATTTTAATACAATTTTGTTATCTTCGCTTGTAGAAGTTGTTGTATATTCTTTAGCACTTTCATCTGCTATTTTTACGAATTTTAAGTCTTGTGGTAAATAATCAGTTATTTCTTTAGCATAACCGTCAACTTCACCTTCATTATATACTCTTAATGTATATTCAATTTTACTTCCAACTTTTACTTTTAAACTATCCTTAGTATGATGATATGCAGCTGTTCCTGTGCTATCTAATAATGTTTTAGATTGTGCATCTATGACAGGTTCTCTGCTAACAGTTGGTGCTACACCATCTACTTTAGATATGAATTTTCTTAAAGCTAAATCAAATTTTGGTTTTTCTTCTTCGTCATTTGGAATGTATATTTCTATTGTTGTATTACTTGGTACTCTTGATTTTACTGTACCATTTTTTCCTGTTCCCTCAACCTTTACATTATCTTTATCTAATATATAGTTAGTTCCTTCTCTTTTGAATGAAACAGTTAAATTTATATTTCCATCATATTTTATAAATCCTTCTGGTGCAGTTTCTTCTTTAATTACATATGAATCCTTAGCTGTTTCAGACTCAATTTTTTGGTTTGCTACAAGTGAAACCATACCATCAGCATTTGTTTTAATATCTTTTTTTGTTATTTTTCCAGTAACAGAAAATGTAGCTGGATTATTTGTTACAGCATGACCATTTTTATCAACTTTTATTAATACTACTGAATATTCTCCAGATGATGATATTTGCTTTGTATCTTTTAAATGATTATATTCTGGTTTCTTTTTTATATTCAATAAGTTTTGTGTTTTTGCATTTACAATTACAGTAGCAGTTGTTGTTGCACCTACATACATTGTTGAAACTTGTAATTCAGATTTTTTTATACTTCCACACTCAGCAAAATTGATATAAAAACTTCCATCACTATTAACTACAACTTTGTCATCTTTTAAACTTACAGTACTGTTATCATCTTTTGTTACAGTAGCTGAAATTTTAGATTTGTATTCTTTATCAATACCTAAAGCAATTCCATTAGCTTTTAAATAATATGGACCAACTTGCTTTTTATCTAAATCAATTTTTGCTTTTGATGAATCTAATGTTACAACATCTTTCTTTGTTCCATTAGAAGTATAATTTGAATTTTTATTAGCTAAATATTTTAATGCATAGTATACATATTTACATGTATTTTGATCTCCAGCACTTATGTTTGAACCAGAAAGTCCTGCATTTACTAATGTATCAAAATTATCACTACTTTTATTATTTGTATAATTCCAAAGTACTAATTGCTCTATTGTTTCTAATAAATTTCTATTTATAGTATTTCCATAACTGTCTTTTCCATTTCCTACAGTTTTATTTAAAGATTTTATATTATCACTTGTTATATTTCCATATGAAGATACATTTTTCTCTACTTCTGGTGATGTAAGCATGTTTGCAAAGTAATTTAATAATTGTGCTTTATCTTCAGAAGTACTTATGTACATATTATCTACAAGCCATAGTGCTTGATTATAATTTTTAAAACATTGTGAACTTTCGCTTGAGCTATATAAATTTATTGATTTATTATATGTAGCGAAACTTAAGTTATTTCCTTCCTGAATACAATAAACATTATTATATTTACTTGTAGCTGAAGCATCATTAGGCATATATACCTCTGGCATTAACACATCTTTACTACCAACTTTTACATTCATTGAAGTGGCTCTAAAATTAACATTAATTTGCTCTCCTGCTTCAGATTTTGGCCATACAATTGCCACAATTGCAACTATTATTGCTGCCAATATTATTAAAGATTTTTTTATGGCTGGATTTTTTAAAAGCGCCATCATTTTCATTTTAAACATTCAACAATCCTTCCTTTCAAAAAAATATAATTAATTATACTACATTTTTCCAGCTTTTTCAATAGTTTACTGCATATTTTTACATTTTATGTTAATTTATTGTTTTGCAAAATAAAAAGTAGGTTATACCCTACTTTATAATTCCTAATATATGCTTTTGTTTTTCAACATATTCATCTGAAAATTCATAACAATTTTGCATCTCTTTAACTGCGTTATTTCCAACTTCAACATCATCTGAATGAATAAATCCTAATACATCACCAACATTAACCTTATCACCTATTTTTTTATTAATAATAATTCCAACCTTATCATTTATTTTATCTTCCTTTTTCAATCTTCCAGCGCCAAGACTTGATGAAATATATCCTATCTTTTCATTATCCATAGATTTTATATATCCCATTTTTTCTGACCTTATTGGAATTATATATTTTGCCTTTTCAAATTTTGATGTGTCTTCTATATAAGAAACATCTCCGCCTTGATTTTTTATCAGCTCTTTAAATTTATTTAGAGCCTTTTTATTATTTATATTTTCCATTATCATTTTTTTATTTTGCTCTATATCATCGCCTTTTCCTGCAAGTTTCATCATATAACTACCAAGTGATAAAATAATGTCTTTTACATCATCTTGCATATTTCCATTTAATGCTTCAACTGCCTCTATAACTTCTAGTGAATTTCCTATTGAATATCCTATTGGTTGATTCATATTTGTTAATATACATATAGTCTCTTTATCTGCTAAATTTCCAATTCCAATCATAGTTTCAGAAAGCTTTGTGGCATCTTCAATATTTTTCATAAAAGCCCCACTTCCAACTGTAACCTCCAATACGATTTTTTCTGCACCTGCAGCTATTTTTTTACTCATAATACTTGAAGCAATAAGTGGTATGCTTTCAACACAAGATATGGTATCTCTTAAAGCATATATTTTTTTGTCTGCTGGAGCCAAATTCAATGTTTGACCCATTAAACTTATTCCAATGTTTTTTACATTATTTATAAATTCACTAATATCAATATTTGTATTATATCCGGGTATAGATTCCAACTTATCTACAGTACCACCAGTAAAACCTAAACCTCTACCAGACATTTTCGCAGAAGGTATTCCAAGTGAAGCAATAATAGGCATTAAAATTAATGTTATTTTATCACCAATTCCTCCGGTACTATGTTTGTCAACAACCATTCCTAGCTCTGATAAATCTAAAACTTCTCCAGAATGAGCCATTGCTAATGTAAAACTCGTTGTTTCTTCATAATTCATTCCGTTTATGTATATTGCCATTATTAGAGCTGCAGCTTGATAATCAGTTATATTTCCATTTGTGTAATTTTTAACAAAAAAATCAATTTCTTCTTTAGACAAAACTTTTTTATCTCTTTTTTTAGCTATAATTTCTAATATATTCATTTGTATAATTCCTCTCTAATATATTTATAATTTTTTGTATATAAATATATTCTTTATATGATTTTTACAATATTATTACTTATTTATAATATTTTTTACAAAACTTAATCTATGTAATGGGCAAAGTCCATTTTCTTTTATTGCTGAAATATGTGCAGCTGTTCCATATCCTTTATGTTTTTCAAATCCATATTGAGGGTAAACCTTATCCCATTCTCTCATAATTCGATCCCTTGTAACTTTTGCAATTATTGATGCAGCAGCTATAGAATAACTTTTAGCATCCCCTTTAATTATTGACTGATATGGAACACCG